>Ga0209611_10004455_pt1 | contig 23919 bp, 19 predicted proteins | sample S1TSphgellanicum_3_FD_187693 | JGI IMG/M metagenome (GOLD analysis project Ga0209611, IMG submission 187693) | Host-associated microbial communities from peat moss isolated from Minnesota, USA - S1T2_Fc - Sphagnum magellanicum MG (SPAdes) (version 2) | ecosystem: Host-associated > Plants > Peat...
AACGGGCTCATCCGCAACTGGTGCATTGGTGGGTGCTAATTCACTCCAGCCCTTATAATGGGGTAACCTTGAACTGCATGCAAAACAAAGAACGGTCAATAACCATGTCTACATATGACACTTCTCAAACAACACTTTTCATGTGGATTTTGATGCATTCACTCCATGAATATGTTAGAGGAGGTTTGCCCACACCACCTACTTGGGCCTTTATAATTGTTTATCACATCCAAAATAGAAAGTAGAGTGTTAATCGTTTTCCCACCCATTGCACATCATAAGGCGAGAGACCAATCGTTATGGCCGGTCACTGAAAAGCAATCATTTTCTTGTATAGGGCCTTGTGTACAAATATACAAGTCCTTCTGTCCAAACTCCAAAACCCTTTTTCACCCTATTTGAAGGTTGTACTTCTGGATGAAAGCTTTGGGTGAACCATAAGGTCAACCACAACCTAAAGTGGTATCATGGTAAAACCCCCAAACTTTTATTTTCATTCCCTTTAAATACTATAAATATACCATGGTTAAACTAATTTAGGGTCTCAAAGTTCAACATTTCTTTAGGTTTACTATGGCCACTAAGAAGCCTCACTCACCAAGTAAAGGTGCTAGTGCAGGTGCTGGTTCACCTTGGTCCCATTCGTCGAAGTATCATTTACAAGCCATTTGAGGCATAAGGTAATGCCCTTGGATTGGGGTGTTACACATTGTAAAATTTAAGTGAGTTTTTTCAAAACAAGGAAAGCTTTTCAAAACAAGGTTCCTTTGAAAATTTCAAAATGTTCACCCACTTTGTGCAGGCCTCCATTACCACTTTTAAAAAATAGATAGGTCATTACGATTGTTGTTGGATTAGTGTTGGGTGGGTATTAACTCTTTTTTTCTTAATTGAGTATTTCAGTTTTTATTTATTTTATTTTTTTCACATTTTTTTTCATTTAAAAATATCCTTCCTAATTTACTTATTTATTCTTATTTGCAAAACCAATTCTTTCACAATTAGTTTTTATTTCATTCATATTAGTCAATTATATTTTTAAAATTTTTATAAATATTTTAACTAAGTTTTCCAACACAAGAATTGAATGTTTCATCACAAGTTTTGTAATATATCAAATGAATATTAAATTATTATTTTTGAAATATTTGAATGGCCAAGGCAAGAATTATTACATGCAATTTGTAAAAAAATCTAGTTTTTTTCAATTAATCTTGCTCAAATGAATCTTTAAAATTCTCAAATTCATTTTGTAATTCTAGGTTAGATTTTAACAATCCTACTAAAGTAAAAAGGACTTTGCAGCTAGTTGTCATATCATTAGGGAAATTTTCATTCACAAATACTAACTTCTGAAAATTGTTTGCTTGTAGTCAACATTTTCTTAAATTAATTTGGATGTTACCAGGTGAAAAGATTTTTTTAATTTCAATTTGAGGACCAATAATCCTCAATATTTGTCAAATAAAAAAGACAACAATTGGGAACATGGTTTTGTATTTCCTCCACCACTCCAAAGGGCATTTGACATCTCTTGTATCCACCTAATATTTTCAAAATATCAAAAATTCCCAAGTGACAAGCTCTTGACCTTTTTTTTTGGGTTGTAATTTGCTTTTCATTTGAACTTTTCATGTTGTTAATTGTTTATTCATCAATTTAATTTGCAATTAATTGATGTTCTACATCCACACATGTTTTTTCCATGTAGGTATACCATTACTTTTGAAGTCTAAAACTAGACCTTTTGAAGTCAATGTCATTCCCTAGTTCAAAATTGTAAAACCAAGTTGCTTGTATAATAAACAACATGTAACACATGATTTATAGCACCTTCACATCAACTTTTCATTCATCATTGACTTAAAAAATGACCAAATCAAATAATTTATACCATGAAGCCTCCACTTAACCTTTTATTCATGCAATCTTTTCAAAATTAACTTCTATGAATCATGTTTTAATTGGGAACATGGCAATGGTTGAAGACCTTTCTAACCTTTCAACTTCATTCATTTCATCCATTACAATGTTAGTGGTCAGTTTCATTCATGAACATGTAATTTGAAAAAAATATTTTCATCTTATGCACAATGTGTTATTGGATTAGGGTCGAAAAAGCCCCCCAAAAAAAAGCATTTCCAATTTAGATTTTTTTTTGGGTGTGTTTTGATTTTCTATTATTATTATTATTATTATTATTTTAAAATGTACATATGCAAACAAGGGGAGGAACATTTGAAAACATTTACAAGTATGATGTTTATTAATCCTTAATGTATAATCATTCATTGTTATAATCATGCATATTAATAGAAGAAATATGTCAATGAAGGTATATGCAAGTGAAAAATTAACATATATGTTCATAAATATTTCATTTGTTTTATTTTAAACCACTAATTTGCATCAAAATAGATTGTCTTTCAAAAATGAAACACAACACAAATATAAACAAAACACATGTAAAACACAAGAAGAAACCAAAACCAAACAAAAAATCAAAAAAAGAAAACATACAAACTAAAAACATATAACAAAACCAAAACCCAAAAAATAGACAAACAAATGTGGAAAAATAAAATGCGCAAGGTTGTTAATTTTAAAGGTGCATCCCAATTGAAGATCCTTAAGCACCACCTACACCCACAACTTCCACAAAGGCAAGAAATTGTGGGTGAAATATTGACCACCAAAAAGGGGGGTGTGGAGGGCATAGAAGGGAAACACAAAACACAACACAACTTTTGACTTGCACATATTAGTAATGCATGAATAGGAAAGACAATGATTCAAATAACACTTGAGTAACAAGGAAATGATGCAACCTTGAAAAGCTCTATTGATAGACACACTATAGATTAGGAAAATGTACAAAGGGATAAGAAAAAGAAAAAGGGAGAATTTACAAGATGTCAAAACCTATCCATGTCAAAATCAATTGCTTATAATAGGTCAACCATATTTTTCCATATAAAAAACCAATCATTTGTAATAAGTCGGTTGTGGAAAAAAAAGATGTGTCACTATAAGAAATCATAGTTTTTCAAAACGTTAAAAATGTACACATTAACCAAAAGGATTGACTAAAGGCATGGGGCATGAAAGACACAAGGCTCTTTTGGTTGGTTCTTTTGATTGAAGTGACCATTTTCACCAAGTGTTAAATCATACATCTATTAAAAGAGGACAAATTTTTTAAATGGTCCATTAAAATGCCCATGGTTTGGTCAAATCGGCCATACGAAATGGCCATATTAATTTGGGTAGCTAGCTTCCTTGTTATGTCTATTAGGTTACCTACCTACCTACTTACTTACCATTTACCTACCTACTTAATTACCTACCATCTACCTACCCATGTCATGCCTACCTACCTACTTACTTGCCATCTACTTACCTATGTTTTATTTATCTACCATTTATTTACTTATGTCCTACCTACTTATTTATTTACCATTTACCTACCTATGTCTTATTTACCTACCATTTATTTACCTATTACCTACCTACCTACCTACCAACTATCTACCTACCCTCCGATATCTATTTATCTATTTACTTAGTTAGGTACTTATTTACCTACTTATGAAAAATAATTAAAGTTCAAATGTTGTTATACACATTGACAAAAACATTCATGGAAGTTCAAAGAAACATGTTAAATGCATTTGGTCTCAAATTGTTTTACAAAGTGGTGGGTAGTTCAATGTCCAAGACACTAGTGTGGAACCAAGGAGACCAAGGTTCAATCCCCTCTACCAACATATATTATGTAAAATATTTATATTCGTAAATATACTTTGTACATGTATGTAAATGTATAATATCTAGGTGGGTTGTGGATAGGTAGAAAGGAGGCCATGGTGGGAAGGTAGGTCAGGGGTGGGTGGGTAGGTAGGCATTTACTATTATTTATTATTTACATTTTTATATTTACAAATTGAGTTATTTTTTAATTAAATTTTTTTGGTTACCCAATTTTTATCTAATTTCATTAATCAAGAAGAACATTTTATGGTCAATAAAAGAAACCACTAGTCAAATTGGACATGTTCAAATATAACGCACCTCCAAACTTTTCATAAGATTCAAATATGATTTCAATGGTGAAAACATCGAAAGACGAAATAGTTGGGATACATTTCCTAGCTCGCAACATTTTGAAGGTAAGAGAGGCATGCTTGAGCTCTGGGATGGGGATTAGAACAAGTGACAAACAGGTCAACTATTCACATAACCTTGCATAAACCAAACAACAAGTTGGTTAGTGCGTAGTTGTAGCACTCTTGGTGCACGGATGAACCATGAGCAGACATGGATTCATAAGATTCACCACGACCCAAACTTGGGGGAAACCACCATCTCCCCTCTTATACTATTCTCATGCCAAGCCATAGGGGCTGCACTCAAATGTCATTTTGTCTTGAGACTCCCAAGTTGGGAGTTCTGAAATTCCCGAGATTGGGACTCTTTTGACTTTGGAAGCCCATAATTTTTTGTGCAGACCTTTGATTGGGGTGAGGTCTAAAGAAAAGTTATATCTTTCATCAAAAGCTTTCCAACGATATATGGCATGCCACCTACACGTAAATAAATTAAGGCGATTCCCAACTTAGTGATCATGAGTCAAATTGGCAATTTGATTTCTAGCCCTTTTTTGGGCCATAACTTTTGTTTTAAGTTTTCAATGGGTCATACAAGCCCATTTTATACATTTATGTCTTAAGAACTTTCTAAGGATATAAAAAAAATTTCAATTTAATGAATTTTGTCTTTTGAAATTGCTCTTTAAAAATTGGGGAGTCCATCGGGAGTCCAACTCCCAAAGTGGGAGCCCACTTGGGAGTGTGTGGGTTCATTCCTTCACATTCTCCTAAATTCTTGTAAGCATGAAATGTGATTCTTGAGCTTCATTTTTGGCCCACGCTTTTGCAAGCCTTTGCTTTGGTCGTGAGCCCAAGTCAAGGGTCATGACAAATTCGAGTTGTCAGGTATGATTAAATGGTCAAATTGGTCAAATGTCAAAATGACTAGTTTATGGTTTAATTTTCCAATCAAATAAAATGTGATTTCTTATAGTGTGTTATGAAGGGTGGAAGTTAAGAAGTAACTAGGCTTATGACTACTACCCGATTTAAGATGGAAGATGTATGTAACCTTTGCAATGTGATTGAAATTTTTTGTCAAAGAAAAATAACAAAGATAAAAAGAGGAGGGTCATTTCGTCCTTTCAAGCTCTAAATGATATGGCACAATTTTATAAAAACACATCTTGCCTACTTATGTGGACATCCAAATACCTCCATTATTAAGGGGAGGAATTGATCGATGGGGTGTTAATTGTGATAGCTACGTTCTTTGGTTTGAGTCACATTGGAAGTAACAAATCCTTGGGTGGCACAAGATCGAAAAAGTAAATCTACTCATGTTGGGTGCAAATGCCATCTTTGGTGAGCACAATGTTGATTTGTCGACATGAGGAGTTGAATGTGTTTGAAGGAAGCGCATGAAGTTGTTTTTGTTCCACATGGAAGTTAGTAACCCACACAATGGCAACAAAGGTGTCGCAAATTACATCATAGATTCTTGTGCATTTGTTGCCATGAGCACAATATAAGAGGTGGATACCCATAGGGTCGATGGGATGTGTAGATTCATTGAGAGATATCTACAATTGAGGGATGGGGTAGTCCAAATCGTATTCAAAGTGCTATGGAAAAGATTGAAGAACTTAATCAAAAACCTAGGAAGATTGGTTAAACTATAAGTTAAACATTCAACCCTAAACCAAAACATGATAAAATTCGGGCACAATGGGTTTTAAATATCCTATCAAAGAACATGTTTAATAGGGTATGATGGTATAAATGCTTCAAAATGGAATCTTGAAGTTGAACCATTTGTTGCCTAATGAGTTGTTCAAATGAAGGAAGACATGTTTAAGTTAGGGGCAGTAGCAAATCACATGCTGCATTGAAGTGGTGCTAGAAAGGGAAGGTGTTATTGTTGATTCATGTTAAGGCTTCAAGAAGGAAGCTGGGACAACGATTAACCATAAACTTAATAACTATGATTGAAACTAAAAGGGCCTAATTCCCTTAATAGGTTGTTGGGGTGATGGTGGTTGTTGATATGAACCTAATGCCACCAAAAGTTCTTAAGAGAGAGGTTTGTTTATAAGTTAGAGGTTTTTCTAGGTTGTCAAAAGATTTTGGACGAAAAAAATGTCTTAAAATTTGGAGGGAGAGTCAAAAGAAGTGAAAGGTTTTATAAAGGTGAAAGAGGGGGTTATACATAAAAGATATGATGGCCTTTGCATGAAATAATGAGTTAGAATTCCAAAGGCTCCCTAGGTGAAAATCTTTTAAAGTATTTCACATATGTCGTAACCCCACTTGGCGAAAGTGTGAGGATGAAATTCACATTCTCAAAATGGGGACTTGGGAGTCCTTTGGGACTCCCAAAATTTCAGAGTTCAATTGTAGGGGTCAAAACACCTCGCATTGAGGTGTTTTATATATCATTGGAAAGCTATCAAAGTGTAGATGTTTAAAATGGGCTCACATGGGCCATTTGGACACCTGCAACACAAGTTATGGCAAAAAGAAGGGCCGGGAGTCAAATTGGTAGTTTAACTTCCGACCACTAAAAGTCAGGAGTCAACCCGACCTCGGTACGTATAGGTGGAGTGTAACACACCATTGGAAAGTTCTCGAGGAGAGGTACAAGTTTGCTTGAGACCTCATCTAATCGAAGATCTGAACAAAGAGTTATGATTTCACAAAGTCCCGGGAGTCCAAACCGAGACAGTTTTAGGATTCCTCCTTGGGAGTCCTGGGGCAAAAAGCCATTCGGATGTGGGTGCCATAGAGAGGCACATGGTATACTATATGGGGAAAGGTGGTGGCTTCCCCTGAGTTCGGGCCGTGGTGAGTTTTGTGAGTCCAAATTTGCTCGTGGCTTATCCTAACACCAAAGGTGCTCCAGAATATGAACTAACCAACTTCATGAAGTGCCCAATGGAACTCCCAAAATTCTAATTCCTTCTCATGGGATAAACTAAGATAGGGTGTTGAAGTTAGGTAGTAGGCCAGAAGGTGACCATGCTACACATTTATGAGGTTGGATAAAAAAACTTATTGCACAAAATTTAATTTGTAAATGTTTTTATGGAAGTGATATAATAGAAAGGGGACCTATGATGTGAATGTCCTTTGTAATGGATGAAAATAGACAAGGAGGGAAATGATTAGTTATAGAATGCAAAACCTTAAAGTGGTCTAACACAAATAGTGCCCCTCTTAAGGGATCACCTTGATGGGTTCCCATGGTAGAGGGGATGATTGTAAAATAAAGGAAATTCAAATGCATGAAATGCACAAACAAAGGGGATGAGTTGCATGATGTTTCCACCTACTACACGAAATTCTTGAAATATGAACCCTTTTAACATTGGATTGAAAACATTTGTCATGTTTAGTTGGAGAACAACCAAGTCGGGGTAAAAGTCTAAAGTGCATTTAATGTCGTGGACTATTGCTTCACAATCACCTTTAGTTGTGATTTTGAATTGGTGTGGGGAAAAATGTGTTACAAAGGTATCGTGAAATTAAAGGCATAAGGTGTGACTTGTGTGTCGATATAATGCTTCCCTCACTATAATGGGATGAACTCTACTTAAGGACTTGGTCATGGTTAAAAGGCAAGTCATGCCAAAGACACATGTAATTTGAGGTGGAATGTGACCCTTAGTAATATGAGAACAAAGTTAAAATAACTAAAGGAATCCACTCACTAAATTTTTTAGGTGAAAATAATTTTGAAGGTGTTCAAAAACCATCCCAAAAAGACCATTTGCCAACAGATGGGGCATGCGTTAGAATGCCAATTTGAAGAATTTGGAAGAAAATTTAAAGTATTGCTCGCTCAAAGTCTTCTAGGAAAAATGAGAAGTAGCCATTTGATTTAAAGTGTAGTGCAGTGAGAACTAAAGTGATGTTAGAAGATGTGGATGCAAGGGAAAATGGTGCCAAGGCATGAGTTGCTTTAGAGTATTCCTTTGCACATCCCAAAACTAGATTGCAATGAAGGTGTTTATGAGTTGAGGGGTCATGTTGGGGAAAAGGCATTAAACTCAAACTTGTGGCCAAAGCTTGGGCTTGCAAATAAAATTTTTCTTACAAGTTTTCCGAATCACTTGCTAGAAAATGCTTGAGTCAAATTCACATTTCCTTACATTTTGTTGCCTCAACATGAGGGGGCAAAGTGTGACACCATTGGGGTAACAAAAAGAGTAAGTCCTAAGCTGCAACATCATAAGGTTTTTGTGCTAGTTTATTCAATGGAAAATGAAACGCCATTTGTACATCACATCATAGAATGGCAAGGATGTGGTTGTATAGTCAAAGATGACAAAAGCTTAAATGAAAAGACCCAAGGACATCCAAAAATGAAACCCAAGCCCAAGTTGATGAGGGCAGGGTGGGAACAAGGGAAGGTATTCAGTCAGGATAGTTATGGGGGTTTAAATTAAATGAATTGAGTGTTTAATAAAAATGTTGATGATGAATTAACTCTTGATTAGTAAGTTGGCGCCAACAGGTGGGGCAAAAGACTCTAGGTGGAGGTTGCAAACGTGTTGAAGAGATGAGGGTAGGTTGAAGGGTTTGATCATGTGCAATTAGAGGGGTTAATAAAGTGGAAGGGGGAAAATGTTCTACATGTGCATGATCAAAGGGGTTTGGGAAAGTGTAGGGCTACAACCCCACATTCACATGAAAAGTTGGGGGTTCATAAGGGGAATTAGTAGGTGGTGTGCACTTTGTTAAAATGGGAGGGGGAACTAATGGGAGGTGCATGGTTTGCATGCAAAATGGGGTGAAAATTAGGTATGTGATGGCACATGATAAAACAAATGGGTGATGGGAATGATGAGGTTTGATGGGACATGATGAAATAGGGGACATGGAATGTTTGGTGCCCATGAAGAAGAAGCTTGATAGGAATACATACCCCACATTTTAAAAAACTACCTATTGTTATAGGGCAATCCTAAATCTATAAAACCAACCCCAAAAGACTAAACAAATCAAAAGGAAAAATATAGGAAATTGCCTAAAGGTCTTTGGTTAGGGCATTATGCCAAAGCCAAACCTTAACTTCATTAGAGGCTTGAGTGGCATGATCATTAAGGTATTGGGTTAAACATGACTTAAACATCCTAATGTTAAAACAATATAGGCCTCACTTTTTGTTCCCAATCTTGGAGTACTTGAGATAAGTAACATTGCACAAAAGTTTTGTAAAAAACAACTGTGGTGGACTAAATACCCTCTTCACAAAATCCCAATCCATTTTAATAACTATGTACAACATGGACAAAAAAATATGCTAATTTTTAAATTCTTTTTGTGGACAAAATCTTCAATTGAGAAGATTATTTTCAAGTTCTAGGCCCACGCACCTAAGAAGCCACTTTATTTTCTCATCTTCCATTAGAACCTAAACCTTTAAGAAAAAAATTTATAAAAAGTCCAAAGTTTTTTCTATCAGGTTGATGCCCATAGATTTTGGTCTAGCGGTCAATTTCACTGAAATCCCAAAGGTTCCATTAGAGCACAAGTTAAAAGTGAAACAAAAGCCCCAACCAAAACCAAAACATTAGGTGGAGGTTGAAGAAAGTAAAATTAACCTTAATTGAAATTTTCTTCACCAATTTCTTCCTTTCCATTTGTTGTTATTGATGGCTTTGATCCCTACAATCCTCCCTATTTGCTAAGGCGTTGTTCTCTAACTCCTCTTTCACCCCCTCTCAATTATCAATTTTTTCTAGTTCCTTACTTTTCACCATTTTCCAACCCCTTTTTCCCTTATTGTTGGTTCTACTTCATCACGGATTGATTGCAACAAATCTCAATTGCAATTCATTTTTCCTAAACACCTCCATTCCTACTACGTTTTTTGTCTTTCCTTTTTCCAAAAAAAGATTTTTTCTTTCCTGATTCAAGTCCCTAAGAATAAAACTAGTTATATTCCATACTCCATAATGAATCTAAACACTATCAGAACAAGGAAAGGTTATGTTCAAACATCTCCCTACAAACAAAAATAATTTAAAAAAAAAGATTCTTGACAAGGAGAGGTTGAAAATAATACTTAATTACAAGGGAGATGAATATGACAATGAGTAAGACATTGAGCAAAGCCGTGAATTGCTTGTGCACATTATGTGACTTGCAAACATGATCAACTCCTGAATAACGCATGAGCACCAAGGAAAGGTTGCACTTGAACATTGCCTAGGCAACACAAAATTAAAAAAATTGAAAGATGCCCAAATGATGCCTACATTGTGCTCAAACATTGCCAAAGAAACAACAAGTAAACACAAGAATTGTTGGAACATTGCTTGAAAATCTAGTTGGGAATGTTGAGAATTGAAAGTCTAACCTTTTGTGTTGTTATTGAGATTCACTAAGGTTCAAGACTTGCAAGATCAAACTTCACCAATAACTAACAAGTCAAACTTAGAGTGAGCCTCATTAAAAGTTGAAATGTCAAGACTTACAAACAAGTTGTCAACGTCACCAAGATCTTTTAAAAAACACTTCTCGACATCAAATTTAAAAAAAAATGAAATAACAACACACAACATGCTCCAAAAGCTCATACCTTCAATATTTGATGGGTAGGTTGTTGACTTGGGTATCATCCAAGTTGATACTCACAACTTCAGAGAGAACTTGGCTGAACTCCCCTGAAGCTGGGTTTAATACCCACCAAGATTGTGTTGGATCTGGGTCTTGGGGTGAGATTTTCCGAACCTTGGGTGTAATGCTTATTTTTGTGACGTTTTATAACTGAGTAGTGAATGAGCCCCTGTGGAGTTGATATGAGGCTTTTGTAACTTCGCGTATCCCCACCAGGGCTCAGTATGTGACCCTACACAAATATTTCGCACATCCAAGTTTAGTTGTTTACTTTTTTCTGGCCCCACCTTAAAACTGAAATGCGGACTACAAAAAGGTGAGAATTACTAATAGCAAACCACCTGGAGCAATCATTATGATTGGTTAATCAAAAACATGGAACAACAGTCAGATCATATTTATTACACTCTTCTGTAGTAGTTGCGCTTTTACAAGCCTAAGCAAAGTGAGGAAATGTGCAAGAGAAAAACTATTTTCCTGAGCCAAGCTGACATGTGTTGACTGTTTTTCATCCGATTTTAAGTTGCAGGGTCCTCTTACATTGCAAAACAACGGTTAGGAAGAAAATGATTAGGTAATAAGTAAGTACACAAATGTAGATCTGGTCAATACATACTTAACATACTTAGGAAAAATGTCAACTAAGTTAACCATCGAGTTTAGCTATGGAATTGGAATCCAAAGTAATGCTTCTCCACCTACCATTCACCACTCGTGGTGTGCTGGTGGCTGTTGGTTCCAGCCAGCCCCGCATGTGAAGTTGATTGTAAGATCGTCTGGTTCAACAGGTAATACATCAAAGTTCATTTTGAACTTGATCTCTCTTCAAAGTTCAAACTTGTCGGCTTTGTTATTTACTGTTCATGGGTCACCTAAGGCAAAGGTAGGCAACTAGCAGCTGAATGAGGAAGTAATTGGTAGCATTCAAACTGCATCCAAAGTAATCCTTTCTTTTTTGGGGGCAATGTGTCTCTTTGATTCGCCTATGACAGACAAAAACACAAAAACACTCACACTATGCACACTCCCAAAATAAAAGATTAAGTAGCTCTGTGAGTTACGAACGTAGAATTTTGTCTTAATGAATATGGGATAAACTATCACGATATTGAGAACAGCTTGAGGAACACATGGGAACTTGGGGAACACACTAAGAGCATCATTGGGAGCCTGGTGAGAACACACTCGGTTGAACATGAGTATGGGATACCAAATGCTCTGGTATTTTGTCAAGTTCACTTTTCCTCTTTGCCAACTCCACATTGGCAAAATGCAAAGTTGACATAGCCCAATTCTCAAGTTGAAATTGTCAGGTCTGCATTCCCATGTTGACAACTCCACAATGCTATTTGCCAAATCTTCAAGTTCACTTCACCTGCCAACTGCCTGAATGTTTTTTTTCCGTCTGCCCAAACTTTTTCCCCAGAAAATTAGATTGCCCCCTCTTTTCTCTCCCCTTTTTTTTTTCACAAAATTCCTAGGGCTGCCCCCTCTGGCCTTTCTTTCCTTCTCCCTATTTGTCATTTTTTTAACTTGTGGGTCTTTGAAACTTGGGAAGAGTCCTTTCAAAATTCAAACCACCAAATAAATTATTTTTTAAACACATTGAGAGTAAATTGAAAGGTTTTGACTTCAGATTTCCTTTCCTTTGTGTCCATTCTTTTGTGAGTGATTTGGATTTGAAGCCATCCTAATGGGATGGGAGTCCATCCCATGAAAAACTCATGAAATTTCAGGATGAAATACAGTTCATTCAAGAAATATTAATCATATAATATTATTTCATCCGTGAAGCGTAGACATAGCAAGTGAAGGAGTTCATCTTTTTTACAAGAAGATCTCCATCCCTTTTTAAGATAAACAAGGATGTTCTTATGAAAGGGATGCCATTTATAAGAAGTGGGATCAAGATTCCTTAATTTTTCATCCATTGTGCAACTTTCCGGGAAAAAAATGAAATGTTCCTAACAAATTAACTATCAATGAAGATAACAAATGTCAACATTGGTTGGATTCTCCTTCATTGTAGAATTCCGTGGTATAGCTTCAGTCCACACATAAGTACATTCAAACTCTCCATTGCAACCATAGGACCTAGCACAACACATTAGTGGTTTTTTTTTTCCCAACAATGTTTTGTTTCTTCGACAAAGAAATTGGAGAAATTTGCATTCTTCTAGTTTAAATTCGACTAGTATTGATTTTCTTTTCGAAAAAAATTGTGAAACTTTCAGTATCAAAAAATTGAATAAAAACCTACAACACATACAACAATTTAAAAATTACAATTGAAGGCACTATTGATATTTCTACCCTATTTGTGTAAAAATCCAAAATGTTTATCTTTGTCGCCATGAATGGTTTAATGTGATTCCAGTTTTTAAATATTCACACAATCTTTGAGAGGTCTAGTAACCATTATATCAAATGGAAAAGAAATACCATCATCAATGGAAAGGAAAAGGAAAACATGAGGGCAAACTTTACACTACTAGTCCACTACTTCTTCAGTCATGTCCAATAGAAGACTAGAGTGAATTCATCCCATTTATGCTGCTTTCGTATTGCTAGATATGCACGTTGTGAATTTGATGTCTTGAACTTGACATATTACAATTTATTGGGTGTTCAAAGTTCAAATGACCACCCATGTCTAAGAACATCTCCATCTCCACCTCCACCTCTTCTTTGGTGGGCCTCTAGCAACATTTATCACGTTCAACATAGAGTGTTGATGAATTCCCTATCCCCGGTGCCCACACATAAATATGAAAAATCAAACAATACAAATTGAGAGACTATGTAAAAGCCACCACTTGTGACCAATCATTGTGACCGACCAATGGGGGAAAAAAAATTTAACCCTTTCAGAGATCATTGTATTTTGTGAAAATTTATGAATCCAAACTCAATTTCGCTCTTTTTACAGGTTTTATTTCAACCAAAATAGTGTGTATAGGACAATATATTCCCATTGGTAGAAATTTGCTAAATACACACATAACATGCAAATGTTAGTAATAAGGATCACATCTTCTGTCTTGCTAAATGTGTTTGTGAAGACCATCCATTCAAGTAGAGATGAAAAAGTTGCTTTTAAAAACAAGACAATAGTTTTGGTAAAAGGAACCTCATAAAAGTGGTTAGTAATTGGAAGTAATTTGCAATTTCCTGAATTAAACTTGGAACACAATTGTAATGGCATTTCAACCATGTCTAAACTACCCATAACCATAAATGGAAATTAAAGAAGAAAAACAAGGAAAAAACATTTGAGAGAGTGAAAATTTAGGTGCTTAACGATCCCCCCAAATGCCAATTTTCTTCTTATTGGTATTTGAAATAAGAAATTGAATTTTTCAATTGAATTTATTGATTTAAAAAAGTTTACATGTAATAGTGGCAGATTTATTTCAGGAATTGGATGTTGTGATGCATTTCATCCTTGATCCCATGCATCATACCATTAGCATGAAAATATAATTTATATTCTCAAGAATGACTTAAACTATATTGTCCTTGTAAAGGCCATTGTATCTTTTTGGTGACAAAGTTTTTGGCAAGAATTTTCTTTCTAAAATTGAACAAAATTTTCTACTTACACTACAAAAACAAAACAAAAAAATCCAAAGTTTTCCCAATTTTCATGTCAAAAATATCAACAAAATTTGTCGGAAAAAAATCACTTGTCCAATGGGATACTGGGACCCTACCACATTATGAAGTTTTGTAAACCTCAAGAGGCAGGATATGCCTACAACAGGCCTCTTAAACCTACTTGTTCTGGCGGCCTCATGATCTACTAGGCTTATGATAAGGTTTCTCTCTTGTATGGGTAATGTCCTTAGGTGGTGGACATTCCCAGTACAAGGGGCCAGATTCGGCTACCACCTCACCCTTACATGCTTGTATCACCCATTTTTTGGCCTATTTTTTGGACACCAAACTTACTACTACAATGCTTAATTCCTACATTTTAAGCACAAACCATTCCATAAGAATGGATATTATCATGCTAAACTTCACAACAATAAGTTTTTTGATTTGTTAAAACAACCAATTTTAGAAATCAATTCTTTTACAATCACTTATTTTGAGAAATACAAATTATTTCTCAGCAAGACCATGAATCTAAATTTGTTTATTGTTACAAAGCTGAGGAAAGTAAGTTGGGTGGAGCTCAAAGCATAAATGAAGCATGCACCATAGCCCCAAAATCCAGAGTATAATAGTGACTTTGAAGACAAATTAAAGGGCAAAAAAAATTTTAAATGACATAAACAAGAGGCACGTTGGCAGCTCTATATTTCATTAGTTTGGCTCAGTTGTCATTGAGTTTCTCTTCATTTACAAATAACTTTATTATTTATCTATGTTTCATTAAATTGGGAAGCCCCCAAAGAGAGTTTAAATTGTATTCAATTTTTCTTTTTCCCCTATTTCCATCTCTTCCTTTTCATTGCGTTTTCTTGCAATAAAAATTACCAGGTTCACATTCAAAATTTGTTCAACAACATTGCAAAAAAGACACCGACCCCCTTCCCCGCCCCAAAAAAAAGAGAGAGATTAAAATTTGTTGAAAGAAAAAAAAACCGTGGGTCTACTAAACTCACACTACTATGGCAACACCGAAATAAATGAATCAATCTTCTTCCCAGCTGGCATTAGAATGATACCATGCCCCGGAGAAGCACTAGTGGTGGAAGTGTTTAAGGGTAAAGCCCTGGGGGAATAATGCCCCCATGGGGAAGAGAAGCCTAATTACGGGGAATACGTTAAAACAAGAATTCTGGAAACTCAAATATTTCACCATGCCAAAATATTATGAATCTTCAAAAAAAATCCTCTACAAGAAACCAAAATCCTTTAAGATATTATTATAACTCTATAACTAATTTCAAGTTTCAACACAATAGCCAAAATACCACCTTTCAGATTTCCTCATATAAAAATAGGGTGATTACCTAGGGTCCAAAATCCCTTAAGCTAGCTACTATATACTCTATAATGAATCCAAACACAATACCCTTGCCTTGGTAGGCAAGGAGCCAAAAAAAGACCAGCTGAGGTTTTTACTTAGAAGAACAAGAAGTAGTAGGTGGTAGGTAGTTGCATACCTTGTGAGCGCGCCAAGGCACACACAGCACAGCAGGGCTGGTGAAAGCGAGAATCAAGCAACGCCAGCCACGAAGTGGCAACTTCTAGTGTGGTTTCTGTGTTTTCTTGGTGCAATCAAATTAAAGTGGCGAACAAAATCGCAACTGGTTGCCAAAATGGGCATGGCATGGCGCGGTATTGCCTCTTCTTCTTCTTCTTCTTCCACAGTTCTTTGATGCTTGCTGGAAGGAAAAAAGACTGACAGCAAATAGTTTCTGACAGTTTGAGACGCTGATGCTGCTCCTGCTGCTAGCTGCTGCTGTTGTACATTCTTGACTTCAATTCCTTTATACAGCCGAAGAAGAGAGAAAAAAAACCACGCCCAGCTCCTAGTCACCACCACGATACGGGATGAGAGAGAATATCGAGTAGAGAGCGGGCCGGAGAGATCAGTGATCGAGAGCTATAATAGATCAGCAGCGATTCAGAAAGGAAGACTTGAGGGGGAAAAAAACAGAAAGAGCTCATGACACGGAAGAGTGGAACAATGTTCACATCGATCCATCTATCGAGATTCGCTAGAGCTATAAATTCAATTCATGCTGCTGCAGCTGCAATTAGCCGGGATGGGTGTAACCTGTGACCTTTGTTACAAGGATGCACAATATTAATCGCCGCTGACCTAGGAATTTGATAATATTCTTGATGGGTTGTGCTTGAGATGCGTTTATGTTGAAGTTCTAGATTGGTTTTCAGCAGCCAAGGTCTATCAGACTAGATCAGCTCTGCTGCAGAATCAGATTATATAAGCCGGAGAGACGGTAATTGCAGCTCGTCTAGACCAGTTCGGGACCTCCTCTTCCTTTTGAGGCTTTTGTTCTGTTGTCGATATTGAGGAAATTCGATCTCTAGTGGAGCGAAAGAGAAGACTAGCTCAAGCACACGCTCCATCAATCCCACCTGATGAGGCTCAAGAACAAGGTGTGCATGTTTGCCTGGTGATTGATGATCTTCAGAATATTCACTGCAGAGTCAAGATCTTAATCGGAAAGACATGATCTGCAGTCCAGAAACTCACTGCAATAGTTCCAGGATTTTCGTGAATCTAGTGATCATGTCCTTTGCATGCTTTCTCAAATGTCACAACCGCAGCTTGTGCAGGGCGCTGTCGATCATGCAAAACTTGTTGAGCTTTCGTTCCAGCAAGTGCAAAGATCAGTCACGACAAGAGCGGTTTTATAATTACTTCGTGTGTCTTGAATCTACAGGGAGCTCGTAACCGAATGAGATGAAGAAGAAGACAAAGGCCAGAGCAGCTTCACAGTAGAAGAAGTCATTACGATGACGGCTCGAAACGCAGTAGCCGTCGACGTCCTTGAAGAAACTGCATCTTGTGATGCGTCTTTAGGGAAGCAATCTGCATGTACTACTGCAAACTCCAGAACATCAGGCCGCGGTGCAGCAGCTGCTGCTCCATACTTGCAAGTCAATGTCGGATTCCTGTCAAAAGTTGCACGAACCGGACCCTTAATCTACACCATAAACTTCGTGCTCACCTTCCTTCTGTTGGCGACTGGATGTGTTCTCGCAGTTCTCACCACTCTTCAAAGCGCCGCCGCCTACTTCCAAATCCCGGCTGCTGCAGGAACGTCATATGATCTAGCCGAGACAAGATCTGCATTTTCTCCACCACCTGTAAATCCATTACCGCTGCTGAAAAAGATTAAAACCGGAGAGCTTGAAACCTTAAATATTCCTCAGACTCGACAACACCCCAATCTTCAAAACACCTTGAAGAAGATGATCAGTACTCCAGCCGAAGAAGATCGGACTAGAAGAACCAATCCTCAAGAAAAGCCAAAGAATTCTTCTTCTTCTCTGTCAGTGAGGCTCCATGAAGACATGAAATCCAGGAGCTTCTTGTATCATAACATGGAAGATGATGAGCTTATGCACAAGGCTGCATCAATGCAGCAGCTCCAAGATCACATCAGCTGCAACCCAGCACTGCAGCAAAATTCTACTGTGCAGAAAAACAGTTCCAGAAGACTCCAAGCCAAGATAGCTTTTCTGTTCTTGACGCGAGGAGGTTTGCCTCTGCAAGCTCTTTGGGAGTTGTACTTCAAGGGACACGAGGGGATGTACTCCATTTATGTCCATGCGCATCCGAATTACAGCTTCCCCAATGTCTCTTCCTCTTCCGTCTTCTTTGGCCGCAACATCCCAAGCAAGGTGAACAACAAATTTCTCAAGCTAGATTTTGATCTCGTCCTTCAAGACTTACTTCAAGTCCTATTGATCTTCTTCTTCTTCTTCTTCTTAAATTGGTCGGGATTTTGCAAGCTTGGCTTGAAATGTGGATTTTGATTTGTGAAGCTGGACTTGAAAAGTTTGCTATCTTGGTTTAAAGTGGAAATTGGATTTGCAAGCTTGATTTGAAGTAGAAATGGGAAATTTGCAAGCTTGGTTTGAAATGGAGATTGATTTGCAAGCTCCATTGATTTGAAGTGGAAATGCAAATTCGCATCAAAACTCCTTACACTTTTAAAAACTTGATGATTTCAATGACCCTAAGAAGATCATTGTATATTCAATTGTGAAAGCGAAAGGCTTGCAAATTATGCATCTTGTAAATCTGCTTGAGAAACACTCAATTTTTTGTGATTCTTTGAATTGAATGTTTGCAGGAAGTAGAGTGGGGTGGACTTAGTGTGTTTGATGCTGAAAGGCGACTTCTTGCGAATGCTCTTCTTGATCCTAACAATGAGAGATTCGTGCTCCTTTCAGAGTCTTGTATACCCATCTCCAATTTCTCTTGGGCATATGAGTATATCACCAAATCACAACATAGCTTTGTTGATTGCTATGATGATGTTGGTCGAGTTGGAAAAGGAAGATACCTTAAAATTCAACACCCAGGGAGATTGGAGCCCGAAGTTTCCTTGAATGAATGGAGGAAAGGAAGCCAATGGTTTGAAATGTCAAGAGAGCTAGCAATGATTGTCGTATCCGACACCAAGTATTACCCCAAGTTCAAAGACATCCTTTGTGAACATGAACCTTGTTTCATTGACGAGCATTACCTTCCATCTGTGCTCAACATATTGAAACCATCAAAGCTAGCAAATCGAACCTTGACATATTTTGTTTTCCCAAAGGGTGGTTATGCACCGCATCCTATTCAATGGAAGCCTGAAATGATCACCCAAGAATGGATTCAAACATTGAAAGGGCAAAATTGTACATATAATGGACATAGGGAATACACTAATTGTCATTTGTTTGCAAGGAAGTTCAGCCCAGAGACATTGGAGCCCCTTCTCAAGCTTGCTCCTAATATCTATGGGATAAACTAAAAAGAATGATTTTCTCAATTTTTTCCCAAATGGGTACATGATCAATAAAACTTCATCGAGCAACTATTCATATTTATTGGTCCTAACAAGAGAGGAAACTTCACATCTGTGTAACATTTGACAGTAAAATTTTGGCTTGCACTTGGAACCAATGTGTGGATGAAGGCTGAAGAGCTAGCTATACTCTTTATGGTGCTTCTTTTGTTGCTACGATCATGTTGGAGAACTAAAATTCCTGAGGTAACCTACACACATCCTTCAACCAAATATGCATGTTAGTAGTCAAACCATCAGGCTTGCCCAAGGCTTTTTATCTTCGCAGTTGTGGATTTTGGGTTTCCAGAATTTTGATCACCTGAAATTAAGTTTCAGCATTGTTTGTCTCTGCAGCTGAATGGGTTGTTTTCTACCCAATGTAGCAATGTAGCAATGGTGGTGTTTTTTTCCAGTGTTGTGTGGAAATGGCACCAAACACATTCGTCTTCCTGAAAAGGCCAATGTACAGGAGAAGGGCTTTATCACATTTGAATGCCTGGGATGACATCCATAGGCTCAATGGCATAAATGGGAAAGATAGACCATTTTCCTACTTAGCATCCTGTAATATTTTGATGACAATATAGAAGAACCTTTGACATAGTCAGACCTTTTACAACATGTTTTATTAATTCCTTTTGCAAAAATGGGTAGAAATAATGTTCTACCAATTTATAAGACAGAATATTTTTATCAATTATTGGATACCTGCTTTGCAATGGTGGACTGGCCTCTACCAAGAAGCTCATATATTTCCACGAACTTTTGTATTTTTCCTTCCATTTGTAATTTTAAAATTTTCAACCTTTCAAACAGATAATTTCTGCAAAATTTGACATTTCCAAAAATAATTTAATAATTGCCAAATCTGAAAAGGTGAAATAGTGTGCAACATGATTTAATGTCAAATTGAAATATTAATGTAATATGTGTCACAATTATATGTTCTACATTGTAACGGATGAAACCACAAAGTTGACAAATATTGTTGTAATGAACCTTACAAAACCATGTAATGCCTTGACAACCTAGCCCATCTCTTTGACCATTGTTATCTAGTTCTTAAGGAAAAGTAGACTAGACAATTTGTGAATAAATTCAATACTGGGAATTTTGAAATGAACTTGTGTGCCATAATTTTCCATTTCATAGTTCCCAAAATCAAGTAGAGCCTGGCTTTTAAAAATTAAAAAAATTGCTTATAAAGGGTATGGTACCATATCACATTTCTGCAATTTTGTAGAGTTGTGACCTGAATGCAAAATGAGGCATGACCAAAAGCTCAACAAAACATGACATGACAACACTATACTATTTGAAAGTGAAAACCAAATGGGCATTCCACAACATTCTTGATTATTTTCCCCTTGCAAGATAATGCCTTTTAATTACACAGCCGTCTAAGTACAAGTCCTTTGTAAACCACGTTCTATTTTTTTGGTTCCAAACAAGGGGTGTGTCACATTGTGGCCTTGCCATTTACATTTAAAAGTATCTTAAGAATATAGAAGAATTATTGAAACTCAAATATTTCACCATGCAAAAATATAATCTTCAAAAAATCTGCTAAAAGAAACCAAAATCCTTCAAAATATTATAACTTTATAACTAATCTCAAGCTTCAAAACAAGACAAAATATCTTCTTTCAAAAATCCTCATATAAAAATAGACCTATTACCTAGTGGCCAAAATCCATTAAGCTACTATACTCTAAAATGAATCTGAACACAAATGCCAATAAAATGAAAGATGGCATTTAGCTTTATTTTGGGTGATGCATTTTGTGTAGGGCAACGCCCAAGGGCTGGGGTGTTCCCATAATAAGGGGCCCTCAAGGCCAAAGGCCATGAGCCATTGCGTAGAGTAAAGCTTGAATGCCCCCGCAAATGCTCTATGAAGGCCTGATGAAGAAATGTAATCCACAATGAAAAATCAGAATTCCCTACAGGAGGAAATTTTTGCTTTGTCCAAGTGCTCCTCCCAATGTTAAAAAAATGACTAAGGGCTTTACATTATATAGAACCACAAATTGACCTAGTTTGTGGCATTCATTTCACATGTCCAAATACTTTGTGCACAAACTCGGGCCATAACCACCAATATCTTTGATTTTATTAGTTTTTAATCAATTTGTGCTGTCATAAAATTCAAATAATGTTGTTGGATACCTTACATAATCTTGATACAATATTATTGGGCCTTGCCCCCCACAGGGACATGGGTTATTGCATTCGATCCAACTTTTGGAAGTTTTACCTTATTAGATCGGATTTCACATTAGGTGAAACATGTTTCTTTGGTGAAAGTGTTTAGACTGTTTTGGATTGGAACAGGTTTTTTGGGTGTTCGGAGTGTGGAGTCCAGATCAGGATCACAATGGCATAATACTTTTTAGTAATATGTAAACTTCAGGCTTCAAGGAGACTTCAGGCTCCAATCTCCCTGGGTTTTGAATTCGATCTCTGCTTTGTTTGAAAATGCTGAATTCAAGCTCAGATGCAGCTAATACTCGACTCCTCTCGTTACCGAATTACAACAAAATTTCTGTTGTAAGTTACCACGTTTGATTTTCAGCAACCGACGATAGGTATTATAATTCACAGCGCTCTGCAGGATTATTACTGTATAGGTACAGGCGGTGGATCAGAGATCGCGGTGGCGAAGCAGCTCGATTGGGACCTGTTCCCAATTTTTCTTTGTTAAATTTCGTCAATATTATTGGGGAAATGAGATCAGAGCGAAACCTCGTACGCAGCTGCTTAATCCCCCCCTAGTGCAGCTCAAGAAGAAGAAGAAGAAGAAGAAGGCAAGATTGATTGATGACGTGTGTGATCAATCATACAATCAGTCTTGCCTTCTTCTTCTTCTTCTTCTTCCCCAAGGCAAGTGTAAGGCAAGCTTGCAGTGTAGCTTATGAAAAAGTTCTCTGTGAGCTTCGTTCCAGTAAGTGCTATTAAGAATAAGTACCTTGGAATGTAATTTCTTAATTATTATACAGGTTTCAAAATTGGAACCAAATGAGAAAAAGAAGAGAAACTTCGTCTGATCAGCCTCATAGTACAAGAAGTTGTAAGGATGACTATTCGAAAGGTCATGGCTGTGAATATTGCAATGAGTTGTCAAACTTATCTACAACTGGTTGAATTTTGTGGTGTTAGCTGATTTCTTTGAAGGCCTCATGATATTCATTGTTGTCCCTATTATTTTGTTACATGATTTGTCTCTGATTTTTTTGGGTGTATTAATTGATTGAGTTGTATATAATGTGTGCTAAAGATAAATATAATTATTCTTTTCTTTGACATTAATGCCAAGCAAAGTTCAAGTGTGTGTTTAGTAATAGATTGCATACTCGGTAACAAATGTGATTAGCAAGTCTTGATCCATTTTCATTTCTCTCTAATCTTTGCTTTACTATAATTTTTTGCATGCTAGATGGAGTCTATTGTAAGTCAACAAGTTATGGGCCCACAGGGACTTGCATCTATGATTACTAAGTTTGTAGGAAAGAACTTTCATCTTTGAAAATTCAAAAATGCAAATGTTATCAGAAGACAAAGAACTTTGGAGCATTGTGTCAGGAATGAAAGTCAAATTGACAAATAACTTTGTAAAGTGGGAGAAGAGAAATAAAAAGGCTAGGACCTTCATCATCATGGGGTTTAGGGTTTAGGGTCTAATGCATGATTCATTGCTCCAAAAATATAGAAGCAAAAATGTCAAAGGAGACATGGGATTGTCTATTAAAGGTCTATGAGACTAAAGGTCTAACAAACAAGCTTTTTTTAAAACATCAATTCTTTGCATACAAAATGAGTCCTATGGACAACATGTTTGATCATATTAACAAACTAAAGTTTATATTTCAATAGCTTGAAACTACTAGGGAGAAACTTGAGAAGAGTGATGTTGTAATGGTCTTGTTGTGTAGTTTACCAAAATCTTACAACAATTTGATAGTAGCATTAAAATGTTAACTTTACCATTAAAGTTTGAAACAACAAGACTTCTCTATGAAAAGCTAAAGAGGAAAGATGCTGAAAGATCAAATGAAGAAAAGTTAATTTTGGTTGTACGTACATCCAAATATACGTCCAACAACTCAATAGTTGATCAAAAGTCAACTATCAAAAGAAACAAGAAAAAAGATCTATGCAACTATTGTAAGAAACCTAAACATTGGGCATGAGATTACAAGAAAAAAACAACAAACTTATAACAAAAATAACAAGCCAAAGAAATAGTTTTTGTTACAAAACAAATATTTTTGGCCACAACAAATGTTTCAATTAACAAAACATGGTACATTGACTCAAGAGCATTGACTTGAGAAGAAAATTAACATAGATTTGCACGGTTTTTGTGACTCTGACTAGGGAGGTGATGTAGACATCAAAAGATCAACAAGCGGCCGGCTTATACTTAAGCAACTAAAGAGGTTCTTTGGCTTAGAAGATTCTTAGGACAAGTTGGATACAAACTAGAAAAACCAACTTTAATATTTTTTGACAATCAAGTATGTTTGGCTTTGCTAAAAAATTCGATGCACCACTCACGCATAAAGCATACAGACATACAATTCCATTTTATCAAGGAACACATATCCTCCAACAAGGTTGAGTTTTAATAACTTCCAACAATGGAAATGATTGTCAATATTCTTACAAAAAAAGTTGGTAGAAATAAGTTTGAAAATTGTAGGAGCAACTTAAAATTA
>Ga0209611_10004456_pt1 | contig 23919 bp, 20 predicted proteins | sample S1TSphgellanicum_3_FD_187693 | JGI IMG/M metagenome (GOLD analysis project Ga0209611, IMG submission 187693) | Host-associated microbial communities from peat moss isolated from Minnesota, USA - S1T2_Fc - Sphagnum magellanicum MG (SPAdes) (version 2) | ecosystem: Host-associated > Plants > Peat...
CGTTAATCCCAACGGTCATCATAATCAGATGCAAGGAATGGATAGGAAACATGATGGCCATGCATGGTACAAGGTTAAGATGATTAACATCAAGAACAATTTCAACCTAAATTTTTGAAAAGCTCGTTGTTTGGGTCATTTGTAATACCAAAATGATGCCTACAATTTCTTTTTTCTTCAAAAAAATGTTTTTAAAAAAGATAAATTTGAATGGCGATGTTCACAAGCTTCAAGGAGATCATTTTGCACCTAATATGTTGTTTTGCATAATTTGTAATACCACCTTCTTTTATGTGAAACTATGTCCAGATTGCATGTATTCCATCTTGCACAATTAAGACAATTTGACTTGAGCAACAATTCATTTAGGTACACATGATCATACCCAAGCCAATACCCCGTGTCTTGTGTCCAACACATAGATAATTTGATTTCTACCTCCAACCCAAGCCAAAAAAATTATTGCCTTTCCCTAGCCACTTTCATGGCCTTTTGGGAGCTTGTAAGTGTTTTAGGTTCTACCCCAAGCCCAAGTCAAAATTTGGGTGCCATCCCACCCCCACCCCATGGTCTTTTTTGAATTCCCTAAACAAGCTTTTTTTTCTAACCCATTTGTAAGGGTTCTGGTAATCGAAAGGAGGTTCAAATTAAAACTTCCATTTGACAATCTAAAATCTTTTTCTCTAATGGAAGTAATTCTACAACATTGCTCTAGATGTCCATGCACAACTGTCACCTCCACTTGGTCCAAATGGAGCAAAGATTTTATCCCCAAATCTTGCATTAATACATACTCTCTTTTAATGGGCAAAGTTAAATAAAATTCCAATGCAATTTATGAGTAGGTGCAACACACATTGAAGGGGCCCCAATTTTTTGGGGCATTTGGGGTCTAGGGTATGGATTTTCCATTTACATCTTGTTCCCAATATGTCCCACATTGTTCCCACCTAGATCATAGTGGGTCCCTTCAGGGCTCCCTTATGTTCCTCATGCACTTGGGCTATAGGTTCTTTGACTTCATGCCATTAAACCCAATTTTATACATTGGGGCAAGTACCACTCATGTTCAATTAAAACAATGTAACATTTGTACTACCTTGATAATGCATTTCCAAATACACAGGATAGGGTCTAGTTGTAAAAGCAAGGATGGTTGGGTCCAGGGTTATTTTCAAAAATTTCTCAATGGCGATCATCTATCTGAAGATTAAGCTAAATTTGGCTATAAACTAGGTTTGAAAATAATTCATGTATGAACTTGTTATATTCATGGCTAGGCACTGAAAAAACAACATACAAATATGGAAATTTTCAATATATTTTTTCAACTTCAAGTGATGGAAACCATCCAAAATCACTCCATTTTCACATGTTTGGTTTTCTATTTCTTTTCTAGGAGAAATTTCGCTAGTAGAAATAAGGCTGGTTTGTTGGTTCTGGCCCATCATGAGCATTTTGAATCGAATATTGGACAAGGATTCAATATACCCGGGTTCAAATGTAGTGAGTTGTGTGAATATCCCATTTCCTCATTTAGGTAGTGTTTTCTTTTGTGTGAAATTTCACCAACATGCATTTCTTTTCAAAACATCTCTAATGATGTTTCAATATGTGATCCTGAAAAATGATGTTTCAATATGTGATCCTACAAAAATATTTTTCAAGTCAAAGGTCTATCTACCTTTTTGTAACCCCACTGATAAAATTGTGATTGAGATTACAGTTGGGTGGGGGACCACTATTAGTAAACCACCTAGATCAATCTTATGATTGACCAATTAAAAACATTGAGACCTATCAAAAACATATTTACTACATTGTTTTCTTTGTGTACATCAGTAAATTGGTAATAATTAAAATGCATTATTAAAATAAGATTCAATGTAACAATGGAATAAATATGGATGGTCTCACATGTATTTTTCAATGAAGTCCCCTTTCTTCACATTATTATTCAACCCTTTTTTTTCCCCTTTTGGTGATGGGGCACATGTGGCAATGATCCCCCAAATGGATTTAGCATTTGATGGTCACAAGTTATTGTAAAAGTTTCAAAACATTAAAATTTTTGGGGAAAACAGATAAATATGTATCTAGTGAATTCTATTCAGAGGCTTGATCAAATTCGACAAAACTACAACAAAATATATTTCTTTTTACTTTTGTGGGTGCATTTTTTCACTAGTTTTCGAAGAGAAAAAAGTTGGTGTGATTCATGTCAATTAGTGCATAGTTTAGTTCAAAGTCAATTTTTTTCTTAAAAACGAGCCTCATTCATAAACCTGACATCAAAATTGTCTGAACCAGCAAGTAACATTGATTGGAAAATAAATTCCAATAAGAAAATTTTTTAAATGAAATTTGAACAATTAAGTTACCTTACAAAGGTTTCAATCGTCAAAGACTAAAGGAAAACACAATAAAAATCCCCAATTTTTTACATTTGGTTTTGAGTGTGTCGCCAACAATATAGAGGAATCATTAAAGTTTTCTACTCCATGTATGGTTTATACTCAGCATTGGCTAAAGTTGGCTAAGGAGAATCATCATTTTTTGCACCTTCTAATAACCACTTTGGTTACAAACACAATTTTTTTATAAAAAAACCATTATCATCAAGCACTCCTACATAAATGCACTTCTTGGACCCTAACCTCCTAGTAGAAACAAGCTATGTGTTGGGTAATGGCTCATGAATGCATACTAAGTGTTTAATTGATTCTACTTTCACCTAAGAAATGTTCATCTCCAAAGTTGCTTGTTGCATTTATTAATTTGGGCTAATATTCCTTTTTTGAGTAACATGATAGGTTGTCCATTCTAATCACTTCATGTGCATGTTCACGTTATTTCAATTTTCTTTGAAGGTACCGTATTGATTGGCTTATTGGCAATGATTTTGGACATTGGCCATTCCCCAATAGAACAACCTCTTTGAGCCTCATATGGAAAACATGAAAAATTGTGGTATGTCAATTATGGCCCACCCTACCAGTATACATAGATGAGAATTCAACCACATGAGAATAAAATGAAGTCCTATTTTGAATGTCTTGGGTGCAAACTTGAATACATGTGGAACCCTTGATGTACGTGTTATCCAATGGGAACATGATAAGAAAACATTGGGAACAAGGGAAAAATATGAAAATATGTCCCTTGACCAAAAGAGAAAGTTGGACGCATCATATTTATGCATGTTGGGCCTTTTTGTTATACCATGAAATTTTATATTTCCATAATTGTTCATTACCACCCACATCACATTTATGTTACCCAATTATAACACATATCCACAATATTAAATATACAATTCTTGTAATTGTTAACTAAGACTTAGTTCTAAATTCTAAACATTTTTTCTAAATAGTTTACCTTCAAATATCTCCATGAAAAAAAACCCATACTTTTTTAGACAATGGTATTTTATAGTAAGTAGAGTTTATAAATTTTTGGGGGCTCATCCAAAAATCAATCATGTAGGTGGCTTTGGCTGAACGAACAACCATGTTAGTACCATGGTAAGTCTAAAACCCATCGGATTGCTCCTTTAAAAGCATTGCAAATATTCATGGATGAAGGGCATCTACTGATCCACAATAACAATTATTTATTATTATTTTAGTGGAGGCATATTTCTTGGCATTTTGCAGCCAACCATAAAGGAAGGTTTTTAACAAATCTTTATTATTTATGGTGGTGTTGCCTTCTAATAGTGTTATCTAAACTTGACACTACTCGATTATTCTAGGATGTGTCATTCATGCTTCATCGATAAATACTAGCTAACATCACTCATGCTCCATCCATAATACTAACTCCAAATATATGTGGTGTGGAACCATGGATGGGTTAAGGGGAGTCAATTGACAAATAATAACAAATGTTTTTTTTTATTGCCTATAAGTTGCTTCCTAGAATAGGCAAGGTGTGGACCATGTGCAAAGGAGAAGTGTTTAATTTTAGCATGTCAACAAAGACAGACATGTGCACCTTTAGAGGAGGGGATATTTGATGCATAGAAAATGGAACCATTTGTGGTAGGGGTTCTTGTTGGGATTTTGCGAAGTAGCCAAAGTGATGACCATCTAAAAAATAATGTAGTCAGATTTGGTTATATCATAGATATGAAGATAAAAATATACATAATTTTTATATTATTGAACTTAATATAAAAGTCTTGCAAATTACATTTTTTTCATATAAAAAATTTGAGTCATTTTTCCATGGAAAATCCTTTGCATATATCAAAATCAAATTAATATGTTCAAAAGTTAGTAGAAATGTTGGGTCATTGTAGGAAGACCATGTAAACATAAGAAGTCATTTATTGTGTAAACCTAGGAACATGCATAAACCATGGTAGGCAATGATTAGCTTGCCATGTATTCGTGCGCAATGATCACAAATAATAAAAACTAGTGTTAGTGGGTGTGAGCCATACCAACACAACTATGTGCGATAATCTCAAATTTTAAGAGTTGCATCAAGGATGTTCAAGTGTGGTAAGGTTATTAGGGGTTTTTTGCAACTTCATAGAATAAGGAATGAGAAATGCACATGGTAGCATGGAAAGGTTGTTTTCTTTTCTGAATTACAATGTTGGTGAGTAAGGTGTTGGGTTAATTCCTTTTTTCAACAAAAATAAAAATAAAAATGATAACTATAGTTTTAGGACCTTGGTTGCATAATTAGGGGTGAGAGATCTTTAGAGGGTTGGGGGTGGAAGTAAACACCAAATTCATGGTGCTCAACAAATCACCGGTTTTTTTTTTGGTAATATTTAATGAATAACAAGGATGTTGAAATTCATGAAGTAATTGAAGAGGTGTCAATGGAAAGTCCAATAGAGATAGAACAATCTTCAAGCCCATGGTTAGCACTAACATTTTGCCACGATAATATTGAATTATTTTTCTAAAATAATCTTTAGGCCCTAATGACGTGCTTGTAAGATTTTTATGATGCAGTCCTAGTTCATCCTTACTCAATCTTCATTTCTATCAAGCTCTAAATAGAATCAAAATCAATTTAGATCCTAACATTTCCATTGGAGTAACCTCAAGTGAATTACAATTTAATAAACAACTTAGAAGGGATAAATCACAAATGTAGAAAATCCAAAATGCAACGGATGATGCAAGCGAGGTATTCAACTCGATGCTCCATGAAAAGGGGATTAATTGGGCCTTGCAACCAACGATAATGGCCATCACTGAGAACCCAAGTTCAACAATGAAAACAAACATCATCATCTTCACATTGACATTTTTTTGAACCTTTTTAGCGCAGCTCCACGAGCGGGAACAAATTCTAAGTAGATCGCTAAAGCATGTGGGTTAGGAGATGATTAACGATCCCACATCGAACGGTCGATTCAAGTGCGCACCATTCTTTGGAACGATTTTTCATCACGCGACCATTGGGAGACATTCACGTCAAGTGGTGGTTCTTCAAGCTCTTCTTCTATTGGTGCAACTAGAGGATTCGAAGGTGTAACAACATCATCCACCATGATTGAATATTCACCTGCATCAACAAAAACCAAAGAGGTAATTGAAACAATTTGGTACTTGCATTGAAAAGGGGTCAATGCCTTTTATTTAACAAATTAAGGTAGGCACAACGTGTGGTAGTGGTGACAGAACCTAATGGAAACCTGGAAATCCTAATTTTAATGGATTTGTCAAGCCCTAATTTCAACGATGGATCTATAAGTACGTGGGGTTTTTGCGATGGAAATTTTAAATCCAATTTACTATGTACTACAAAGTTAATTGGTACGTGGTAAAGAATAACTAAGGGATATCAAAAAAATAAAATGGTATGTGGGAATGTTACCACTGTCGGAAATACTATTCGTTTCTAATTCCCAATGTTGATGAATGTGTTAAACATTCATCAAAAGGATGAATAATATTCACATCCTCTTAGTAGTTAGGTTAGGGTTTAGAAGTGGAAACTATTTAGGGTTAGGCGGTGGTTAGGGTTAGGGTTTGGTGGCTGTTAGGGTGAAATGGCAGCTAGGGTTAAGGTTTGGTGGCGGCTAGGTTAGGGTTAAGTGGCGGCTACTTTAGGGTTAGGAGATAGTATATAATGGAATGGTTTTGAGTAGTCTTTCATTATCTCCTTTCATGGTTTTGAGTGCACGTAGAATGTTCAAGCCTTGTTAGTAGTTGGAAATCATAGTTTTATGATTGTAGCATTTGAAGCATATAACCTTTGTGATTTCTTGTTAGTTAATACGATTGTTCCATTTCATGAACCTTGAATGTTTCAATTCTTGTTTGTTTTCAAGTTGTTTCCAATAAGTTATGGGCCCACACCAAGCAAGAGAAAGGACATTGTGTTAGAATAAAAAATAATCAAAGGTTTAACTTGTATAACATAGAAAGGGAGAATCCTTTTGAGGGTATACTTTTACTTTGCAAGGTTACAAAGAAAGTAGGAATCCATTTCTAAGTGAGTGGAAGGGGTGGAAGAGATTTCTTCAAAGTGTTGTAAATTTTTCAAGTGTGAAAAACTTATTCTTCAAGTTTTTGAAAGTATCAAGTTTTAACGTGAAAGTGTGTGGAAGAAAGTTATTCAATTCATTGAAAGTTTGAGGTGTGTGGAAGAAAGGTCTTTGAGTTGTTGAAAGTGTGAAGTTTCAAGTGTGGCAAAGAGAGTTTTTCGCATTGTTACAAGTTTCAAATGAAAGAAAGGTCTTTGAGTTGTTGAAAGTGTGAAATTTCAAATGTGTCAAAGAGAGTTTTTCGCATTATTATAAGTTTCAAGTGAAATTTCAAGCTTGTGTAATAAAAGATTTGCAAATGACAAAAGTTTTTTCTTTTCAAGTTTACATGAGGGGTCAAAGATTTCTTCGAAACCTTTCAATATTTTGAGAGAGTGTTTGTTGTAGCATTTGTGTTCAAAATGTCTTCTTTTCAAATCCAAGTCCAAGTCCAAGTCCATGCCTTGTGTGTTTTTAGGATATTATGAAGGCACCAAAGCGTATCGCTTGATGTGTGTAGAAACCAAGAGAATCATCAAAAGTAGAGATGTCATATTCATTGAAGGGTCAAAGGAAATAGGTGGTGTGCCCAATCCCGAGAAAGAAGAAAATGTAGTTGTGCATGAAGAGGTTGAAGGAGAAGAACCATTGACCTTTAGTTGAGATACACCTTTGAATGAAACAAGAATGGAAGGTGTGCAAAGTGAATCCACCCCAAGTTCGTCATTGGAAGAAGAATTTGTTGTTTCAAATGATAACCCGTCTAGTGAACCTTCATTTGAAAAGAAGACATTTTGAACACAAATGCTACAACAAACACTCTTTTCAAAAGATTGAAAGCTTTGGAAGAAATCTTCGACCCCTCACGTAAACTTGAAAAGAAAAAATTTCTATCATTTGCAAATCTTTTATTACACAAGTTTGAGATTTCACTTGAAACTTACAATAATGTGAAAAATTCTCTTTGACACACTTGAAACTTCACACTTTCAACAACTCAAAGAACTTTCTTCCACACACCTCAAACTTTCAATGAATCGAAGAACTTTCTTCCACACACTTTCACCTTGAAATTTGATACTTTCAAAAAACTTGAAGAACAAGTTTTTCTCGCTTGAAAAACTTACAACACTTTGAAGAAATCTCTTCCACACCTCCCACTCACTTAGAAATGGACTTCTATTCTCCTTGTAAACTAAAAGCCTTCCCTTAAAAAGATTCTCCCTTTCTATGTTAGACAAGTTAAACCTTTGATTATTTATTGTTTTAACACAATGTCCTTTCTCTTGCTTGATGTGGGCCCATAACCTATTGGAAACAACTTGAAAACAAGCAAGAATTGAAACATTCAAGGTTCATGAAATGGAACAATCGTATTAACTAACAAGAAATCACAAAGGTTGTATGCTTCAAATGCTACAACCATAAAACTATGACTTGCAACTACTAACAAGGCTTGAACATTCTACATGCACTCAAAACCATGAAAGGAGATAATGAAAGACAACTCAAAACCACTCCATTATATAATATCTCCTAACCTTAAAATAGCCACCACTTAACCCTAACCTAATCGCCACCAAACCATAACCCTAACCGCCGCCAAGCCCTAAGTAGTTTCCACTTCTAAACCCTAACCTACCTACTACAAGGATGTGAATACTATTCATCTTTTTTATGAATGTTTGACACATTCATCAACATTGGGAATCAGAAACAAATAATATTTTTAACACACAATTGATCTTACAACTACCATAGGAGTGGCATAATCTGAATCTAGTTGCATTATTTCGATTTTCAATCAATCATACAACTAATGTAGTGTGGCACATGAGCAACATGGAGCCTTTCAAATGGAACATGGGGAGTAACTACCTATAGACAATCTATTGAGACAAAAATGAATAAATGACAAGTTGTGGCATAAGGAGCAACAATTGGCAGAAAAGTATGGATTGACTCGCATCAAGTGTCCATGTGTTCGTTGTAAGGGGGTTCAGTTAGGAACAAAGCTTCCACCGTGAAGGATCATCTCATTCATCATGGCCAAGACCCATAGATGCGGGTTTGGAAAGGGCTTGGTGAAAAAAATAGTTTAGATGATGAGTGGGAGTATGTTTGTAGGCCACACCGTACACAATTTCCAGAGGGTGCAGTCATAGATGAAGATTTACAATGGGAGGACATGTTCCACAATGCATTTGTTGCACCAACCATGGATGTTAATAGGAATGGAAGACCACTGCTAGATGATCAAGTTACTGCCACTAGTGGGGTCGCCAATGGTCCTTGTGATGTTGGCACCACCATTCAAATTGAAGAGGCCTTGGCCCATGATGTCCATCAAGCATGTCAATGTTGGATGATGTAACAGCAAAACCCCAAACAATGGAAGAGCAGGGTTATGGACCCCATGGGGGTAATGTAGAATGCTAGTTTGAGAACATGGAATGTGATCAAACAAGGCAAGTTGGCATTGACAGCACATCAAATATGCATGGAAGGCAAGATGGGATGGGAGATGGTCCATGTAAAGGAAAAGATATTAGGATTCCAAGTGTATTTAATCTAAATGAAGCCTATTGTCCATTATACACAGGGGCAAGATGTTCAAAATTATCAACCACATTGATTTTGCTGATCATTTGTACTACCCATGGTTGTTCCAATAAATTTTTGGATGAACATTTGTCTCTCCTACATAAGTTCATTCACCCTATTGATAATTGTTTGCCACCCACAATGTAGCATGCAAAGAGCCTCACTCGAAAGCTAGGCATGGAATGTAATAGCATCCATGCATGCAAAATGGGGTGCATATTATATAGGGGTGTTTATGCAAATCTTCAAGAATGCCCAAAATGTGGTTCTCTTAGATACAAACAAGTAGGTTGCACCTAAGTCCCTACAAAAAATTTACATCACTTTCTGATTATACCACGTTTAATACGATTTTACCGCTCATCGGCCATATCCAAACTATTGGTATGGCATCACGAGAACAAAAGCATGGATGGTCTTGTTCGACATGTGGCGAATTCTAAAGCATGGATGCACATTGACAACAATTGGCCTGATTTTGCAGTTGACCCGATAAACATCAGATTTGGGTTGGCCACAAATGGATTCAACCCATTTTTAGACAAAACATGCATTTGGTCCACATGGCCAGTAATGTTGCTTGTGTATAATTTACCACTGTGGATGGCCACTAAGTGGTTTTTCATGCTTCTTGCACTATTCATCCCTAGCAAATAGCAAGTTAAGTCAGAGAACATTGATGTCTACTTACAACCACTCATTGATGAACTCCAAGAATTATGGCAACTTGGTGTTCTGGCATGGGATTTATCAAAACAACCTAATGACCAATTGTTCAACCTACGGGCAATGGTCATATGGACCATTCATGATTATCCAGGATATGGCTTGCTCTCAGGGTGTGCATACCAGGATACAAGGCTTGCCCATTGTGTGGGCTAAACATAACATCAATGTATTTTAAACCACTTAAAAAATGTGTGTATTGTGGGTTTCAAAAGTGGTTGCCGGAGGACCACCTTTATCGACATCTTGGAAACAAAAAACATTTTGACAACAAGGTGGAATACAAATCACATCCACTAATGCCAACAACCAAAGAAATATTATCATGGGCCACAACTACAACAACATGGATTAATAGTGGATTTGCACATGGGGCACAAGGTGACCCCTCAAAGGACCATGGTGTGAAAAGAAGGTCAATTTTTTATGACCTTTCTTATTTTGGGGTGAGCATACTACTTTTGTTATAGATCTTATTTAACTTGTTAGTTGAATTTAATTAGTCTACCGTTATCTACAGTGTGTAAATTTTTTATTATAATTATTGTATTATGCTTAGATTTTGTTTAATATTAATCTTGTTAAAGATCAACAATTCTAGTAAGCATCTACACCAACGTAGTAAAAAGTTCAACTACCATAGTTAGAAAATGTAACTAACAAATAGGCAACATGTTGATTTTTACAATTCCCATGAATTATTTTTCCATGATTATGTAATTGATGATGCACATTGTTCTTACACTGCTAAATAATCTATTGAACAAGGGCTCCTTCTAAAACATTGTTTAGATGTCATGCACGTGGAAAAAAAAATTGTGAGAATGTTGTGCAAACAATCTTTGGGATAAAGGACACTACTACTATGCGACAAGACTTAAAGGAGGAGGGAATAAGACCTCATTTATGGTTATTTCAAGACCCACATGTTCCTGATAGGTGTTAAAACTAATGGCTCCATATATCCTAAAGGAAGATGAACTTATTGTGTTCATGGATTGTTTGAAGTCTTTGAAAGTTCCAACCGAATATTGTAGTGCGCCCTTGAAACATGTTGCAAAGAAAAAACTTTTAGCCATGAAAGCCCATGATTGGCACATATTCATTGCTACCATTATGCCTTCGTGGATTGATGGATCAACGGACTATAATTGCGATCATGCACCTTAGTTGCATCTTCAGGTGCATATGTCCCAAGATACTAGATTGGGTTGATATGAGTACCTTGAAAGAAGACGTAGCCATTACAATGTGTATGCTAGAAATCACAATGCCACCTTCATTTTTTGACATAATGGTTCACCTAATTTTTCACCTAGTGGATGAACTAGATATGTGTGGACCTGTACATACAAGGTGGATGTATTATGTTGAACGTTTAAACAAAGTATTAAAAGGGTATGTACGGAACATGGTTCAGCCAGAGGCTTCAATGGCAATCGAATACTTAATGGATGAGACATTAGGGCCGATCACCAAGTACATGGATCAATTCCAACCATCAAAGAGGATGTTAAAAATACTATTTGTTTCTAATTCCCAATGTTGATGAATGTGTTAAACATTCATCAAAAGGATGAATAATATTCACATCCTTGTCATATTTACGTTAGGGTTTAAAAGTGGAGACTATTTAGGGTTTGGCGATGGCTAAGGTTAGGGTTTGGTGGCGGCTAGGTTAAAGTGGTGGTTAAGGTTAGGGTTTGGTGGCACCTAGGTTAGGGTTAAGTGGCGGCTACTTTAGGGCTAGGAGATAATATATAATGGAGTGGTTTTGAGTTGTCTTTCATTTTCTCCTTTCATGATTTTGAGTGCACGTAGAACCTTCAAGCCTTGTTAGTAGTTACAAGCCATAGTTTTGTGACTGTAGCATTTGAACCTTTGTGATTTCTCGTTAGTTGATACGATTGTTCCATTTCATGAACTTTGAATGTTTCATTTCTTGCTTGTTTTCAAGTTGTTTCTAATAAGTTATGGGCCCACACCAAGCAAGAAAAAGGACATTGTGTTAGAACAAGAAATAGTCAAGGGTTTAGCTTGTATAACATAGAGAAGGAGAATCCTTTTGAGGGAAGGCTTTTAGTTTGCAAGGTTGCAAAAAGAGTAGAAGCCCACTTCTAAGTGAGTGAGAGGTGTGGAAGAGATTTCTTCAAATTTTTGTAAGTTTTTCAAGCGTGAAAAACTTGTTCTTCAAGTTTTTGAAAGTATCAAGTTCTAAGGTGAAAGTGCGTGGAAGAAAGTTATTCGATTCATTGAAAATTTGAGGTGTGTGGATGAAAGGTCTTTGAGTTTGAAGGAAGGATTTTAGTTTGCAAGGTTGCAAAGAGAGTAGAAGTCCATTTCTAAGTGAATGAAAGGTGTGGAAAAGATTTATTCAAGTTTTTTGAAAATATCAAGTTTCAAGGTGAAAGTGTGTGGAAGAGAGTTTTTCCATTCATTGAAAGTTTGAGGTGTGTGGAAGAAAGTTCTTTGAGTTGTTGAAAATGTGAAGTTTCAAGTGTGTCAAAGAGAGTTTTTCGCATTGTTGCAAGTTTCAAGTGAAATTTCAAGCTTGTGTAATAAAAGATTTGCAAGTGATAGAAGTTTTTCTTTTCAAGTTTACGTGAAGGGTCAAAGATTTTCTTCCAAAGCTTTCAATATTTTGAGAGAGTGTTTGTTGTAACATTTGTGTTCAAAATGTCTTCTTTTCAAATGGAGTCCTTGAAAGTCATGGAAAAATTTGATGGTGGCAACTTTCACCTTTGGAAGTTCAAAATGCGCATGATGCTTTCTAAACATGGGCTTTGGAAATTTGTTGATGGGAGTGCCACCTTGCCAAGTGAAGAAGTTGCAAGGGCCGATTACAACGAGAAAGAGACTAAGGCTTTTGCATTGTTTTGTGAACATCTCACGGATGCCCAACTTGCACACATTCAATATTGTGACAATGTGAAAAGTGCATGGAAGGCTCTTTGTGGTGTGCATGAAGCTAAGGCCATTGGCAACAAGTTATTCCTTCGAAGGAGATTCTTCACCATCAAAATGCAAAAAGGAGATGACATGCTTGTGCACATCAACACGGTGAAAGCCCTTGCGGACCAACTATGTTCCATCAAGGTGAACATTACGGATGAAGATGTTTACATTGTATTCCTCATGAGCTTTCCTCCATCCTTTGATAACTTAGTCACAAGCATGGAGTCCATGTCCATGAAAGATGTAGATCTTCAATTCATTGTAGCAAAGGAATGGCCTCGGGATTAGTGGATTGCTACCAAGGAGGTGGAGCCCACCACTGTTGCATTTTTGGAGGAGCCCCGTAATATTGAAGAAACATTGACATGTGAACATTCCAAGGAGTGGGAGTGTGCAATGCAAGAATAATATGATTCCCTCATGACAAACAACACATGGACTTTGGTACCACTGTTAAAAATACTATTCGTTTCTAATTCCCAATGTTGATGAATGTGTCAAACATTCATCAAAAGGATGAATAGTATTCACATCCTTGTGGTAGTTAGGTTAGGGTTCAGAAGTGGAAACTACTTAGGGCTTAGCGGCAACTAGGGTTAGGGTTTGGTGGCGACTAGGGTTAAGCGATGGTTAGGGTTACAATTTGGTGGTGGCTACATTAGGGTTAAGTGGTGGCTACTTTAGGGTTAGGAGATAGTATATAATGGTTTTGAGTTGTATTTCATTCTCTCCTTTCATGGTTTTGAGTGCACGTAGAACCTTCAAACCTTGTTAGTAGTTGCAAGCCATAGTTTTGTGGTTATAGCATTTGAAGCATACAACCTTTGTGATTTCTTGTTAATTAATACAATTGTTCCATTTCATGAACCTTGAGTGTTTCAATTCTTGCTTGTTTTTCAAGTTTTTTCCAATAAGAACCACACTGGAAAAAGAAAAAAGCCAAAAAAACCATCATAATCGGCATATGAAAAAGGAAAAGATTCAAAAAGTTCGAATAAGGAATGTTATGGGTCAAACAATGGAGTCATTGTCGAATCGCAACATCAAAAGGAATGCAAGTCACCATCACATGTATGTCATCGCAAACACACTTACAAATGAGGATCGTCGATAAAACTATAAGTATCCCATTTCTCCAAAAAAATTGAGAATGTTCAAGAAACAATACAAGACATTATTGAGAAGCTAAAATCGATTGAAATAGTTTTACAGTATTGACTTTTAGTTTGTGAAAATAATCAACACAAGAATCCAAGGAATATAATTGTCCTGATGCTTGTATCAAAGAGTATGCAAAACCAAGAGGGCAGGCTTAGGTCGCACAACATGACAAAAACAACATCCTCCAACCAAATATGAATAAAAAAATGATTGGATCGCCACCAAACCAAGAAAAGTGTGGGACAAAATCAAGATTTTCTAGATGTAGAAACCATGTGTAATGAATGGATAATATATTGAAATGAAATGGATTCAATTTTAATTTTGGATAAACACATGTATTTTGTTTATAAAAATGTCAACAAAACTAGGACATACATCTATGAAGACAAAAAAAAAGGAAACATGACCCAAAATGTATACTACAGCTATGAAGAATTAGAGCAATAATGAATGAGAAGTTTTGCGTATGCATGTGCAATTGCTACTTCTCACATTAATAAGAGACTGAATGTGTTTAGAGTAAAAGAACTAGAAAAAATAATAATGTCTAATCCCAAGGAGATGAATCGGCACCAAGTGGCAAATTTAGAAACATCCTACATAAATTAAAGATCATCATGTTTAGTGATCTCACTTGCCAACATTTGTGCTCATAGAAAATAATATACACTATAACAGTCCACCTCGGTAGAACATTCCCTGTCAATGTATAGAACAACATTATATCTTGTTGAATATTCATGTGCATGGGTTCAAAAAAAAGATAGTAATAATGAAAAAAAAAACGTGGATTACAACGGCTTGAACACCCTTACCAACAATGCTAATGCGTAAACTCCCAACAAAGATAATCATTTTTAAAAAAAAGGTTGAATATAGTTCTTTCAATCTGCAAAATGTCATATAAAGAATGCATAAGGAAGAGAGAAAGCAAGCAACAATCAAGCTTGATATCGTAGGGGAAAAAAGGAGTCGGGAAAGATGTTCGAAAACACAAACAATGAAAAATTATTTACTCCACCAGAAAGCCTTCAGAAAAGTGACGTGGAAAGGCTTGCTAGAGATAATGAAAAAAAACGATGACCACAATCAAAGACTTGACATAATAGTTTGCAGACAATTTCAATTTTCTTTATTGCAAAGAAAGGAAGGGTCGAAAATACAATGCAGCACACAAGGAAGAGACCATGACAAATGGTGTCATCTTAAACATTTTAAACAATGAGGAAACTGAGGATGCCAAATCATCTAATGAAGAGGATGAAAGGAGATCCTTATCGTGACAAAGAACGACATCTAGGAGTTTAAAAATAGATAGATGATGTACTGAATCTCTCCATATTCGAGTTTGTCAAGCATTGACATCCAAGAATTCTAATCCAAAGTGACACTGATCTGACATTATAATAAGGTAAGTTTTAAATAATATCCTAATAGCTATATATATTCCATGCTGCAATTTGGACAATTCATGCTTGTTTACAATTTTCTTGATCATCATCACTTGAATGCAAGTTAGGGTTTATGCACCTTCCCCTATTGTCGATGCTAATCTTAAGGGGACTATTTCTAGAAACAAACTCTCGATAAAAATCCATGGAATTACAAATGGAAAAAAAAATGGAATAGTGAAATGTGGTAATCCAAATTGATTAGATAATGGAATTTGATGGAAATATTAGTTCAATGTATAGAATAGACCACATCCAAAAAAATGAAATTACATCATCACCATTCTTTGCAATCAAACATTTAAAAATATGTATGTTTTTGAATGATATTCATCACAAAATGGAAATTTTAGATTATAGAAATTGCACTAGGACATATAAATGTAAACAATATTTGTGCAAAGAATTCAATTGAATATGGGAACAAAATTTGCAATGAATTTTTGCAATGCAAGGACCAAAGAATCAAAAGCTCTATCCTAAAATGAACCAAATAAGTTTATGGAAAAAATGATGCAAATAGCATAAAGGAAAAATATTTAACCATGATATTTCAAAATAGAGTTGGAGACAAAATCCGAGAAGCAAGAGAACAAGCTAAAGAAAAACTCATTCAATTAATTATCTTTTAGCAAAAGATCTAGTCCAAATTCTCAATTGCTTCATCATCAATGAATCTTAATACATAATTGCCATGTTTCTTTTTATTTCTAGAAGATGAAGGCATGGAATAGGCGGCCATTTGTTGAGCAATGCCTTCTACATATTTAGGAAATGATATGTGAGAAGTGGGTCTAGGGAAAAAGTCACTGCGAGCATAAAATGGAACAAATGGAAATGGAAATTGTTGGGTATTTCTACAAAACACACAAAATGTCAATTTGAAGTCTGAGACCTAAAAAAAGATACAAGCAACTAAACAAATAATTGAACTACAATAAACTTGAACTTATTCATAATTGAGATTCATTTTTGATCTTTTCTCGAGTGGGGAATCTGAAGGGCCATAAGTAGACATCGCAAGATCAACCTGAGGTCTAGCTTCTTGCAGAAGGGGCTTGACAACCTCTTCATAAACATCGTCGTTTGGTTCAAGAACAAGAACGTGACAACCAAAAGATTAATAGGTGCAAATACAATTTCTTACAAAAATAATGGCATACCATAAGGATGGGAGATTACAGAGAAGATAAAATTGAAAACAAGGTTCCAAACTGATTCAAATAGATTACATGTGGAGGAGTTCATGCCAACAACTATAAAATCTTCAAAAGAACAAGCTTGGATCAGAGTCCCTAGTGTGGAAACATGGATTTCATGTCCTCCTTTGAATGCAATTCCTTTAAAAAACTTCTACATTGAATCAATGTTAATCTTGTTGTACAAGATATCATCCTCCACCAACAACAACCTAAGCCTCACCATGTTTGGGTGAGTTTCTTGAAGTTGAAACCACCCACATGGTGAACAAGAAGAGTGGCTCGGCTTAGTCAAGTTTGTGAATATAAAATTACAAACGTTAAAATATGGAGAATGAATGTTTATGACTATGAGAAAAAAACAAACAAAAGCTTAACATTTTCCCCTGTAATTCACTACTCGTTCATGGCATAGTGTTAATTACTACCCACCTCAACCAAATTTCATATCCATTTCCTTCCAAGTAGGATTTGATTTCCTTAAGCACATGAGGATCATCATCATGGAATACAACAACTACATCGTTGGGACGGAGGTATTTGTTTGCAAAACCAAATATTCCATACACATAATTCTCTATGTGTCAATTCTAGAAAGGGACATCGGTCATGTGTTTTGACACAAGAAGAACCAGTAAATTGGATGGGATTTTGGTAGTGAGCAAAGTTGGCATCCCATATTCAGAATTCCTATACATTAACAATAAGAAGGGTTGGCATCCACATCCAAAATCCACTACTACTAGTGGTGGAGATCATGATTACACCTACACAAATGTGAAATTTATATAAAAAATTCACTAAAAGAGTACCTTCATCAGTGATCCATTCAACTCTTGTTGAGATGGCCAGAGACCAGATGATGCCTTTGCATTCACAAGACCAGGCTAGGAGAGATGAAATGTTGAATCTAATAATTGAATCAAAAAATCAATGGAAAGATCAAAGGCTTCATGAGTGGGACCTTGAAGGTCCTCTAAGCTTAAATCTAAGCTCATGTTATGGAGGCACCTCTATTTCATTAGCATTTTAACCATGTGATCTTGTGTGCCACCTCCCTCTCCACTGGCCACTACCCAAACAAAGTTTTTAGTATCTAGATTCTCACTAGAATATTCTGTTAGAAATATTATTCGTTTTTAATTCCCAATGTTGATGAATGTGTCAAACATTCATCAAAAGGATGAATAATATTCACATCCTTGTAGTAGTTAGGTTAGGGTTTAGAAGTGGAAACTAGTTAGGGCTTGGTGGTGGCTAGGGTTAGCGTTTAGTGGCGGCTAAGGTTAGGCAGCAACTGGGGCTAGGGTTTGGTGGCGGCTAGGGTTAGGGTTTGGTGGCAGCTAGGTTAGGGTTAAGTGGTGGCTACTTTAAGGTTAAGAGATAGTATATAATGGAGTGGTTTCGAGTTGTTTTTCATTCTTTCCTTTCATGGTTTTGAGTGCATATAGAACCTTCAAGCCTTGTTAGTAGTTGCAACCCATAGTTTTATGATTGTAGCATTTGAAGCATATAACCTTTGTGATTTCTTGTTAGTTAATACGGTTGTTCCATTTCATGAACTTTGAATGTTTCAATTCTTGCTTGTTTTCAAGTTGTTTCCAATAGGTTATGGGCCCACATCAAGCAAGAGAAAGGACATTGTGTTAGAACAAGAAATAGTCAAGGGTTTAGCTTATATATCATAAAAAGGGAGAATCCTTTTGAGGGAAGGATTTTAGTTTGCAACGTTGCAAAGAGAGTAGAAATCCATTTCTAAGTGAGTGGGAGGTGTGGAAGAGATTTCTTCAAAGTGTTGTAAGTTTTTCAAGCGTGAAAAACTTGTTCTTCAAGTTTTTGAAAGTATCAAATTTCAAGGTGAAAGTGTGTGGAAGAGAGTTCTTCCATTCATTGAAAGTTTGAGGTGTGTGGAAGAAAGCTCCTTGAGTTGTTGAAAATGTGAAGTTTCAAGTGTGTCAAAGAGAGTTTTTTGCATTATTGCAAGTTTCAAGTGAAATCTCAAGCTTGTGTAATAAAAAATTTGCAAGTGATATAAGTTTTTTCCTTTCAAGTTTACGTGAGGGATCGAAGATTTCTTCCAAAGCTTTCAATTTTTTGAGAAGAGTGTCTGTTGTAACATTTGTGTTCAAAATGTCTTCTTTTCAAATGGAGTCCTTGAAAGTCATGGAAAAGTTTGATGGTGACAACTTTCACATTTGGAAGTTCAAAATGCACATGATGTTTTCTAAACATGGGCTTTGGAAATTTGTTGATGGGAGTGCCACCTTGCCAAGTGAAGAAGTTGCAAGGGCCGATTACAACGAAAAAGAGACTAAGGCTTTTGCATTACTTTATGAACATTTCACGGATGCCCAACTTGCACACATTCAATATTGTGACAATGTGAGAAGTGTGTGGAAGGCTCTTTGTGGTGTGCATGAAGCTAAGGCCATTAGCAACAAGTTGTTCCTTCGAAGGAGATTCTTCACCATCAAAATGCAAGAAGGAGATGACATGCTTGTGCACATCAACATGGTGAAAGCCCTTGCAGACCAACTATGTTCCATTGAGGTGAACATTACGGATGAAAATGTTTACATGGTACTTTTCATGAGCCTTCCTCCATCCTTTAATAATTTAGTCACAAGCTTGGAGTCAATGTCCACAAAAGATGTAGACCTTCAATTTATTGTAGTAAGGTTGCTTCACGAAGTGTCCAAAAGAAAAGAATGTGAGAGTTCCGAGACTACCGCATTAGTGAACAAAACTCACAAGTCAAACAAGAAACTTTGTTTCTATTGTAAGAAACCTGGACATTTTGTGAGAAATTGTTTGAAGAACAAAAATGATGAAAAAGAAAAAATCAATCAAATTTGTGAAGATCACGAGCAAATGTTTGTTACAACATTGAGATCTAATGATCATGCCACGTATGATTGGAGTGTCGATTTTGGTGTAGTGCAACACATGACATTTGAACAATAATGGTTTACCACGTACGAACGCATTTCCCCAAGGAGGGTGTTCATGGGTGATGACACCATTTTGAAGGCCATTGGCAAGGGGAACATCAAAACCATAATGCAAATGGGAGGCAAATTGACACACATAACCATCATCCAAAATCTTCATGTTCCAAAAATGAAGAATAATTTCATTTCGGTGAGTAAATTAATTTCCGAAAGTTTCAAAGTGGAGTTTCACAAGGCTGGTTGTAAGGTCAATGATGCTCAAGGAGTTGTTGTGGCGGAAGCACAAAAGGAAAAAAACTTGTACCTTCTTAATGTGAATGTGTGTAAAAACATGGCACACATTGCAAATTCTTTGGAAGAAGGTGCGGTGCTTTGGCATGAAAAACTTGACCATCTCAACATGGCAAGCCTTAAAAAATTAGATGCCATGGTGGATGGCATGAATTTGAAAGAAGTGTCGTTGCATCGCATTTGTGAAGGATGCATCAAAGGCAAACATCAAAGAACATCATTTCCCAAGGACGAAGTAATGAAGGCTTCACAACTTTTGGAGATTGTCCACACCAATGTGTGTGGGCCAATGAGGACTACATCACACGGTGGAACGCAATATTTTCTCACTTTCATTGGCGATTTCTCAAGGAAAACTCATGTTTATCTTTTGAAGGCCAAAGGAGAAGTGTGAAAAAAATTCAAACAATACAAAATGTTGGTGGAGAATGAAAATGGTCACAAAATCAAAGTGTTACAATCCAACAACGGAGGAGAATTTGTGTCAAAGAAGCTTGACACATTTCTTGCGAAATGTGGAATTCAACAACAAACAAGTGCGCCCTATTCCCTAGAACAAAATGGTGTTGCGGAACGTGCCAATAGAACCATCATGGAATGTGCAAGAAGCATGATTCTTGCACAAGGGTTGGAACGTGAATTTTGGGGCGAAGTGGTGAACATGGCGGTGTACATGTGGATGAAACCACATTCAAGGCTCTTTGGCAATTGACAAATTGATGCAAACATATGGTTGTGGAGGGGCCATTAGCAAATGTCAATATTGGTACTGGGAAAACATTTTGGAACACCTAAAAACAGATGCTCGATGTAAATGAAATGGATAATGCCATAAACCTTGTCAGTAGTGCCAAGACAAAGGTTGTTTTATTTGTTGGAATGGGGTTTCATTCCATAAAGTGGTGAAGGCAAAAATGCTAACACCTTCAAGTCAACAATGATGGAGTTGATGAATGATTTGACATTTACAAAACATTTCTTATTTGCTTATAGGAAATTTTAATTCAACAATCATGAGGTGCAACATTACAACCTTATTAAAAAAATTCTTCAATATTACAACATGCACAAATATCTTACAGCTACAAGAAATGGGACATCCTTGTTATCATTGCATATTTGACAATTTGGTAATAAGCAATAGACAACATTTAACATCTTATATGATAGTAACATGGGCACCATATGTAATGCAAACATGGTTAACATGAATGTCCATGTGCAAGAAGGGGCAAAAAACAACATGAATGCCATTGTCATGTTTATGGACCTTGTTATGCAACAAGGCAAAAAGGTGAAAGGGGTGGAGTTTTAAGTTGTCGCGCTCCCAAGTCCCTAATTAGCCCAAAGTTAGGGTTAAGTTACTCAAGTTACGGAAATGCGAGGGACTCGGGGCATGTTCCTAGCTTCCAGCACTAAAGGGGGTAAGAAGGGCATGTTGAAAGCTCCGGGATTAGACTAGGAAGAGGGACAAGCTACTTAGTTATTCGATCATGCATCCAAAACCAACCAACAAGTTGGTTAGTACTCATTCAAAACACTTTTGGTGTTGGGACAAGCCACGGGCAACCTTGGACTCACTTGACTCATCACGGCCCGAACTCGGGGAAAGCCACGACCTTCCCCCATATAGTATTCTCTGTGTTTCACCGCTACACTTGCATCCAAATGGCACTTTTTCCTGGGACTCCACTTTCCCGAAACTGTCTCGATTTGGACTCCCGGGACTTTGGGCGTTCGTAACTTTTCACTCTGACCTCTGATTGGGATGAGGTTTAAAGCAAACTTATAGTTCTCCTTGAAAGCTTTTCAATGGTGTTCGCTCTCCACCTACACACGCCGGGATCGGGTCGATTCCTGACTTCTAGTGGTCGGGAGTCAAATTGCCAGTTTGACTCCTGGCCCTTTTTTTTTACCATAACTTGTGCTACAGATGTCCAAATGGCTCATGCGAAGCCATTTTGGACACCTACATTTCAGGACCTTTCCAACGGTATAAAGAACACCTCGATGTGAGGTGTTTTGACCCCTGCAATTGCTTTCTGAGGTTTTGGGAGTCCCGGAGGATTCCCAAATCCCATTTTCGGGACTGTGAGTGGCGACCTCACACTTCCCTCAAAGTGGGGTTACGACATAAGTCCTAATGAAATATGTGGAGAATGATCATTTATATTAGTTAGGTTGTTATCAAACGATACATAAGAAGAAATCTTGTCCTTTGCACCCCCGCACATTGTGATTATTTTTGAATTTGATCACATTTTAATCACATTTGGCCATTTAAAAATTGTAAATGGCTTGTTGCATTGGTTAATAGTCAATATTGTTTATAGTACATTCATTACTTTGTTCACTTATGAGCATAATTTGGACCTTACTTTATGTTTTAATAATTTTAACTTGTTGATGTGGAAATTGAAGTAGCTTTTAACTTTATTTACACAATGCATTATAATGAACTAATTATTTTATTGACATCACGTCAATTGTCAACATGGTACATGAATTGAACCATTCACTTTTAACATGTTGAAACTATTGTTCATGGGTTGCATTTTACATTTACTGTAATTTATTAAAACATGTGTAACAATTTAAAACTTCACATTTATATTGGAATGAGTTAATGACTTTTTCCACATCTTTTCAAATGTCAAAATTTGTACATGAGTTGAATCATTCACTTTTAACATGTTAAAACTATTACTCATTTGTTACATTTTGCAATTACTAAAATATATTGAAACACATGCAATTTTTTGTTTTGTAATTATACTTCAATGATTTAATGAGTTTTTTCACATCTCTTGAACTACTAACATCTATACATGAATTGAATCATCCACTTTTATCCTATTGAAACCAATACTCAAATGTTGCATATTACAATTATTAGTATATGTTCAAACACACACAATTTAATGCCTCACATTTATACTTGAACAAGTTGGTGAGTTTTTTCACATCTCTTTAGCTATCAACACTTACACATGAGTTGAATCATTCACTTTTAAATGTGTTAAATCCATTATTCACAACTTGCATTTTGCATCTATCACAATTCCTTGAAATGTATATATAAAAATTTGGTAGGTTTCCATTTATATTTGAATGGGTTAGTGATTAAGTCAAAATGTTCATGCATGCAAATTATACCTTTAATTTTTTTTGTATATGAATTTTTTTTTACATTTATGTAAATTAAAATGTATGTTTTCCCCTTATTTTGATTTAGGCATCATGGACAAGTATTTTATTGCAAATGTTCATGATGCCACACCAAAAAACCTAAAACTAATTCCTAATTTGTTTTGCCATTTTTTCTTTTGGTGTTTGAAAAAAAAATCCATGTTAAATTTTTATCAAAATATTATATATATTACTTGTTTTTCGAATTTTTTTTACCATTATATAAATTTTTTTGGTTACAAATTTATGTTTAAATATTCAGAGATGATTTTTTAATTAACTTTTAAAATCAAATAAATGAATGTATAAAAAATGGTGATTGTAATAATGACATCAATAATTTTTATAATCTTGTTTTTTTTCAATTTTGTGGTGTTGTTCAAGATCATTCACAAGAATATTTAGCAATGTTTTGGTTATAGACCATATATGGGGGTGTAAAATTATTAAATCATTATATATTTTGGCTAAAAATCCTAGAAACCATTGTAAAGTTTTAGTCTTAAAAGAAGGCCAATTTTGGTTTTATAAGATTAAAAAATCTTTTGTTAACGTTGATGGCCCCTTTTTATGTTTGCAAAATGGTGGAAATTCACAATTAAAAAATTTAGTTACATCATTAATGTTTATTTTAATTGTTTTTGAAACATAGATAAGGTTTATGATTATATAAAATTTTGCTTAAGTTCCTAAAAATAAGTTTGATGTTGGACATGTTTATGGGTTTAAAATTGGAGTTGTTAGAATTATTTAAATTTTTTTGTTTGTTAGGAATGTCCTTTCAAATTTTTGATTTCAATATTTTGGCAAAATTATTGTTGTTTGCATTATTTCCCAAAAAGAATCACCAAATTGTGAAATTCACCACCCACAAACAAAATGTGGGGGGAGGG
>Ga0209611_10004457_pt1 | contig 23918 bp, 19 predicted proteins | sample S1TSphgellanicum_3_FD_187693 | JGI IMG/M metagenome (GOLD analysis project Ga0209611, IMG submission 187693) | Host-associated microbial communities from peat moss isolated from Minnesota, USA - S1T2_Fc - Sphagnum magellanicum MG (SPAdes) (version 2) | ecosystem: Host-associated > Plants > Peat...
CATTGAGGTCCTCAAATGAGGTCCTGAAAGGACTGCTCCCAACAAAACGTGTTGGGTCAGGTCCCACTAATAGCCAGCGAACTGGGCAGGTCTTCATTCAGGTCCATATTTCAGATCCCATTCCAGATCCTGAAATTGGGCTAGAACCTTTCCTACCTTCATGGTAAAAGGTTGCAAATGGAGGTTTGGAAGAAATTCCCCAAAATCCAGATGTCACTATGAACATGGCATGCATTGCCACCGAGGTGTTGTCCGAACGACATGTTAACAGAGTAGATGAAATAGGATGTGGCTGCTTCTCAATATTCCAGTTCATCATCCCTTGGCTGCCCTTTTGTGCTACTTTTGTTCCAGAAGCTTCCTTTGGTTTAGCCTAACTAGAGAAGTACATTCTTGGGCTGTTGTAACCCACAAACCCTAAACCCCCACTTTCCCATTTTGAGGCCATCCGGTTCGATGAACCTCAATTTTAGAACCCTCGGCTCTGGTGAGTTTAGTTGGTGAACAAGAACCCAATGAAAAAAAGTCTCATGTCCATACACCATCCATCCATCCATCGATTGGTGGTGGTGGTGCCTTCATGGTATGAGGATTAATATTACTAGTGTAGTATGTGCCATTGGCCCAAGTGTGAACTGGTTACCCAACTAATTTTTCCTTTCAAAATTATTTTTTGTAATTTGATTAAATTTTCAATGACAAAAAAACTACTTAAAATTTGATGTCTTTCACACTTTAGTAAGTCTACAACTTCTCCAAATCACCTTCATGAAATCCTACTCATCAAGGGCTTTCCAACAATACCATGAGTGTGCCCAAATTATCCTATAACTTTTTGTTCTGGTATAAATGAATTTTCAATGAAAATTTTGTTCAATATTCAATAACTTCTCCATAATAAATCAAAACATTATGAAACTAGGGGTGTGCCACAATGTGACCTTGCCATTTACATTAAAAAGTATCTTAAGACAAAAGAAGAATTATGGAAACTCAAATATTTCACCATGCAAAAAATAAAATCTTGAAAAAAAATCCTCGAAAAGAAACTAAAATCCTTCAAGATATTATAACTCTATAACTAATCTCAAGTTTCAACACAAGCCAAAATATCATCTTTCAAAAATCCTCATATAAAAATAGACCTATTATTACCTAGGGGCCAAAATCCCTTAAGCTATTATACTCTATAATGAATGCAAACACAATATCCTTGCCAACAAACTTGGTACACCCTTCCTCATCAAGGGCTTTCCAACAATATCACTACCTAGTGTGACAAGAACCATTGTGGTTTGGGAGATCTCAATAGTGACAAACAAAACAAACAAATCTCAATGTGACAAACAAACCAAACAAAACAAGCAAACTACCTTCTTTTAATAGATAGATTGTACATGTTTTCTTAACCATTTCTTTGTCTTATTCAAAGCCTTATTGCGACCTTTTTTTTTAATGCGGGACATGCATCTACATCCTTGGGTATAAACTTAACTTATTTGTGCGTATCTTGAAAGACATGGATGATTTTCAAACAAGTCTCATCAAACTTGACACCCATTCCTTGTGGTATCATTCAAAACACAACTTTAAGATGAAATGGAAAAACAAAAATGAATACTTGTGAAATGTAATGTGTTGGAATATTTTTGGAGCTCAACAACTTGAACATCATCACTACTACTCCTTCATAGTTCCTTCGTTTCTTTCTTCCTACCAACCGAATAAGACATGCAATATATAAAATAAATCCATTCATTTAATTTCTTGGTCTACTTGTCACAAATTGAAAATACACCTTGGGTGTTAACCTTTCAATATTATAAGTAAGTATCCACAATGCACACTCCTAATGTAGGAATCTAGATATGCAATCTAATCCATAATAAATAATGTATTTCATTAACCTTTACATTCTAATTGCAAATCTTTGAACAAATGATTTGGAACAAAAGATGTGGGTGTAAAGGATTTGTCAACCTACATCACTTATTAGTTTGAATTAAAAAATTTCATTACAGGGTGTTCTAAACTTGAAGAAATGTTGATTTTGATGAGTTTAGTCTATCATTATTTATTGGTTTTGTTTTTAGGTTTTGTCAATGAATATGGAAAAATTAGTGCATAAACATTATCACATGTTTTATAAATCAATGCCAACTTCTTTATTGATTGTCTTGGTGATCATGTGATTGCATTTTAGACTTGGATTTGCACTATGAAAAATTGTGTCCACAAAAATCTCATTGCTTTGCAATTAGGTATATGATGCACTTGATGTGCAAAGATATTACATTTGATCCATGGAAATGCAAGACATTTAAAAATAAAATGTTACATTAGAAATTCAATGATTTCCTAATAATCACATATTAATCATAAAATGAACCCTTATTCAATTTGAATATGCATCATATATACAATTGTGTTCAACATATTTTTATTTTGTGAGCAAATTACAAGAAAATTAATGAAAGCAACTACCTTGCAACTAACATACAACTTTGTCATGCCACATGTACACATTACCATCGTGATAAACGCTAGTTAGCATTATGACAATGATTATTAACTAGCATTTTCAACTTTTTTACAACTAATTATCAATTATGCTGTTATCTATGATATTAGTTATTCAACAAAATTTTCATTATATAAAAATTAGTGCTCCATTATTGTAGGATTGTAATTCAATTATGGTATGATTAACCATCAACTTTGTTGCAATCCAAAATAAATATCACATCACTTGCAAACTATATAATTAATTGAAAATGTAATTTTGAAATGAGATTATAGCAATGTATATATTGTATTACCAATGTCACTATCCTATACATGTAAACCATTCAAAATCCTTATTTCTTCTAACTTAAATTATGAGAAATTGTGTCCATTAATATCAAATGTCAACATTCAGTTATATATTTTTGCAACTAATGTAAAATTAAATTTCAATTACACGTGCAAATTTTCAACTTTCAAATTTGCAAGGGATATGCAAGTTATTTAAAAAAATGTTAGATATAAGTTTTTTGCATTTTTGCATTTTAGTTTAGAGAATGGATTGTTCAAATTAGAAAATAAATAAATCATTTGATAATATAAAATGAAAACATTTGATTTTTTGTTTTTTTTTGGAAGAATTTTTTTGTTTATTTATTGATTGAGACCATCAAAATCTTATTCTTGATGATTATGTGAACTTAGAAGAGCTTTTAATCTTTGGATGTAATGAGTAAAAATATTAAAATTGAACACCCATGTTGTTTTGTGCATTTGCAATATCATTCATTATTTTTGTGCATAAGAATATAATAATGTTAGGTTATTAGTTTTTATGCAATTAAAATAAATTGTTGATTATGAACGTCCCAAAACATCCAAATTCAATAGACTTTAATTTTTAATCAATGAAAATAAGTTTACATCTACATATGAAGAAATTCAAAACCAATGTATTCCAATTTTGCATATGGCACCTTATTTTGTAAATGTAAAACTTATAATTTAATCATTATATGATTATGACCTATGTTGTTTATCTTGCATTTTGATGATAATTATGTAATGATAACATTATTATATGTGTTTGTTAGTTGCATTATAGTTGTAAAAGGCACTTATTTAAATTTAGAAGATAAATATAAAATTAATTTTCACATTGCAATGATGTTGTTCTTACATTTCAAATGTGTAAACATCATTTCACATTTGGCATTTATAAAAATATAACTAAACTTTGAATACAAACAAAAAAAGACCTTTTATCATTATATCTCACAATATGTATCAAGTAGGATATTAGATAATAATAATTTAAACATGTTTTAACTTAACATTATTTAGATGTAAATAAAGTACACACCATTAGAAATGACATTGGAACGCCAAAAATGTTCATATGAATATTGTATCTTTCAACAATGAATATTAATACGTGTATTTGTGCTTATTTATATAATGGACTTTTGTAATATGTTTCGCAATGTAAAATTATTATTATCAATTACAATGGGTGCAAAAGATTACCATCCATAAATGAACATTAGTAACAAAAATTCCATCAACAAATTGATAAATTGCAATTTAGAACAGCACTAATTGAATTCAAATTGTAACATAACATCGTTGGTAAAATCCATTAATTGTAAAACAACAATTTGGTAATGCATTAAAATTACAAATTAATTGTAATGGACATCAATAGATTTCATTGATGATTGATATCAATAGCTAGTTGCAAACTAGTTGCACAAAATTGCATGTATTTTTTGTAATGTATATTTACATACATGGTCATTGTGTGTCTTGTGCAATTGTGAGAACTCATTCAATAGCATTAACATTGTAAAAATAGCTTTTACATGCGACTGTTTTAATTTAAAAATCCAATTGCAATCCCAATTGTAAAACCCCCAAAATTTTCATAGTGTTGGCCAAACATCATCTTACTTTTGGGCCTTTTTAATATATGCTCCAAAGCCACATATTATTTTTACATGTGAAACCTAAATAGAGAGTAATAGATGATGTTTGATTTACAATTTTTACAATTGGTCATAACTAGTTATAATCAATTATTGACAAGTTGATTGTTAATCTTTTCATGAATGTTGAAAGAGTGTGTTATCCAAGAAAAATAAAAAGAACCATTGGAATCACTTACATGGAAAGAACTTTTTTTCTTGAAGAATATGGCATAAAGGTTAGGGGTCATAAGGAATTGATATCTTATGGGAAGCTAATTTTTTATCCTTTTTTATTTTTTCATTAGTTTTTGTTCCAACTTATCTTTCTTCTCAATTATGCATGTGTTTTTGGATTTTTTATATTAATAATTTTATTTGTGACTTTTTTGGGTGCATTCAATTGTGGTTTTGGTGTGTTGTGTATCTAGGTAGAATACGATTGATAAACATTTGAAACATAGACTAGTGATGTGGTGGATAATTAGTGGCAATATGAAGGGTGATTGTATCTGGCAATATGATTTAATGAGGAAAGAAATGTATACAATAAGACCAAAGTAATTTATGTTTATCATTTTTACATATGTAGAACTCAATATTTGTGCAATGTTTTTTGTTGTTGGTTTGTAATGATTTTGTGTAAGAGGTTTATTTTGGAGAAAATGAAGTTCTTGATTTGGGTTTTTTGTTTGTTGTTGTTTCTATTAACCAGAAAGTTGTTAATCTTGTTCATGGGAGACTTGTTAATGGTGTTCTTGTTTGAGAACAAGTTAGTGGTGTAGAGGATTGTCAATTTTCCTACTTTTCAAAAGAAGTCCATGGTAAATATACCACAAATGAGGAGATTTTTTCTTGAGTTCAATGAAAGTTTGTAAAATAATTTTTCTCAAAATGAGCTTCTTAAATATAACAACGTATTAACATAATTCACCACTTCAGACTATGAATGTTCATACAACTTTTAATCACATCTCCAACAACTTGTAAAATTGTCCCATAATCACTAAGATGTTGTTGATATGAAATGTGTTCCTATTTTGACACCACTAAAAGTAATTGAAAAAATAAAAAAATTGTTGTTGACCTTCATATTTTCAATTGTCTAAGAACTTCAAGTTTAATATTTCCAATTTTTCCATGCCATTTGTGTTAAACATTTGATTTGAACTTCATTGATTTAGTTGATTAAACATGCATTTCCACAATGGAGGTTGAATTCCAATTTTGTCATACCATTTGTGTTGGAAATTTTATTTTAATTTCTTTGATTTAATTTTAAAGATGCAATTTTCTTGATTGAGGTTAATTCTACTATGCCATTTTTGTTGGACTTTGTATTTGAATTCAATTTGGACATCGTGTTCTCACATTTTTTGTTAATAAAATGAAAGGTTTTTGAAATTTCCATTTTGAACTATCATGCATTTAATCAAAAAAGAAAAAAACATAGGGAAAAAAATAGTTTGTAAAGAAATTTTGATAAGGGAACATAAGATACATGATAAGAAAATGAAAAGTAGAAATAGGAAAATGATGATGATAATTTCCATAACTTGGAATGTACTTTTCCAACTTGTCAAACAACTTGTGCACGTTGTAAGTTGCCATGCATATTTTGACAAGTAATAATCTTAGAAGTACAAAAAGAAAAAAATTCATGGTTCCTACTAGTTGGTCAAAGTTTGAGTTGTAAACAAAACTGACTTCCATTATCATCTTTAGGAGTGAAAAAACATTTTGTTACAAAGATATAGATAAGATGACCAATGGATCATTGACCTTTGAATTTGAAGGACTTTTAAACATTAGCCATGCAAAGAATTAGACCACCTTTGAAGGACAATTTAAGAATTCAATTTTAGGCCATGTCCAATAATTTTGAAGTATTTTTTCAAATGATGAATTATATTTATATGTTATTATGATCACTAATTTAGATTTTAGGAATATTTTAAACCAATGTAAAACAATTGTGTTGAAGTTGATGCATTAATTTTTCATTTTTGGTGCTTGTGTGAGATCATGAGATCAAAATTGGGTAATCTTATATATTAATTCACTATGTCCGTTAGTCTGTTTGACGGGGGTTTTGGGGGGTGGGGGAGGGAGAGGCTGGTGAAGCAGCGGACAACCGGTGTCAGTCTGTGACGGGGTTGGACCACCACGATTTTTGTGTACAAACCGTCTCCACAAAACATTGCAGCCGTCCGAAGGGTAGGAATGACGGTCGGATTGCATCCTTCTCCCACCGCACCAGAGGCGGATATAAAAACCTTCCCCTCTCCCCCCCACTACCGAAAGAACCGACGTTTATATAGAGGAGCGTGTTTTCGAAAATTTCCAAAACTTTCGGAAACCAAGGTTCAAAATGTCAGAATTGGGGTTTTGGGTTTTCTCACATCGGGTAAGGGAGTAAATACTCGGACTGATAACCTGAGGGTACACACGGCTGGTTCTGATACCCACACAACGTCGGTCGGGACCACTACGCATTCGGGGTGGCTGGAGTGGCGTAGCCACGGGTGTCTGAAGGTCACGGGTACCACTAGTCTATTATGAAATCATGAAATTTTATATCATAAAATGACACATTATGACACACATCCACATTGTGCACAATGGCTTATGTGTTGGGTAATGCTTTGGTAGCAAAGCATTACACCTTGTGAACTTAAGGTGAAGTTTGAAGGGTCATGGCATATTAAGGTGGCTCAAAAATGGTGGACATGGATTCCATATTTTGTCATTTTCACAATGTAAAATAAGTAGCCATAATTTCAAAATGACAACCATTCCTTTAGAAACTAACAATTTGCAATTAAAAGAAAATCTCCATTAAAAATCCTATATATTACCAATGTTCTAAAAAATAAATTAATTTGTGATTTTCAAGAACTTTTAAAACAATTTAGGTCACATGTTTCCAAAACCTTGTAGAATATATATTCTTTTATGAAATTAATTTGAATATTGTGTCCTATTCATTAATCCATATCACATATACAAAATTGCGTTCATTTGCATAAGTCATGTGTGTTTTATGAGCTCATTCCACGATTATGGACAATGACCGAGTTTGTAATTTAACTTAATAAGTCTATTTTAAGTACATAATTTGGTATCTCGTCATTTCCTTTCTAGAGTGTCATAAATATATCTCATGCTATTTAAAAAAAAAATCTTAACATTTTTTGATTGTACCAAAAATACATAAATCTATATAAAATCATATCCCCATTATAAAATTACAATGTGATTAAAATAATAGACACCTTAATATGCCAAGACCTTCAAGGTATGCGATGTAATGCCTTATTGCCAAGATATTATATGACATAATGATTAAAGCATGCTAATATGGAGGGCCTTTTTACTTGTGTTGTAGGAAATTATGAAATATAATTTCCCATTGTACAAATGAGAAGATTCATCATATAATTTCTTGTCATACAAATGAAACAACCCACATATTGATTTGCAATACGGTAGGGCATTTTCAAAATGCAAGATCCAATTTTGAGATTATTATGTTTTAAATATGATACAATGATGTATTTTGTCTCCATTGCTTATGTATGGAACTTTCAAATTATCATGAACATTAAGCATTGAAAGAAAAATTTAGAAAAAATTAATGAATACACATGGAAGGTTTTTAATGATGAAAATTTCTAATTAACAAAGTTTTGATAGAAGTTTTTAAGTAGAAGATGTAATTGATGAATTAAAATAAAATAAAAATGTAATAGAAGGTTATGAAAGGGCTTTTAAAAATGTTGATGAACTTCTAAGAGGTTTCATATGAATACCTAAATTAACCATATTACCCTTTTGTTAATGCTTGTGCCTTAAAATCCAAAAAAAGATCAAAGTCTTTTCACCTTGGCCACAATTGTATACCACTTTACAACTTTCAACTTTGTTAACCCTTTTTTAATACAAACAAGGCTTACAATAGTATTAGTGTAGAAAATATACAATAATATACAAGGTGTTTAGAATAAGCTTGTGCTTAGGTACAAAGAAAATAATTGTGACCAATGAAATTATTCAAGTAGGTGCCTAGAATTGCTTTAAAGAGTTGCCTTAAAAATGAACTAGCAAATTGCAAGGAGCTTTTAACATAATCACTTACTCAAGCCTAGGGTCAGTTAGCTTCCACATTGACAAAACAAATATTTTGAAATTTTATTTATTTTTTCCAAAAATCAATTAAATTAAAAAATAATTTAATATAAATTTCATGATCTACAATAATCTACCATGATATTTGCCATATGAATAATGGAAATTATTCAGATCATAGCCTGCAATAGTAAATAATAATTTCAATATTTAAAAGATTATTTAATGATGAAACTGACCCTAGGGTAAGGTATCATTTTACTCAAGTCCACCAACCCTAACCCTAATTTCCAGCTTGCAATCTGCTCCTAGAACTAAGCAACCAACAGGGTTCTGGCACATGTTACTGTGTTGTTTGTTTTCCAAGTGGGGGGAGGGCTTTCTAAACACTTCCAAGTAAGAAGGGCAATTTCCTTCCTTCCTTGACTTGAATTGGGAAATGCAATTTGATGCACTCTTGGGTGCTTTTTTCTGGAGATCCTTGTTCTGGGTGTGTGTTTTTGATGAAGAATTTTGGAGTGGGTTTAGGGTTCTGGTGAAGAGACAACCCTAATTCACATCAAGTGGGTGTCATGGTTCAGTATGTGTATGTGTGTGCACGTTTGTGTGTTTTGCAGAGGCTGGTGAGGTTATCGACAAAGCACTGCAGCATTTGGATCCAAGTTTAGGGTCATGGTGAAGAGAGCCGAATTGGGTTCCTTGAGAGCTTTTGGTATCAGTGAAAGTGTCCATGATGTGTTTGAGTGATATGTTATATCCATTTTACACAGCAGACTGGTGAACCTTTGGTAAAGAAACTGTGGATTTTGTTGGATTTTGTCACTGTCTGAATTTTAGGGTTTTGTTGGGAACCGTATGAGCTTTATGGATTGAGAGGGATAGATGTGATTGAAATTGGGAACTGCATTTTGATGCATCAACAAGGTCATTGATGTGGTCATTTCTGAATGAAGAGCTTGAAGAGCAATGGAGCTTTGAATCTCTCTGGAGCTCTGCTTCATCCTAATTTTCAGAAACCTGAATGTGCATGGAGCTCCAAGGAGCATAGTAATTTGAATGCTAAAAGCTATGAGGATTTTGAATTCTAGCACTGAGGGACAAACTGAGAATTTGGCTCATTTGGTGGATTGATAACATCAGAGTTCGCCTGCTAAGAGTCACAGAGAGGAGAAAGATGGATGCAAGAGAATTTATGATTCTGTTTGGGAGCACAGAGATGTGCCTAGCAGCTGACAGCAGCATAAATGACCCCATGCCAATTGACAACCCCATAGCAGGTGCAACCTCTGACATGCCATGGACCTCTATCTTCCTTGTCATATGCACTGCAATGTTTGCAGCTCTTTCAGGGCAGCCAACTGTGCAGGAATGGGCTGTCCCTTGCCACAGCTCACTGTGGCAAAAGATGAACAGGAGAATTGGAGCCCTAAGCCCATCTCAAGAGAAGTTATGGATTAAGAATTGCAGGATGACATACCCTGCTTTTGTGTACCTTGTTGAAGAGCTCAGGCCTTTTATTGCTCAGAGTACACAGACTGTTCGTGACCCTGTGGAGGTTGAGCTGGCGGTGGCTATGGTGTTGAACAGGTTGGCCACAGGGTAATCACCATTAGCAGTTGGGGAGATTTGGGGAGTTGGAGCTTCAACTGTTGTCAAATATACAAAGCTCGTCACCTCCATTCTTGCAAACAAGAACAAGCTCTACTCCAAATATGCGGTCATCCCAACCACTGAACGACAGCAACGGATCACAAGTAATTTCATGGAGCTAACAGGGATTCCAAACATGTGTGGTGCCGTTGATGGAACCCACATTGTGCTGCAGAAGAAGCCAGAGCAGCTGCATGGACCTGCTGTTTACAGAACAGGATCAGGTGACCAATCTCACTATTCAATTCTTCTCCAAGGAGTGTGCGATGGGGACAAAATTTTCTGGGATGTGTGTTGCAATGCAGCAGGAGGTTTGGATGATAGGGCACACTTCAAGGCCAGCAGCCTTTGGACAAAGCTGAGGAACAAGGAAGTGCTGAGCCAACCTACCATCAATGTGCAAGGTACAAATTCACACTTGGAAATTTTGATGCAAGCTTCATATAGTCTTCAAAATTCTGGATCTCCCAACAACCAACCATAATTTTCACTTCCTTTGGTCAATTATTGTGCCAGGTAAAGCTGTGCAACCCTACTTGGTCGGGGATGAGACTATCCACTCTCCCCCTTCCTGATCAAACCATTCAACAAGGTGCAAGCCATTGACAGTCCAGAAAACTCTTTTGATCTCCAAATTCAGAAGGGCCATGCAAGCATCTGCACAGCATTTGGGCTACTGAAAAGTTGATGGAGGATTCTTAGGCACCTGGATGTTGACCTCAAATTTGCAGCACAGACAGTGGTGGCATGTTGTGCGTTGCACAATTTCTGTCAAATATCAGGGCAGAAGGAGCCAGTGGCTCAAGTGGATTTGAACCCCAACAACAATTTCAGTATCTCGAGCACAGACATTGACAGAGAAGTTGAGATTGCTGGCAATGACATTCGTCATGCTTTGTTTCTTGACTGGTTTTATCACCATCAAAACTCTTTCTAATATTCTTGTCACTTCTTCTTCACAAGGCTGCCTTCACTTCTCAACTTTGCAGTCAGGTTTTCATTAGGGTTTCTCACTGCACAGGGCATAAGTATATAGCAGGGTTTGGTTTCCAGAGATTTCTCCAAAAAATGCAGCAGGTTCTGTGTGCCTGTGCTATCTAAGATTCTGAGCATGCATAGTTCCGACCTTTTTGCAGCATCATAAGGGGTAGCAGTAGCAAGAGATTTTTCTGATGACAATTTCTGCAACACAGCTTCATATCTTTGCACATTGCAAATCCACTGTTCAGATTGGATGAAACCAATGTTGGAAGGGGTGTCAGCCTTCAGGTTCGTTTCATAACCTTAGATCTGGATTGCCTGTGGGGTATGGCAGATTGGGTCAACAACCGGCAGTTGCATCTATGAAAGTCTAAGGGAGGGAAGCTCTCTTTGCCTGGCTATTTGCCAGTGCTGTTACTTTGCACAATGCACAAATGGTCAGGAAGCTTGTGACATCTTTTTAGGCCATAAGGATAAGTGATGAACCTTACACAAATGGACACATCTTGAACACTTATGATTCATATACTTCAGCTGCTTAATCATGGCAGCAGTCTAATGGCATGCAAACTATAATTTGGATGAAGTTCAGGTTTTAAGTAGCGTGAAATTGAGTCTGGACCCTTAATGTATTGCACAGACACTGCTGTCCAAAAGGGAATTTTGTGTTCTTTCTGGAGGAAAATGCGGATTTTCAGATTCCCTAATATCACACAGCATGCTGGATTACTGCAATTAAAGTACAAGATTTTGTTGTTGGGTGTTGACTTTCTCAGTTTCTGTGAGACCAAAGCACCTTAGAATCACACACCTAGAAAAATGTGAAAATGTTGGTTGGCAATCCATAGGTTGGATTGCCGCACTAATCATTTGTTAAAATATAGTTGTCATCCTTGCATTCTAAGCTTTAATATGCAACAATGTGTCATCCCTGATATTGACTAACTTAGTGACAATTCCAAAATCTTGGTTGGCAATCCTTTGGTTGGATTGCCTCACTAATCATTTGTTAAATTATAGTTGTCTTCCTTGCATTCTAAGCTTTAATGTGCAACAATGCCTCATCCCTAATATTGACTAACTTAGTGACAATTCCAAAATCCTAGATAAACATACCACCAACCACTTAAATGCAACCCACTGTACAACACACAGTAGCCAATCATGAATAAACTTTGAGTGAAAAGATTTCTTGCATTGTGTTTGCTTAATACTAAGTTATTGATGATTCAAGGTTTACCACCACTTTAATATCTTACGCAATGAAATTTGTGTTTCCCCAATTCAATTTATTTTTCCTTTGGCCTTAACTTCAATTGAACAAATTTCCTAGTGTATTTGGAGGGCATGTTATAATGCATCAATTATGCGTCTTCAAAAAACAAGGGGCACCTTACACCTGAAAGAGGCTTCTTACACCTACCAAGCACAAGGTGCCTCCCACTCCTGCCACCTCATGATCTACATTTGTTCAGGCTTATGACAACATTCACCTCATGATTCACAATGGGTAAGGCAGTTTTTTGAGGATGAGCATTTGATAGGTGTAACAATTAGATCTGCTTGTTAAATCTCAACTTTCATTTGCAAATTGCTGTGGATAGTAGGAATTTTCCATGACTAGGATCGTTCTTGCTCCATAAGTGTTGGAGTAAGACTCACATGATGTGCTCTGAGTTGCTGGAGTAGATTTGAGCCTCGAATCAAGAAGCAGAAAAAAACTTGAGGCAAAAAACCACTAACAAAACAACTCACAAGCCAGAAGCTGGTGCATGGGCACTCTGTAGGTTTCAAATATCTTTGATGCAAACCTGCTGATACTGAAGATCCACTTACAACTTTAACATGTTGGCAGATAGCATAAATGGCAAAGACAGTATTCCAAAACAGGACTCTCTGCAGATCATCTGCTATTTCAAGTTAGCTGAGGAAACTGGAGCACCTGAATGCTAGGTGCACTCCTGAAGCCATTGCCATTGAATACTACAAAAATACTCTGAATTAAGATGGAAATTTGGCAATAACAACTCTTGCAGAGTGTACACATGAAAATGCATTAAATCAAGTAATGTACATGTTTTTCCTGGAAGATCTTGGCAGAAGATGACCAAGAAAAATGACACTTTAATGTAATACACACTTTGAGCAGGAAAAATAAATAAAATAAAAGTGATAATCATGACAAGATTACTAGTCCTAAGTACACAGATGCAAGCAGGAAGATGAAAGAGATGAATCCCCTGTCACACAGCACAAGCCAATGGATTATTGGGTGTACTTTAATATGTTATGAACACAAGGTGTGTGCGTGCAGTGCAGTACAAATCTTCAACAGGTTGGGTCATAAAGTGAAATGTTTTCACTTACCAGATTACACCCCAGCCAACACCGTTGCATGGGCAAGGACAAATGTTGGAAAACTTCTCTGCATCACTTGAGTTCACTCGTCTTGAAATGAGATCATCATAAATATCTGAAAAAAAGAGCAATAGTATCCATCAGATTGAAACATATCCAGCAATTCAAAAATTACTTACCTCTTGCGGCCCCTAACTATGCAGTTCAGTTCAAATGGCTGGATGAAGCAGAAAATGGTTTGCATTACATTTTACAAACAGATTTATACATATTGGGTGAAAGTGTAATTCTTTGGGATTTTGAAATCCACCCAAGAATCATGGGTCTCCATCATTGGGTGGAGTGAACATACCGTACACAGAAAATAGACAATTCATTACACCTGCAGTAACCAGTACAACCAATCAGATCCCAAATGACAGTGCATCTCACACTGTTCAGTGCACCTCCATTTTCCTTTCCACCTTGCAAAGGACTTACTTCCAGGTTAGTTTAGAAAAAGGGCAATGTAGTTAGCAAAGAGAATAACACATGTACCTTTCCTTCTGATAAGAAACCCTTGTCAAGGGGTGTCCATCTCTTATCATAGTAGGTCACTAGGGAAGGAAAGAGTACCCATGAATAAGATGGTGTAGCGGAGTGGCCTCACAACTTTCAGAACTGTTTCTTGTAAGATCCAGATCACAATCAAGAAGGTGATAAACCCTGAAATAAGAGAAACACACATGACATTAAACATGCAGGACCGACTCAGAGCTCCTTCAAAATCCTGTATTATCTGTAAGTACTGATATGTAACTTCAACTATGGAAAACAGTCAAAGCACACTCCCAGACTGGAAATCCACAAATCCCACATGATGAGACCTTGTGCTAAGAGCTGCATAATGTTGCTCTTCAGTACAGTTTTCTGCAGGTTGGTGGATATGAGTAGGAGCAGCCACCTCAAGTAAGTGTCTCCAATAGAGCTTCTACCTAGAATTTGTTTACTATTACCATCTATGTACTGGCACACAACAAAGGCAGGAACAGAAAGACAAGGAATGAAGACTTGGAACTCACCAAGACAAAGAAATCGGAGAAACCACTGTTTTTAGGAATGCACAAACATCATCCCACAAGAAGAGGAAAGTCAGACAAGTTCTGGCAAGAACTGTGCACTCAGGTTGGAAAATAGGTTTGGCTACTGAGAGTTCAGCAAAGAGTGGTTCAAAACCCATCTACAATGTGAAGGGGGGAGCAACTTGTGGATTTCCTGCCATCACCAATTTTGACATGTTTTAACACAGGCAATTCAGAATGACCTTTTGCTGCAAATTTCTGTTGCAAATGAAGTCAAGGTTTTGGGAATCAGAATAGAGAAACTGCAAGTTCCTTACATTCTTGGCAATGATGAGGACCACAACCAGGGAAACAATTAGAAGTGCAGCAGCAATTCGGAGTGTAATGGAATTTGTTGATGAAATCACCAACACCATACCCCAGAAAGATGATCCAAGATCTGCAGTTGACAGGAATCAGAGCCTGGATTATTCCGTTTGATAAAGGGACAATGTACTCCAGGGCCTTCTGAAAAATATTTCCAAGTGGAACTGACATATCATGTAAACAGAATCTCACACATTTAGGTCCCAAACAGTCAGGTTCTGAGAGAAAGTCGGAGGTGGAAAGGTTATGGATTTGATCACTCTGATTCTTACATCCTGCTGGCAAGATGAACCACTGATAACCTCCCCGTGTGTGCGTCACCCCACCTTCATCTGCTGTGACTTCCATGCCTTCGACCTTATCACCCCCACGATCCAACAAAGCCCCATCTACTGAACACCAGAAACTTGAGTGTTGGTTGTGGAGTTCACACTCAACTGCAAGCTTGAAGGGACTGGTACTTTCATTTTCATACATTGCAGATCTATAGTACCCTAAAGGAAGTAGGAATGTGTGTGCAAAGAGCTTGAAACAAGAAATTTGACATGAGCTTTCCCTGACTCTTACAAACCCATGAACTCATTTTCAAGAAGTAATGACATGAGAATTCCCTGACTCTCTACAAGCCCATGAACTCATTTTCATCTGTGGTCTTCCCCTGAATCCCTTTTGCTTGAATTCTCTCCAGATTGTAAGCTTCTTACTCCTCCTTCTCCCATATGTTCATTTTTCTTCAAGCATATGTGTCCATCATACCACCATTTCTACCAAAAGTTGTCCTAGCTCATCCCCAAATCTCAAATGGGAATTGCAGCCACAGGGCATATATATGGAAATTAGAATTGCTGGGAATTTTGAGAATTGCTGGAGAAAATCCCTTCACACTTCAACAACTGAATTTCCCACATGGATTTTTCTGCAGTAGTTTTACAGAGCTTGAGAACTTGAGGCCCATTCAAAGTGTCGATGTGATTATAGCAGCACTCACCTTACCACATGTGAGCTTGCAAGCAGTGGCATGACTGGCCTCATGGAGAAAAACTGTGATAAGCTTAAATGGAGCAAGTATGGGCGTTCTCCACAACTGCGTTACAACAAAAGAAAAAAAGAACAAAAGAGAAAGATCCATAACCCCATCAACACACACAGCTTCCAAAAAAAAACTGCTCTCCCGCTGAACAACAACATCAAAATGTCGCCTGCTGTCCCCTAATTTCCATCCCTAACATTTGCAAAATACTTCAGCGGACACCCACAAACTTACAGCGAGTATGACGAAGATGAAGGCGCCGACTGTAGCAATAAACGCAATTTGTTGGTGGCCACAGCAGCTTGTCAGCCGCCAGTCGGCCATCCTCTCTGCTTTATACTACTCTTCTTCTCCACTGTCCGTCCCCGAGGACTTAACAAAAAAAAATTTCCACCCAGCTTCCCGCAGAGTCTGATCTGGTTTGCTTTTCCCGCAGCTTAGTAGGTACTCGTCGATCACGACAAAAAAAACTTGCAACCGAAAACTCACTCACAGACTCGCCTCCAGCAGCAGCTTGTTCACACTTAAAGTCTGTGCACGAAACTTCCTCCTGCAATTCCTCCAACAAAAGAAGCCTTCACCTTTCGGCTCGCCTACAAGCTCTAGTGCGTCCTCCCTACACAAGCAATCTGCACAGTTCTGATCCGAAGAGGCGATGCAGAGAGAGAATTCGCACTTTCCACAACAAAAAAAATTCAACGCCGACGACGACGACGTCCGATGCGCATGCGCCCCGTCCCACCAACCCCGCGCACGCAACGAAGAAGACGAAGACTCGGTCTTCCATATTCCTAGATAATACAAAATCTACGACTGCAGTAGATTTCAGAAACAGAATGAATCTCCGGGTGACCCAGCCCCCCCTTTTTTTTTCGCTGGCTACAGAAAGAACCAAAAAAGCGAAATTCAAAATTAAATGTGCTAAAATCAAGTGTTTTTAAAGATTTCCAATAGCCAGAATTAGACTAATATTTAAGAAAAGGTCGCCATATGTCTTTTGCATGGTTCAAGTAAAGGGGTAGCCTTTTTATGAATTAACAAAAAACCATTTACTTTCATAATTAGGTTGTAGCCAAATTTGGCTAAAGCTTCCGATGGATTATTGCCACTTTAGGCTACATCACAACCTAGCCTTTTTTTTTTTTCGCCCGCTATGAATAGCCAAAAAGTGAAATTAAAATATAGAAATGCTAAATTCAAGTTTTTTTAAAGATTTCCAATAGCCGTAATTCGAAAAATATTTTTAAAAATCATCAGATGTCTTTCACATGGTTCAAGTAAGGGGTAGCCTTTTTACAGAAATATGTTTTAAAAAATTTTACTTTCATATTTAGCTTGTAGCCAAATCTGGCTAAATTTTCCTAGGGATGATTGCCACTTTGGCTATGTCATAACCTAGCCTTTTTTTTTTGGCTGGCTATAGATAGCCAAAAGAGAAATTTAAATTTAAAAGTGCTAAAATCAAGTGCTTTTGAGATTTTCAATAGCCAGAGTTTGACCAAAATTTAAGAAAATCGCCAGATGTCTTTTCCATGGTTCAAGTATGGTAGCCAAAAATATAGAAAGATATATATATATATTCCTTTAGTATCTAGCTTGTACCCAAATTTGGCTAAATCTTCCTATGGATGATGGCCACTTTGGCTATGTCACAAAATTGATAGAAAAATAAAATTGCAAGCCTTTTATCAGCTGGCTAAGTATAGCCATAAAAACGAATTTATAAAATTTTAAATGCTGAAATCAAGTGCCTTTTGAGATTTTCAATAGCCAGACGTCGACCTTTTTGTAAGAAATTTCGCCAGATTTTTTGACATGGTCCAAGTTGGTAGCCAAAAATGTTTAAATATTTTTACTTTCATAATTAAGTTGTAATCAAATTTAGTTAAATCTTCCTATGGATGATCACCATTTTGGCTATCTCACAAAATTGACAAGGAAAATTAAAAAATAAAAATTCCGGGCCCGGCCGGTTAGTTTTACTCGGGTAACTCTAACTTTTTCTACTTTTACCCTCATCACATCTAAAAAGGTAAGAAAGTCTTGTACCAAATGGCCCATTTTTTAATAATTGTTTTTTGGTCTGGTGAAGGTACCGGTGTAGGTGCTAAGTTCGCCCTGGCCTTTCCTGGGGCATTGATTTTCCAAATCTTTTCCTTACCAAAAATATTATTATTGTGTCCGAACAAATTTTCTTCCTTTTCGTACTTTGGGGGGGTGGGGGGGGTGGGGGGGTCACTTTATGTGCACATCACTAGAGTTTCTTTTCACATATTTGTAATGTAGTAGATAAGGGTGGCAAATCATCCGTAGTAAATAAATTATTTAAAAAAAAAATTAGCCAAATTTGGCTATGAAAGAATTATGAAAAATAAAAATTCTAAGCATTTTTCTATATTGTTGGCTACTATTGATACTGGATCATGATACAAAAACTTTGGTGACTTTTTTTTTGTTTTTTTGTTTTTTTTTTCCCTTTCATTTTTGGAATCCTTTTTGGTAATCGGCAACAGAATTTAACCGTGAAAGACAAATTTATTAGGCTACTCAAAATTATTTAAAAGAAAATCTCGTTAGGTTAAGTGGCGAAATTTCATGAATAAAAGAAATATTGTACATTATGGTACCCCCCTTGAACTTAAACGTGAATGTGTATTGTGTGACCCGTCCTGGAAAATGCCAGGTACAATATGGTATAAAGCATGTGGACAAATTCCCAAGTGTATTTAGAAAGCAACACATATTCGTGAATATCCCTCCGTAAGTAGATGAAATTTTTTTTAGCACTCCGATAAATAATTTCCTAAGTTTATTTGCCCTATTTTGTTTGAGCATCTTATATATAATATAGACTAGGGTCAGTTTTCACATTGAGAAAAAAAAAAAAAATCAAAAAGAAAAAAATTCAATAATTTTTTAAAAAAATTACTGAATTTTCCATTTTCATATGAGTAGTGAAATTATTCAGAGTGTAATTATCATGAATTATCATAGGTTACAATATGATAACATATTAGTAGAAATGCCCATAATATAAATTTTTTATGTAGGAGAGAGCGCTTAACAATAATAGGGCATTACACCCAAATAAAAATTATCATGATTATTTGGACTTTGTATTGTTTCATGATATTAGAAACATGAGTGAGAAAAAAACATGTTAATATTAATTACACAAACATTTTTCAACCAAAAAAATCTAAATGTGATAAGCTAATAAACAAATGTTCCACACCTTTGAAAAAAAAAATTATAATTTGATGAAAATCCTTAATGTTCTAAAGATTTAGAATTGATAAAACTTGACACCAAAGTTTTGATAAACCCTTCACATTTTATTTATTGGTCCTCTCTTTAGAAGCTTGGATGAAATGGATGAATGATTCATTTTATTCTCTAATTATTTAAATGTTAATCAATCAACCCTTAGTCCAAACTTCCTCCAAATCATTAGTCTTGTTTATTCATCAACCTATCTTTTATAACTTACATTATGATCACATTATCTTTTCATTTGAAAATTGTTACAAATTGCAAGATTTTCATGCAATGGAACATTCGATGTTTGATGGAATCAAATAATTCAATCAATGCTATTGATAAACCAACCATTGGACTTCACCAATGATGATCTTGACAAAACATAAACCATCTTCAAAATGAAGAAAACAAATTGTATGGTAGTTGCCACACATTCATAAATTCTTAAAAATGCAAAAAAAAAAAGGTATATGTTAATCATTTCAATTTAAACAATGGCTAGTCTTTCGATACGGTGACATAAATGTCACAAGTCTTAAATCTTTCATGGGTATAGATTATTTTTCAATTCCACATGAATTTCAAAAGCTTAGTGGTCAAAGAACTCCAAATGGATTGTCTAATAAAACATTGGAGATTTCTTTTCAAAGGTTGTAACTTTTCAATTGTTAGTTTATATTTTTGGGCATTATGAGTCCATGCAATTATAAGATTCATAAAATAAATAAAAAATTAATACTCCCATTTGGAGTGTTGAGAACTTTTGTTATTTCAATGTAGTCATCGTCATCAATCACAAAATATAATAAAGGGAGAAAATTGATTAGTCCTTTTAAGTTTGGGCTATAATGTGTTTTGTGACTATAGGTTATTTGTGTTTCATTCATGCATCATTTTTGGTTTTAATTTGCATTAATCGCTTTTTTTTGTGGTTTATGGATATTGATTTCACATTAAATTCAAGTTTGTGAATTCTTCTTAGTTTTATTTTTAAGCTTTCATCCCCACTCTTTTATTTGGGAGTTAAGAAGCACACCTTAGGTTCATATTTTGGTGCAAACAAGAATTGCCACATTTTTCTTCCTTGGCACCACTAAAGGCATCTAGAGGCACTACTACAAAATGTGGGTGTAGTTCATTAGTCCTTGTTCACTAAACTTCATTGGTCCCCATTCACTACAACCATTAAATTCTCTCAAAATCCAATGAAATCATTTGGCGTACAAAGGACACCTTTTGTTGTAGTGAGGTGAATTAAAATCATTATAAAAAGTGCATGCAATGGGTTTTTTCCATTTTAATAAAACATTCTTAAGTTGCTTAATAAAGGACATGATTTAGGTTTGGTTTCAAGTAAATCAAAGCCTTGTAAAACCACTAGATCATATGAGTTACAAATTCCAAAGATAGTAACCTAAGTTTGTATGATCAACCTTATTCATTTTTAGTATTGTATACTATTTTAAGCTTGCAAATTGAATGAAAGTGTCAAAAAACACCAAATGCAACTTTAGAACATAACCATAATCATTCAACAAAATATCACACTATAAAACTACGTCCATCACAATTAGGACAATGATTACCATTAGAAATCTCAATTTCAATTTGAAACTTCTTTGAACATACAAATAATAAATGACATCAAAGTTTTAAAAATTTTATAAAATAAATTCCCTTTGAAAGGGAAACATGAAATCGTATACCTAGAGGCACAATAAGTTTTGAACCAAAACATCGTGACCTAAATCCCTTTAAGGTCATATAAGAATTGGAAAAACATGTTAAAACAAAAATGAATTATGTGATTCTAAATTAGATAAAATAAGAGAAAGTGTTATTGTTTTCCCAACAAAAAAAACATTTTATTTCCTATCAATCATGTTTGTATGACATACCTTTGTTTAAACTAAAACCTACTTTCATTCAAACAAACACAGATTTTCAAAATAAAAATAAAAATCAATTATAAATGATTATTAAAATCCATTAACTCTTCTCAACCATTCATTGAAACTTCATAATTTGCATTGAGAAATTTAGACTTATAAAGACTTGAATAGAAGGAACATGGCAAGCAAATATATTTTTTAACACCTCAAACATTAAACACTCAAAAAAAATTATTTTTAATTTTTTAATTTTTACAATTTCTTAATGTTAAGTTAAGTGAAAATGAAAAATGATTTTGTTAATGAACATAGGTGATTTTCAAAATTTAGACCTATCACATTGTAATGTCCATTCTTGAAACAAGGATTATTTCTTACAAGATACTACCAAAAAATAACCATATGTTAATCAAATCAACTATTAGCTATTCAACTCATTCAACAACAACATTGAATTTTGTTTCAAGGTGTTGTTTCCCATGCTTTCAAAACAAATTCCACTTGTACATGGGCCACCATAATAAAATTTTAGTCACCCAAAACAATAAACAAACTTAGTTCATGGTTTTTTTTTTGGTTTGATAATATAAATTATTATCACACAAGTAGGTTTCGGTGTGGCAAAAAACAACCCATAATACTAAACTTGAACCTATCACATGCAATTGAAAGGAAAATACCTTGCAAAATCTCATGCATATATAAAAAATAGTCAATGTCTAGAAAGCTCACAATCCAAAAACTAGAATGAAATTGTAAAATTTCATTGTACATAATTCTTGTAACCTTACCTCTTCCACCAATTTTTTTGCAAAGCATTGCTTTTGAAATGATAAAATGTAAAGTCCAATTTAATGACAAAACAATTATTAGAGACAATTCTTTGTATATGTTGTTAACCCTTAATCTTCTCTCCCATTTACCAAATTGAAGAAAGATTTTGCATGTATAGATATGAAAGACTTAAATGAATTCCAAGTGAAAGCTTGATAAAACCAAATCGTCGTTTATAGGAATAATATTAAAACTTAGGATCCTTGACAATATCATGAGCACCATGCCCTATGACTTGCAACCTTCTAACCTTAATGAATATATTTTTTATGATGAAATAAGTTAGAAATAATGGCACACACCAATTTAATGATTGTTCATGAATAAGAATTGTAAATGTTTTGTTATAGAAAAAAATGGTGTTTTTTTTTAAGAACTCAAGCAATTTGCATTAAAATAACATCACTTAAACAAAATTTCACATTTGAATTATTTCCTTGATTGTAGCATAAACTATTGTTTCAAAGAGTTGATTATGAAATGAAGAAAGGTTACACCATGAATTTAAGGGCTTGGTCCATAGCACCTAAAGGATTCTTGATGCCTTGTTTTTTTGAATCATTCATAAATTGTTCATCATTAATTTTTTTCACCCATTTTGAACATAAAGCTTGTGTATTACAAATTTAAGTACTCCAAGAAAAAAATGCAACTGAACATAAAAAAAACATAGGTTCATTTGAGACAAACATGACATATATTTACATTAAGCATCCAATATGAAATTCATAGGTTAGTTCTTCCATACTAGACCATTATGTTTTATTGCAACCTCCATCACCATATTGTCTACAAATGCCATTTTCATCAAACTTGCAGTTGTATTTCCTTCGGTATAACCATTCCTTCCAAAGCAAAATAAAAAAACCTTCTTTAGTTTAATTCTTATTACTTGTTCTAAGCTCAACATTTTCAAATAACACATAATATCACTACTTGAAATCTTTCAAGCAATTTTGGTCCTCTCTCTCTCTCTCCCTTCATTATAAACAAAACATATGCATTTTCATGCAAACAATCACAAATTCCATTTTGAAATTGAACAAAAAACTAAAAAGAAAATATAGTTCTTCCTTTTGCCAATTGTTCCTTTTTTTATACACCTTACTTGGCAATGGATTGAATTATTTTCAAATACAATTTTTGGTGTGACTATTGGAGGAATGATGGTGCAAAATGGATTTTATACTTGCCTTAACTACATTAGGTTTAATTATCATTATCATTGAAATTATATTTATTAATATTGTGATTATTATTATTTGAACACTAGGATGGGATCAAGAAGAACTAGGGTTAGTCAATTGGGAATATTGTCAATATTGGCATATTTATATTATTATTGTTAAATCACTATTATGATGGGATGAGAAATGAGGATAAATTTGGAAAAGGGACCCTAACTCTATTATTATTATTATGATGCAATACAATTATTTATTTATTTATTTATTTTTGTGATGTTAATCTTCAAACATGAAAAGTTTGATTTCAACCTATACAAAGGATTGTTTTAATGAAAAAGACCCAAATTTGCTAGACTTTGGGAATAAAACAATAAATTCCAAAAGGTAACCAAAATTATAAAAGGATGCTTAATTTTTAAAATTTTCATATTTAATTTATAGCCATCACAAAATTGGGAGGAAAAGAGAAAACATTGATTAGAATGGATGAGGAACTAGGAATCTCAGTGAATTTTTTTTTGGGAAATTTTTTGTCGGTTTCCCAACCAAAAAATCCTCCAAAGTTTTGGTATCACAAAAAAAAAAACCCTAGGATTGGCCAAATTGGGAAAAGAATCCAAACTTGATTGGTGTGAAAAGTTATATTATGTACATGCAGTTTTTCTTTCTTTTTAATGTACCTATCGTGTTGGCCCACTGCT
>Ga0209611_10004458_pt1 | contig 23918 bp, 14 predicted proteins | sample S1TSphgellanicum_3_FD_187693 | JGI IMG/M metagenome (GOLD analysis project Ga0209611, IMG submission 187693) | Host-associated microbial communities from peat moss isolated from Minnesota, USA - S1T2_Fc - Sphagnum magellanicum MG (SPAdes) (version 2) | ecosystem: Host-associated > Plants > Peat...
CAATACAAACTAAAGAACATGCCAACATTGATTTATATGAGTTTTTGTACTTGTCACCAATTCCTACTAAATCCCTCTTCAAATGCTTGCTATAATTGATGTAATGTCCAAAAAAAGTAAAAATAAAAAATAAATTAGTGATATGCAAATGACAATAAAAGTTCAAATAACTTTCAATGAGATTCTTACAATACCAAATAGACCTTTAAATTTTCATATTTAGTTAACCTTTTAAATCTAATAATCACAAAAGTGCTTACAAAAAGCTCTCAATTAAGGTCCCAAAACCTACTATAAATGTGCTCTAATCATAAAATGTTTCCTCATGACACCCACCACCGATTTCCCAACTTCCTGACTTAAGACGGAAGAAACTTTCCTCTTCAAACACCATTAAAAAAGAAAGTGGGCTAAGAACTTGACCAAGGCTTAAATGTTTCATCAAACCTGACTCACATTTCTACAATCCAATTTTAGAACAAATAAGAACATTACATTCACAAAGTTCAAAACTCATCTCTGGTGTTTAATAGTGTTGGGTGGATCTTTGCTTCTATAAAAAACCTCCAGTCCAATTCTCAAAAATTAACTATACCTATCTCAGCTTTGGTTCCACACATAAATGGAATTGAGAATTTGATTCTAGGTCCAATCTTTTTTTTGTTTTCAATTTTTTAAATAAAACTCAATTCTAGTCCAGTTCTTAGTAAATTAGACCTGAATTTGTTGTTAACCTTCAATTCTAGTATTCTTTTTTTTTCAAATTCTACTCAACCAAAATTTAAAATCAAACCCAACAATTCGTACTTGACAAAAATCTCAATTTTGGTTCCAGGTTCCTTGAGAAAATAAAATTAGGTTCTGATTCATGTTCTAGTTTTGTTCTGGTTTTCAAAATTAGACCTGATTCTAGTTTGGTTCTTCCTACCTAAAACCGGAACCAGTGATTCTTACCCTCCAAAGCAAGGACCTACCCAACAGTGGTATTCAACTCATTTTCTATTCAACTACTAAATTCCAAGCTACTTACATATGATTCTCAGTCTATTTTTCTCCTTCGCCCAAATGAAAATGAAAACTACTTAATGTCAAGTGGCCATTGATGAAAGAAGTGACATAATAATATCATCTCCTTTTCTATTTTCAACTTGAATTCTTGCCACAAAACAAGTTTGTTCAAGTGGAATCAGCAGCAACTGTCAATCCACATAAGCATGGGCGATGGCTGATCAGGAGTCAAGACAAAAATGTGCTTCTGAACCCTTTGAACCCTCCATTTTAATTATCTATTTTCTCTTTCTTGCTTCCCTTTCTCCTCATCTGCATTACTGCAATCACTGCACCAATCGCCACCGAGCATCAATCAGTTGTCCTTCTAGGCTAATCCTTTTGAGCACTTAGTTAGAAATCAATCAAGCCCTATTAGTCTAATTACACAATTGTTGTACTTAATTACTAAAGTGATTCACAAATTCCAATGTACTATGTTTTATTTGGTTTGGTATTGATATAGGGCAGATTGGTAGAATTAGATCTGATTTGAACAAAGACCCACTTACAAAATTTTTTTATAAAGAATTGGGTCTGGAACTGAATGGAAGGTAATATCAACTTTTAGAAGATACTTGAACCCAAATCCAAGGTTCTTTCAAACTAAAATAAAGTTGGAACCAGGATTAGAGGTTCTTTTGAAAAGTAAAAATTGGACAACACTCGTAAGAACCCTCCCCTTCCTCTGCATTGTGATCTACATAATATGTTCAGGTTCATAATAATTTTTGGCTCATGCTTTACAATTGGCAAAGCCAAAGGGTGAAGGACATTCCCAAATTTGAGGCTACATTTGACACTTCTGAAATCCCAAGTCCCTTATTTTGAGAATACCCCTATCCTTGGGCTTTACCATACACGTATTTTGAAAATGCACAAGCACCCTCTGTGCTCATGTAACTTGGTGTAACTTGATTACACAATTACCTAGGGGAAGGTTGGATGTAAGTAATTTCATGTGTAACTCGATTACACAATTACTTAGGGGTAAGTTGGGTGTAAGTAATTTCATGCGTAACTTGATTACATAATTACTTAGGTAATTGTTTAATGGGGTAAGTTGGATGTAGGATTCCATAATGCATTAACTTATGTCATGTGCACCATGTGATGTTGTTTGCTTGTGATTAATTGTGGAATCACATGGGGAACCATGTGATGTTGTTCCTTGTGATTAATTGGGGAATCACATGGGGAACCATGTGATTTTGTTTATTTGGGGAACCATGTGGTGGATAGGTTTTAGGAAATTTCTTGAGTTGTTTCCTTATGGTTAGTATATAAGAAGGTGTTTGTGACCTTGAGAAACACCTTCATTTTTGTACAAAGTTATGATAGGAATACAAAGTTGTGAGAATGGAAGTTTTGATTTTGGAAAAGCTTTTTGGTTTTTGAATAGTTTTGGTGTTGTTTATGTGTAGTTCATGGAAGGAGAATGGTGAGATTCGCATAACCAATAGTAGGTTGGGAGGATAGCTTTACAACCAAAAACATAGATTTCATAACTATGTAGTAATCATACATAGTTTCGGTCCTAAACCCGCTCATGTAGTACACTTCCACCAAGCGGTGGGTTGAAACTAAGCGAGGAGCTGTTGAACAACATATGACATTGGAATTTTTAAAAAAAATTATAAGTAATTCACATTATTATTGTGTAGTTGTAAGCAACATTTGTGGCTAATTTTTTTAAAATCTTGATAATTCCATACAATAATTTCTGTGTGACCCTAGTCACAAATCACATTGACATCATCCAATATCAGATGAAATATATGACAAACACATATAGTCTCATTTGTTGTCCAAAGGTCATATTTGTAATATCATCATGTTGATCATTTGTGACTAGGCTAGTGGACAAATATTTAAGAAGTCAAAGCCAGTCAAATCCTCACACATTGTTCCTCTTCTTGTGCTGAAAGAACATTTGTAGCCCTTCACCTAGTGCTTCCAATGCCACAAAAATTGCTGAATTCAATAAAAGAATGGGGGAAGATATGGGATGTTCGGTGTAAGAGGGATTCAGTGTTTGGATTTTGATCTTCAAATCTTGGATCATTGCATCTTTACCTCTGGAATACAAAGAGGTTTTGTAAAGCCCTAGTTGGCATACCCAATGGGGGACTTGTGACAGCTTCTTGAATATTTGGAAATATTCATTTTTCAAGTAATTTTGTTTATATCTAAGTTGTTCAATTTGATGGACCAATATATTTACATATGGTGCATGATTGTTTGTGTGGATGTTCATAGATCCAATGGCCAGTTGGAACCCATGTGGCAACTAAACCAAGTCTTGCCATGTGGCATATTTGGAGAATTAATTTTTCTATAAAACGTAAAATATATTTGGGTCAACCAATTAGACAACATGTGGCATGCCAGCACTTGATCTAGGTTTTTCAAATCTTGTGGCCAATGATCGCCCACATTTATATTATTATTAGTGAATCAAATCATGTCACATGGCACATGGCACAATAGGATTATTTTGTTAAATTTTTTAATGAAACTCAAAATATATCTAAGTTGTTTGTGAAGCACTCCAAGAAATTTCCTATTGTGTTTGGAGGGTACCTTATGCCCTTGAATATCCTTCCTAAAAAAGAGGAGACATATTATTATACTTACTCTCTAAGAATAGGATGGATCTTATGCTTAGAAGTCGTTGTAAAATCTATCCCACTCTTAAGGAGTAGGTGTAAGAACTCGCCCTCAGATTTATATATGTCTAGGTTCATGATGACCTTCACCTTGTGCTACTGCAACATACTAGACCCCTTGTTTTGGGAATGCCCCCTACCCATGGTCTTTTACCTTACACAAGAGCCTATGGGCCCCTCTCCTGTAGTGGGATTTTCTTTGACCTATTTGTGGCCTCCCCCACCATCTCTAATGCTAAATGTGTTTGTCCGCATTTTGTTCGTAGGCAGGTGTTCAGATTCCTAATAGAGTACACTCGCATGAAGAGACTTTGGCTCCTACTTTGTAGGTTGTCTTTTCCTTAGTTGACAAGTGACTTTCATCAATGCAAAGCAAAAAATTAGAATGCACAGTTTTTGTCTATCAGCATAAACTTTTTTTTGAAATGAGCTTAAAATAAATATGTGCCTTTCATTAGATACATGCTCAAAATAAATAAAATTTTCATGGCAGGGCCATGGTGTGACACATGCCTTGTTGTATTTTTGGATCGTGAACAAAAGCATAAGTTTGTCACAGATTGGGTCACATGGATTCTACCGACTATTCTGCAGTGCACTTTCAGGAAGGATTGAGAAAATAAGAGTACCACAATTTAATATACTCATGCCTCCATGGTTGCTGTGCAGTGATATTGTTTTTCAATTTTCTGAACTTACGCTATTGGCTACAATCCCTGAGGGATGAACTTTCTTTCAGGACTTAGCGTCCATCCTAAAATGTTTTAGAACTTTTTTGAAAAAAACCTGAGATGTCCTTTCCGCTCATGGAAGGCCCTCGTAGGAGGCCGCAACCATAATACGGGTACCACCCGAGGCGGTAACTCTGATCGAGGGCCTTTACCTATCACGAATTGTCTTCCCTGTAACATGAAAATGTCAATAATCGAGTTGCCGCACCATCACGGGGCCATTTCTTCGAACCTCTCAACAGCCATGGCTTCAAACCTTCTTTCGCCTTGACGTGAAGGATCAATGCTCGTCATATATTCGCACTGATGGCCCCACTTATCTTGCAAGTTGCTACTCGGGGCGTCAGTAAAGGTTTTCACTTGGCTGGAAGACGCGGTTTTCATTCTTGAATTAAGCGTATAAAATGCTCTCCTCTCAGCATGAATCTGATGCCGCGCTTGGTTCTTTCACAGACATCCAGTCCCTCGTCTCTCTTCCTCATTCTTGTGCCTCTCTGTCCTGCCCGTCTCTTGGGCATTTGCTGCTTAGGCCTGTCACTAATTAAGAAAAATCTCACAGCTCCGGTTCAACTTTCATTATGGGATTTTCTCCTTCCTTATAGTTTGTCGTTTGCTTTGCATTTCTCCTTCCTATCTTCCTCTCTTTATATTTCTATACAATGGGCTCGCCAAATACCATTGATGGGAACCTCACAACCACTAATAAACTGCTTCAAGAGGGAAGTGATTCTGAAAAGCGGAAAGTAATCGTGGATGCCGCAAACGCTATTCTCATTGGCGCATCACTGATCGCAACCGTTACGTATGCAAGCTGGTTAATCCTCCCTTACGACAACATCGTGCACAAAAAGGCAGTGAAGGTGTTTTGGGCGTTCAACAGCTTGTCTTTCTTTTTCGCAGTTGCAACGGTCTTGGTTTGTGCATCTGCAGCGATGCCAAATTTCGATGGCTATGATGACCTTGGGAGGATGTTTCGTTCCATGATGTATAGACTCAGATTGGCTGCTTCTCTCTTTATAACTTCTGTTTATTGTGTGCTAGGAGCCTTTACGAGTGCTTCATTTCTTAGAGTGCCCCACCAACAGCATACATATTTCATTCACGATAACATAATCATTGCCATAACTGTGGTAGGTACAATTGTCAGTCTTCTTTGCCTGCTATATTTTATAGCAGCTCTGCTTATCTCATATTTCCCTCTTTGTGTTGGGCGTGTTGGGTAGAAATGAAGATTGAGTCATGAGTGAACACAGACTTATACCTTATATCTCATCAACATCAGGGTTTCTAAATATATAAATAAATTTCAATATTTTTTCAAATTTTTGATTCAAAATATTGCGTGTTTTTCCCAAAAAATAGCAAAAATTAGTAGTATTTACAATTGGAAAAAGGAAATTCCGAAAATTTTCCCACTTCTTTTGTCAGATAAAAAACAAAAGTTCTAGGAAATAAAATCTGAGATTCAACGTGGACCAGAAAAGAGAACTTGCTGGTGAAAGTTCATTTTAAACATTGTACTCTCCTGCAAATCAGGCCATGGTACCAGAAGGATGCAAGTTTTATCCACTAGTTTTTGGGGCTCAATGACATCTCATATAACAATACCTTTTGCCCTCACATTCAGGGCCATCTAGAGTCTACACTAGTGTTGGGTGGGTATCGAAAATGTCCTTGAGTATCATTTGGTTATCACCAGGTTATTCTTATTTGAAATTCTTAGGGTATCTGAAATTCTGATCACCGGTTCTCACTTGTATGAGAACCAGATGAACGAAAATCGGATCCAGACAGAAAATTTAAATATTGAAACCAGGTGAGATAAACCCCTTACCCGGGTCAGATTCTCTGGATACAGTATACTTAATCATTAAACAAAGGTGTATATTTAATGCACAAGGTTCCAAGATTAATGAACAAGTTTGGACTAATTATAGTAATTGTATTTCTAGGAGCAATGAAAATATATGTAACATTAGTGGAGGCGCTCATGGAAAGGGGAAGACAGGATGAAACTCGGTTTTGTAAGTTTCAAACCCCCCTTAATGATAATGTACATTTTTTGCAAGTTCTTTTAAAATTTCACCCCATGTATGACCAAACTTAGGGTTCAGGTGCTGTATTTTCTTTACTTTACCGATAATTATGATTTTTATTTTTAAAAAGAATAAAATCAACAACTCTTTTTGTAATTTTAGCTTTATTTATAAATTTATAAAAAATTAATAAAAAGTTGATGAGAACCTTCAAGTGATAACTGACTGTTATCAAATTTATGAGAACCAGCATCATCAAAACTGATTAAATTTTTTATAAAAATATTGATACCCTGACCTGGTGTATAAGTTTTTTTTAATTTAAAAGTGAGAACTGGAACCTTTTGTAATCTATTTTGTGAAAACCGGATCCAACAGGTATTAAAAAATATGATACCCCCCCAACAGTGGTCTACACCACTGAGCTTCTAGCCAACTGTCGCCTACTGCACAGTTGAAATCGGAGGAAATGGCTTCTACGATTCGTCGCCTAAAGCTCCTATAGGCATCTCCTATAGGCATGATTCCTTCAGGGATTCGGCGATTTGGTCTCTGCTGTGGAGGTGATAGACTGCAATGATGGGCGAAAGGAAGCAGGAATGTAACAATCTTGCAATTTGTTCGCATTGAATGAGAGTGCAATTTCCAAATTACTACCAATATTTAAGGCAGTTTAATGTACTCTTTTGGAACTTCTTTGCATCTTTGTACCATGTTTCAAATGATCTTCATCAGTGCATTTTTTCCAATTTTCTGATGTTCCATCGTCGGCTAGTATCTCAAGAAAGATTTAGCATTAACTGGTAACATGACAGGTTAGATAGTAAAAACAATTGTAATCATGTTTTGTGACTTGCAAATCAAGCCTTCTACATCTATCAAATCCAATCCAAAACCTTTTCTTTTTGTATGACTCTTTTCAAAAAAATTTGCCAAAAAAAGCTGTTGCGGGGGTTGCAGCCCCAAATATTAATTGGCATTTTGACAAAATTTTACACAAAAAAAAGTGCTGATCTCAACATTTCAAGGATTTTCTATGAAATTTGAACATTTATTTCAATATCACATTGTGGTTACAACCAAATGGTTAGTAAGTAGCAAGTGGCATGTAGGTGGTTGGTAGGTGAGTAGAGGTAAGTAGTTAGCTTAATTTGTTGTTTCATTGTTTTGTTTTATTTTAGTTTCACAAGAATTAGAAGGTAAGTAAAATAAATAAAATAATAAAAACAACAAATTAAGCTAACCACTATGTTTTTAAAAGGACAAGAGCACAAATGATTAATTTTTCATTCTCCATCTGTTCATCATTCAATAGTGTGAGGTATGCTGATGACCAAAGGGTGAAATGACTATGTTCTGCCACAAGTGTGAAATGGATACCCATCTAATTTTCCTTTCAAAACTAGCTTTGGTAATTTAATTGAATTTCCAGTCATAAAAACTGCTCAAAATTCAATATCTCCTGGACCTTAGGTCTGGATTATTCCAAATCACTTTCATTAAATTCTAATTATTGAGGACTTTCTAACGATGCAAAAAGTGCACCCAAATTGACCTACAATTTAAATTTTGATTTAAATGAAGTTTCAGTGAAATTTTTGTTTAATATTCAATTTCCATTGTAGGCCAAAACATTATGAAACAACTTGGTGCACCCGTACTTCTTGAATGCTTTCCAATGGTATGAAGAATGTAACACAAGGCATCATGGTTTTTGGAAACCTCAATGTGACAAATGAAATAAACAAAGCATCAAAAGGTTGTCTTTGTGAAATATGTTTTTCATAAATATAACAACAGTTATGAATTAGATAATAACTTATGAATTTTTTTTTTGGTATTGCATGATAATACAAATTGGGGAACATAATTGAGTAATTTGAAAGTAAAATAAATGATTTTATAATTTGTCCAATATGCCTGTGTTGTTTAAGAATGACATTGTTGTATTAGTGCATTTATTCATATGTGATTTATTTGTGTATCATTAATATTGGTGCTTTTTAAAAAAATGAGTTGAAAATTATATTTTTTCATAAGTGTTTGTAATGTTGATGATTGTTTTGTTTTGTTTAAAAAGTTTATATTGAAATCTTCAATTATTATAGTTACACGACATGAAAACATTTTTTGTATAATGTTTTCTAGGATATAATTGAAATATGACATTTACATTTTGGGTGGTTTATATTTTGCAATTATGTACAATGTTTTTCTTGTCTTGTCATTAAAAGTGCAATGATAAATTTAACACTAAAATTTGTGAAGTGTTTTCTGTCAATAACACATTGTCATCATAAAATATTATAATGTCATGTTCATCATAATATGATAATATATGAAACTTTTGTGATAAAACATTTTAAAGCCCCAAATCTAAAAGCAAAAACATAAAAAGAATGAGAGAATGGAACCCAACCCTAGAAGGGGGCAAACCCCCCCCCCCCCCCTCTTAGAATAAGGAAAAACTGAAGTAAGATGGGAGAGGAAACAAATGCCATCCTTATAATAAAATAATAATAAATTAAAGCACAGCCCGGAACAAAAGAGCAGCCTGGCCAAAGAAGGGCAGCCAGGACCCAAAAAAAGACAGCCCGAAAAAAAGAAAAAGAAAAAGAACAAAACCTCAAACAAGCCTTCGCGCTTCACCAACGTCCACCCCGCCTCCACGCTCATCTACAAACGCGCATCTCCATCGTTTCTCAGCACTCCTCACATCGATGCTCCTCAGAAGCTGATGAGGTTGAAGCTCCACAATCTGACGGTGTTGAAGCTCAGCTCCACAAGTTGGCCGATCTTGTTGAAGCTCATGTATAGACTACTAGGATCAGACACAGTAGTAAGTAGTAGCCCAGGACAGGAATCTTTTGTAGAGACTAGCTCTTTCTGTTGCAAAGCGTGTAGCATACCCAGCTGCCACAAGGATCTGTTGTTCCAAGAGTTCTGGATCTCACAGCAGCTGTTACTGAATTCCATATTAGCTACTGTTTCACCATGCGGCAGTTCTGTCTGATTTGGCCTTGATCTCCTTAAGCACTCTTGAAGATGTCATCTTGACATAAGCGGAAACCATGGAATCGAAGAAAGCCTGCTCATCATTTACAAACGTTTGCTCAATGAGTGCGGTTCTAGCCTCTTTGTTCTGTGTCCTCTTTGTACTAGAGTAGTTAACTTAGATTCTTGTTTTTACTTTTCATTTTATTTTAGATACCTGTTTTTATTGTGCAACTGAACGACAGGACACAATGAAACGAGAAAAAAAAGTTAAATATTTACCTTGACCTACATACTAACCAATTACATTACCCTACCTACTTACAAACCACATAATTGTCCAGGTTACCTATGTAATCATCCATACGAACACATGTGAAATGATGATCTTTTAGAATGTATCTCTGAAGAAGGTATTATTAGAACTAGATGTCTCCATGTTGAGCCCATTAGCATAAGATGGAGACATGTTATGGTTCCACCCATTGGCTTTTATTGGATTTTTTTTGCCCCCATTAACATAACAAGGCTTGAAGTTTGAACATACATGCTTTTACTCACCTAATTATCACCTACTAATTTAGTTTATTCCAATTGGATTGAATGTCAAAACAACATTTTTGTATGGAAGATGTATCTTGTGAAGTGAAATTACTGATTTTATTTGAATAGATATCCACCAACTATCTATATAGAATTTTTTTTTAAATACCTACAGTAAGGTCTGAGGTGGCAATTATGATCACATTATATAATGTAATCTTCCAGTGATGATTATACACTCATAAATAGTGACCAAAATGCATTTATTGAACATCAATCTTTCTTTAAATTGTTGAATCTGTGGCCCCAGACCTTGATGTTGTGGAATGGCCTCACCTTACCCATTATGTTGGGTGTGTCACCTAGTGCTTGACCATTGGCTTGACCATTCCATAGTACTTAACTCATTTGTATAAGGAGTTAACAGTTGTCTTTGTCTTTTTCAGACATGCAACTTTCAATTTGATGAACAAATTCTAACACAAAAAGTACAACAGGCATTGGTCTTATTTGGGCAAATTCTCAATCCCAAAAATCATGTTCATATGTCTTGTAGCCCTTGGCACTAAAAGAGGTCATCTTGCAAATTGTGATGTGTAATTTGTGCACCTTTGTTAAAATTTTGACATGGTAGAAAGTAGAGAGAATTATACTAAAATCTGAAACAGAAGAGCTGTTCAAGTTGGGTTCTTTGGGTTCAATGGCACTTGAAAGTGCCAATGTTTCAAAACAAACTTTTTTTCCATGAAGCCTCAAGAATGTGGCATGTGTAAATTTATAAGGTCTCATACACCCACCTTCATTTTCAACTTGGGACTTGTTTGAAGGTTAATATTTTTGCCACTTTTCATTGTTGAAGGGATAGAAAACATGTCACCCTTGTGGAATACTTTTTCTTTGTCTTTTGGGGACCCATGAATCGATGCATTGGCAAGTGTGTTGGGCATGCTACATATACAGTACCATCACCACAAATATCAGCAAAAGGCATTCCGTTAGTCTGCTAGTTTATCTAAGCTGTTGGTAAAAGTCTACCCAGCAAAATCTGAGGATGCACAGGATCTGTGGTTTTTTTTGGGTTTTTTGATTGACGTGAATTTGACGTGTTCCAAGACAGGTGCAAAATTAGTAGGACTTTAAAACCCCCTATGAACTTGGTGGATGTTAATGTGCTATCCTCTGCCTTGGGTGAACCCACACCCACACTGCTACCATGGTAAAAAATTTAGCTCAAAATCCATTTAAATTGTTTTTAAATATTAGAACTATCTCATGCTTAGACTATATCAGGGTCTCTGAGCGCTGACTTTTTTCTGAATTTTCACCACTTCGCAACAGAGGGAAAAAAAAAGGGGGGCCTGCGACTTCTATGAAGGATCTGAGGAAAAATCCCCAAATTTGCCACCTTTTTAGGTAAAAATATTGAAATCTTCATATTTAGACTATAGGTCCTTGCAAGTCATTTTATTTATCCTAACATTACATATGATTTCACCTAATTCAACCAACTATGTGTAATCATAGACACAATGTATCACAAGTTGAAAAAACAACTCAAATATCATCCATTAATGTATGTCATTAGACAAGTTGATAATAATTAACATATTCATCATATTCTTGTATAATATTTATGTAGAACTGGTAATTGCATTTACAACTACAAAGGCCCACTTGCAACTAAAAACTCAACTAAGAGCACTTGTGATTGACTTGTCATGTAAGATTATATGAATTTTAATCATAAAAACAATCAATTTGCACAACAATTGCAAGATAATTGCAAAGACATTTGTTGGTATGGACAAGATTTATTATAATGTTATATGGTGTGAAATATTTTCACATAATATGATAATTCAATAAATGTTGACCTAAGACATAATTATGACTTGCCTCTTGCAATATCCAATTTTCAGCAAAATATTATCTTTCTTAGATGCATCCAAAGTAACCTGTTATCACAAAAATCAACATATGAAAAAAACTTTTCACCCCCAAAAAATGTAAAGAAATTATTCTTGTTGTTTAGTGATTTTTTATTATCCAACCTTTATAGATCCTTGTTTTGCAAATTCATCTACTCATTCTTTGGATGATTTCTTGATGCCTTTATTCAATCAAATTACCATATGATGGCACATCATAAGAGATCATTATTTCAATATGGTCATGAACTCCATCAATGTTGGAAGGTTTCTGAAAGGGATCACAAAAGAACTAATAATCCTAATCTTCAAATCTAGAAATAAGAAAAAATTCAAAAATTGGTAAGCCATTTCATTAATCAATGTAGTTTACAAAATTTGCACCAAAACATTTCAATTGCACCTTCAACTATTGTCTATGGAAATGACTAATAGTAATCAAAATGCTTTCTTTCCCTGACGTTATATCTTGGATAATGTATTGTTTATACATGAAACAACTGATTGGACAAGGAACTCCATGCAAGAACATTTTTCTTGAAGACTAAATTTGGTGAAAATGCATGACAAGTTTTTTTGGAATATTTTTCTCTTGCAATGAAGAAGTTCAAGATGGTGATTTTTTATTGAAAAATTACAAGTTAAGGTGGATTTCTTTTGGTGAACAAAATATTTCATATTATTCTCTTTTCCAATGTTAAAATCAGTTAAGTGTGGATTATCACTATGAGAAAAAGAGGTATTTTACAATTGGCCTTGCAACTCAAAAATTGAATTGCATCGGACATTTGCAACTCAATGTATTTTTACACCATGAATGTTAACAAACAAAGTGCATGAGTTCCAAATTTACAACTCACTATATATATGGTGCAATTCATTACAATTCTATTGCAACTCTATCAAAACAACTCATTTTGAACTATTATGCAACTCCATTATAACTATACCCTTGATGTCATGCTAATGTCATTAATTGTCATCCATCTATTAAAATCTAACATGTGGCACTATGAAAATTTTTGGACATAATTTTTTTTTTCAAAATATTGACTTTCATCATCCATTGTAATTATTAATGATGGTCCAAGATTATGACACATGGCATAATAAAAAATTATCACATGGCATATTAATTATATTTTGGAATAAATAAATAAATAAATATGTTTATTTTAATACTTAAATAGGTTGTACATAACTATAGGTAGGTAGGTTGGTAGGTAAGACCTACATATCTATGTATTTATTTAAGACTTGCTTGCCTACCTACCTACATAGGTAGGTTAAAAAATAAAACTTATTTACTTAATTAAGTAGGTAAATAGGTAGGATAACACAAAACTAAGTGAACTAATAAATAGTCATGAAGTTTTTTTTAAATTTTGGATTTTACTTTTAAGGTTAAGCATTTTTGTCCCAAAATGGCCCATGTATTTTTATATGAAAACATAAGAGAAAAAACCTTCTTTACATAGTTTATAACCTGAACTTCAAAAACAAAGCATATGCGTTAAATCTTTTAATTGTTCTTTAATTGTAAATTGAATTGTGATTGAATTGCAACTATACAAAGACTTTTCCACATTTTTTGTGTTTATTTTTCATTTTTTAAGTTATATAATTAAATTATTGATTATATGATAATTAAATATGTCAATTAATTATTTAATATTTATTTATTTGAAATAGAAATTTGAATTATTTATTTAATTAGTTAATGAAATTATTTATATTAGTCAATTTTATTTCTAATTCATAATAATTAATATCAATTTAATTAAATAATGCATAATAATTAATTAAATTACATATTGATTATTAAATAATAAAGATTAATTTGGGTAAAAAACTCGAAGGTATAAATAGGCATATCCATATATGCATTGAATTGAAATTTTAATATAATATACACATTGTTTTAAACTTCACTTCTAAATTAATTATATGTATCCAAATAATTAATTAAGCAATGAATTTAGATCATTAATGATTTGGTAATTATTGATCAATTAAAAATTATATTAAATAATTGATCTAATTCATTATGAAGTATCCCCAACTTGGATAAATATTTATCTTATTAATATTTAATAATTAATTAAATTTCTAGTTAATGGTAAATTATTTATATGAATACACTTATTATTCATATTAATAGTTAAGTTATTGAAACAATAATTCTTTATAAAACATTACATATGAATATGTATCTTTATTAAATTATAAAAAAAATTATTATAATCATAACATAATTAAACAATAATATTTTTGTAATGGCACATTAGAGGCTATACTAATCGTATCACTGGGAATCATGATTGAAAACTAATTGCAAATGTATCCCTAATGGGTGGTGGAAATGTGGACACATGGCATGATTCCATATATGTACATTGTATACTAATTATAACATAGTTGTTACTTTAATGGCACATTTACAATAGTTTTAAAATAGTTGCTACATGTAACTATAATGCAACTCCTAGAAAAGCCAAATATGGTTGATTACATATGTACATACAATGTGTATAAATTACCATATAAAAACTCATTTTGAACTAATTTGTAACGATAATACTATTAATTAATTTTCTGATGTGACAATTTATTTATTAATAAATTGTATTTCTAAGGGGATAATTGCATAGAAGTTGTAATATTCAAAGGATGGTTGCACAATAGTTGTATATGAATTGTTTTTGAATTTTAGTTGTAGGGTAGTGTGGTTTTGATAAACACAATTTTTCATGGTGTATGTGATGAAAATCGAACAAATTTGATCCATTGAAAAAACCACACACCTAAACATTTTTTTAACACACATGTTACAAAAAAGTTAAAATGATTAAATTATGCACTTTTGAATGAAAAAGTAATTTTAAAATCCATAATTTGTTTTGGCTTAAAAAAAATTTAATAATTTTTTTGGATTTAGGTCATTTTTCCTTTAATGTATCATATATTAAGTCCTTATAAAATTTTTGGAATGGCTTAACTACCTACTTACGCCTATTTACTTACCTATCATTTTATAATTTACCTCTAACCTCCTTACTAATGAACTACATTTTTTACTTGCTTATATTAATAATGATGTGAAATAAAAAAAATATGACAAAAATTACAACCTAAGTGTAGGCCATTGGTAAGGACTTAATTTATCATTAAGAGTGTGAAGGACTTAATTTTTTATACTTGTAACCTATGTGCATACCTAAAAATCTAAGGTGCATAGGTTAAATCACTATGCCAAAACATGGCAAATATGATTATGCCCATGATTAAGTTTGTAGTTGTAAATACCATTCATGACTACATGACTATGTAATTTATATAGACATGTTGTTTATCCACTAGTTGTATTTTTGTCCTAGTGGTAAATCCCATTGAATATATTATATATTTATAAATTGCCATTTGATAAGTAGGTAGGAATGGGTAGGTAGGTAGGTAGGCCTAAGTAGGTAAGTAAATACAATCCTATTTATTTTTTGGTGTCAAGCTTTTTTTATTGGTCCATCATAAGTAATATTCACATTTTGAACGTATGTAATGGATGTATTGTGTGTAGATTGATACTTTTTCACCTCCTTAATATATAGTTTGCAAAGTTGAATTTGTTAACAAAGGATATAGGATAAATTTACAACATTATCCCATATAATCCTTTGTCCCATACAAAAGTACCCCACTTTTGACCATTATTATCTTTTTCATACTTTGTCCAAAAGAAAAAAGAAAACCATTGTTATTTTTTTTCCCTAGATCTATGGATCTATAAAAAATCATTAACCAAAATATCAAGCAATTGATTGAAAATGCATTTGAATCTTCAATATGTCATACATTTGAACAACAATGATATCTTGAAGATTTTCTTAATATTTTTTTTCGTGAAATGATTTGTAAATAATAAAATATGTTTATATTTCAAATCAACATGGCATATATGTATGTATGTATGTATAATATTTCCCCTGCTTTTAAAAAAATACCAAATCAATAAAAATGTTATCAATATTGTGTTATATTTATTTGTAATTATTAAAAAAATAATAATATGTGTTTGATGAAACATATAATATTATTTTCAAAATTTTAAAATTTTATACGAATTATTTAAATTATTTAAATGTCATAATTCTTATCAAATTTTATTGGGAATAGGAAATTTTAATCTTATTTTTTTAAAAATAAATTCATTAAATTTCATTTAATATAAAATATTTAAAAATTCCAAGATGTATGACCAACTCCTTTGATAAGTTACTAAAGATCGAAGTTTATATTTTTTGCTACCCATCACATGGAAACATGAAAAACAATGTTATTTTGGGGCATGTGGATTTTTAAAAACATTCATTGGATATCACTAATAAAAATATATTTCATTATTTAATGTCAAAAAAATCAGAGAAGATATTCATTTAAATAAACCTTTGAGCAAGAATTTCAACTTAAATTTTTAAATTATATTATAGGCATCAATGTTTTATTTAATTTTATGATTTCAAGAACTTTGGTAAATGTTTTCCAGTTTTTGAGAATTTTTTTAATGAAAAAAATCCCCCAAAGTTTTTTTTAGCCACTAGAAATTCACATTAAATAGTTAATAACTTTAAGGCAAAAAAATTATAAATTATTTAAGGCATTAACTATTTATTTGTGCACTAATTATGTGATTAATCATCTACAAGCTTATAATATGCTTACTATGTACATATGTCTACCTTCTAATTCTTTTCCCTTTTAAATCATAAGTTTTTAATGTTTCAAATTGTATATTATTAAATAATTATATGGTGTTCATGAAGAAAATTTTTAATCACGTAATCGATCCAGGAAGACTTCTAATCATGTAATTGTATTCATGGTTACAAGAATATGATTAGGCAAAAAAACACGGCATATATGACTATATGATTAGAAAATGGTCACTAGTCATATTTGTTGTAGTCATAAATATGAAGTTTTGGCATAGTGGACTAAGGTAATTGGGTAGGTTAAGCTAGGTAATTTAGGTTAAATTAAACAAGTTAAAATAGGTTGGGCTAGCTATCACCTTCCTACTTATATGCCTTTTTTAAATGTACATAAACCTATTTATTATCTCCCTACTTAAAAACAAATATTTTTATATTTTTTATAAAATAATTTAAATTCAAGTAGAAATTCAATTAGTCAAATGGTCAACTATTTGCAAGTCAAAATGATTGATTAAATAATATGTAATGTTTTTAGTAAAAATGACCACTTTAATCACAATGACGGGTTTAAATTATCGTGTCCAAATTGATGGAGTGGTCTTCTTTTATGCTTATCATTTTGGGTTTTTTTTATTAAAAAACCGATTCAAAATAACTTGTTTTTTGTAGTAATGTTAATATTACATTTGGTTTTAGTCTTTAGGTTAAAGATGTGGGTGGGTTCATTATAGTTAAAATTTAGAAAAAATAAATAAATTTTGGAACATAATCCACCTTCAAATTGTTGGACAAATGTTCAACCATTGTAAATGTAGTTTTAAATTCTATCCTTTGGTATTCTTTGATTTTTTTGGTATTATATAACATTTTAGGGTGGTTCAATAAAGGCAATACGCAAGTGGAGAGTTGCCTGATAAGCAATTACTTGTGAGACAATTAAGAGAAGAAACTAAAACCAAAATTAATTCTAAGACCAATGGTTATGCAAGAAGGAAGATTGGAAGTTTGAATTTGGCTTGTATGTGTAGATGCTGAAAATAACTGAACTGTGCATGCAAGTGTATTGAGGTATGTGTGAATATAAAATCTAAGATTTTAGTAGTTAAAGAGGTCACTGACATTAATGAATAGACAAAGCTCAAGGTGGTGATGGTGTATGTAGCATGCCCAAGACACTTGCTTGCACATCAATTCATGGGTCGGGCTGAAATAAATACGTTACTGAGTACCCATATGTCACCAAGTTGCTCTCAATTCCTAACATGAATTTGTTTCTGAGAAGTCAATAATCTCCACATATAATAAATTTGAGTGATATGCACATTATTTGTGTTAATAGCATGTTAAATGACTCACTCCAAATTATTTGGAATTATGCATTTCAAAAGGTATGAAAAATAAATTATTCTATTGTTTTCCACATACATAGCTAGAGATTGGCAGCTAGATTATCTTATTGGCTTGCTTCCAAATCCTATGTCTATGTGCTTATTACCTATTGGCCAAATTAACATGAATCAACCTTGGATAAATAACCATGGTATCGATAAGTAATATGGTTTATTGCCAACTAGATGATGTATTGTGTTATATTGTTTCAATATTTCAAACCATAAGGGCCGTAGTGAAATTTTGAGGCCCTACTACAAGGCCCACTCATGACCATTCACACTTCAAAATTCCTTCAAATGATGGGGCCCCCAAAAAGAAAAAGAAAAAATTATTCATAGGAGTGTGACATGTTTTCTATCCCTTCAACTCAAAAAACTGGCAAAAATAGTAACCTATATGAACAAGTCCCACATTGAAAATGAAGGTTTGGTCTATGAGACCTTCTAAATTTACACATGGCATATCCTTGAGGCTTGTTGGAAAAAAAGTGGCAAGTTGAAACTTTGGCACTTTCAAATATACCTTTCTAAAACATCATCATTTGTTTCACATGTGTTTGTGCCCATGATTAAATAGGTAGCTTGGACAAGTATGGTATGTGGTTTGTAGTTAGTATCATAGTACCTTGGCAGCTTCTGCACAAATTAAATTCTTTTTAATTTTGTCTATTTTGTTTTTCTAAAATTAGCTTAATATGTTGAATAATTCAAAATTTATAGTCAGACTCAAAATCATGACCCTCTCCAAGTAGTACAAGTTCATGAGAACAGTCCAACCAAGGAGACAATCAAAACCTTTTGTTAGTGACAGTAGTTTTATTATATTTAATTTGTTTCTGTCGAAATCTTCAAAATCAAAACTAACCTATTGAATTAAAATTCCCAAAACATATTAATTATTGGACCAAGTTACTACCAAAACCACCAATACACTACAATTTACAGTTAAAGTAAATATTTTATATTTTATTTTGGTTTCATTATTTCATTTCTTTTTGTTGCACAATAAAAAGGAAAACCTAAGTTGACTACTCTGGTACAAAGAGGAAATGGGCCGGTGGTAATAAGATATTTACCTAGTGTGCATCCATCCATATTGCTATAGGTAATGGATGCTACTTTACTTTGAAGGGGGAATGTGGGCCCCAAACCTTCTGTTTTGCATTTGACGATGTGGAATTTTCTTTCTTTTTCTTAAAAAGGTTTTCTCCGTGGAATGTGTGGTACCAAAAGGCATCTAAAAGGAATCTTGAGACAGTCCACAAAACCCAAAAACCCGTTTTGCCTAGATGTGAAATTTCGCACAAAACAACTTAACAGGAAGGAAGTGATTTTTCGACAGTTGCTCTAGAGACCAATCCCAAGGAACGTAGCTAGGATACTCTAGCTATAACAAAAGATGTCCTTGATCTGAATACCAAAGCATCAGGAGGTCAAACGTCAAAGCCAACTTCTGTTGAAAACGACGGGCTGGAGTAACAAGCACCACCTATACGGGTACCTACGTTTGCCTTCTTCAGTGAGACCTCTTAAAGGCCATATTGAATGCAATAAGTGTTAGGGTTTGGACCCTGAATTAGTCTAAGCATGCAATATTTGTGATGTTTTACAAGTAATTTTAAATTAATTTGGGGTGTTGACCACGGTACCAGTGTAGGAGGTATTTAGGGTACCATCCGCAAACGATGCCAGACGACGAGCAGGCCACTGCGCAATGGGCGGCAGACCTAAAGGAAAGAAATGACAGAGAAACAAAAGAACAATGCTTGAATGCCGCCAACGCTATTCTCGTTGGCGCAGCACTAATAGCAACCATTACATATGCAACCTGGGTACTCCTCCTTCTCACCGATGTTACGCACCACAAAGCAGTTAAGACTTTTTGGGTGTGTAACAGCTTGTCTTTCTATTCAGCCATTGCAACAGTCTGGGTTTGTGTGTGGGCAGTCTGGCCATACGATAAAGAACCGGACTCTCCATGTTTTAACTCACTCAAGAAAAGACTTACATGGGCTGCTAATATCTTTGGATTTTCTTTTTGTTGTGTGCTCGCCGCCTATTCGAGTGGTGCCTACGTTAGCATGCCAAAGGAAACTCTGGGATTTCTTGTTACCAACGGATATATCGTTGGCATGATCATTGTAGGTGTAGTTCTTTAAGTTGGTATGTATGTATGTATGTATGTATATGCCTCTTTATTATCAACAAACAGGTAATTGCTTTGTAACTATAGACTAGAAGTGCAATGTACAATATCCAATGTCCTCCAAGTTGTTACATTGTTGAGCACACGAACAATAGATAGTTTTCATTTTTTATGTTTGTTAAATATGGAAAGAAATAATCTGAATTGAATGTATATGTGAGCAATTTAATGAATTTTTAAAAATGTAACCATTTCATGTATGTATATATCTATAATTGTGTCACATTGCAAAATTATCTAGAATTGTTAATTCTTTATCCAAATAAGTGACATGCTAGAAAGGAACAAGAAAATGTCTCATGATATATTATTCCTTCTTTATATACATGTGCAAATTGAAGCTGGTATTCAAACAATTGGCTATATTAATAGACTTCATGAAAGCAAATACAACAGCACATCCTCCATCTTAAGAAATAAAATTGTCTCCCCAACGCCATCTCCATTGTATAAATGATAATGAAAGTATATCAAACAAAGTGGTTCCTCTTGATTCACTTCAGATGTAGAAAAAAAGTGTGTGAAAGCATGAGATGGAAATTTTTTGAAATAATTCGATTGAATGTGGAAATGCACACGACTTTAGACCCACACCACAAGAAGAAAATGAAAGTAATGCAAACACATAGTGTTTTTAATTAGAGATTTAGATTTTAGTTCATAAAATCGAAAGTGCTCACGATTTGGAAAATGAAGGTGCATCAACAGGACAAGTAGAAACTAATGCAAATTTAATCAAAGCTTAAACACAATACCTGCAACACAGGTGGCGCTTGGGTTAAGGTGCTAGCACTTTCTTCTTTGATTGTTTTGGTGACACATTAATCCACAATTTCATAAGTGGTGCCCTTTGCAGAAACACATTCCTACAATTTGATTAAAGATTCATTGAACGAACATGATTGTGTCATTTGATTCTTCATACTACCATCAAGGTCCTTGAATTTGCATTGCCAAGTATTTGACGTTTGTAATAAGAGCACTTTGCCTAGTGCATACTACACAATGTTGGGGTGGGTTTATGGTATATAGGTGCCACTTCAGAGCCTATGGCATCCTCCAAGTGATGTCCTAGCCGCAAGAAGTCCAAAACTTTCAAAAGCTAATGGACAGTTGCCTGGCTTTCCAACTTTCTCCTTGCCCCATTGCGGCCTCCTTGCATTATTTACAACAATCATCATCACCAAGGTCATAGTGCTCTTGTGAAAAAAAGAATTGTTGGCTATCCTTTCGAAGAGGGATAAAAGCATTGGTTTCGTGACTAAGCAACATAGTTTTTTTTTTGGCCAGATTTGGCCAAAATAATAAAAATAAAAATGTAATATTTTGTCGAAACAATCTTTTTTTGGGAAAAAAAAATCTTGAAACTTCTTTTTAGAATGAAAAACTTTCACCACATTTGGACCAATGGTTCTTTTCTCAAATTTGTGAAGTTGGTTGGCTAAAAATTGTGAGTGCTTGTATGTTAAAGTGAATTTTTCTGTTTTTTGGGGCAAATTTATCGAGTTGGTTACACAAAGAAAATTTTTCTCTAGATATGATTATCATAATTTGTGTATTTTCATAACTATTGATGAAATCTTTTAAAGTGTTGTATGTTCAAGGTGCTAAATATTTTTTTCAATATTTAAGTTTGATCGGGTGTTGGATTTTGATCAATGTAACATTGTGGTGACAAATGTTTCAGCATGGGAGGTTTTGTGATTATTGAATGTGAAAAGTTGTCAAAGAAAATTGTCCCAAGTTTCAATGAAATGTAAAGAAAAATTTGTTGTTTGCATACATGCTTGCAACCCAGTATTTGAAAGGGAATCGAACCCCAACTCATAAAATGTTCTTGTCCATTGTAGTTCAAACACTACATGCACTTGACCCCACATAACTAAACACAGCAATTTACAAGCAAAAAGAAACTTGATGAGTGACAACAATGTCACCACCATCAACAATCAATAGATGTTGTCCAATTTTAACAAGCCCATAGTAGAAATAAAATACAATTACTAAAATGTTGGCACATGGAAATCTTTTCGCAATTTTTTTTCATTGTCACACAACTTCTCCTTTCCCTTTCAAAATGCATTAGCCATGGACACAAACACAATAAAGTTCGAGATCATGGGCGATGGAGTGGAAAACAAGGTAGGTTTCACCCAATCTATAGTTAGTGAGGTTTTCATTATTACAAAAAGGATTGTTGGGTGCCGAGGATTCAAAGAAGAGATGAAACTTAATTTTTGTCAAAACTTAAAGAGATGCCATAGGTGGGAGATGGAAAAAAATCCTAAATAATATCATTGATCAAAATTTAGAAGTTTTGTGAATCTATTGCTTCGATCAACAAACAAATATCACATTCTATAGATAAAAAAGATCCCAAAAATTAATGATGAAAAGAACTACCAAAATTTAGGAACAATTTCAAAACATACAACAATTAATCAAGTTTCCAATTTGTTATGTAATGAATAGACACAACAACATTCAAATTTTCACACATCAAAACACAAAGAAAAAAAATCAATGAACAATGAACAAGGAATGAACATTGAAAACATATAAAAACTTGAATGTGATGTTGATTTGAACTTCAACTTTTTAACGTGTTGGAACATTTTAATCTCCTAGGCATCAACATTCAACAAGCCATAAACAAAGCTAAAAGTTTCCAAGTTCAATAAGAAACAAATTGAATTTCAAGCATAATTTCAAAACACATATTTGTTGTAACCTTGCCATTATGGCACTCTAAACATCAAAAAATGAAAAACATTGATATTTGATCATGGATGTAACAAAACAAAAGATGTGATCAAGTTGCAATTTCACCAACATGGAGTCTAAATATTTAAGAAGCTATAAACATTAAGACTTGATCTTTAATGCAACACAGCAAAATATGAGATCAAGCTTCAATGGGAATATTAACTTTAAAATGTTCATAAGCATTGAAGGTTGAACTATCACCTCATCATTCTTCTTTTGTCCAAGCTTGTGCAAATCATGATGTTTTTTCATTGCATTTACATCAACATCACAACCTACAAGACTCTCACACATATTGTTGTTCCAAATTGCAAGACTCACACATGAATGCCTTAAAGGATAAATCTCATCCTACTATTATATTAAATATTTAAGGTTCCATATCCATACTAACAACAAACTTTGCTATTAAGCTTTCAAGTTTGGTAGTAATGGGACCTAACCTTAAGGGAGTGAAGTGGTGACAAAGACCTTTTATACATCATTGTTCTTGCATCCAACAAAGTCGTTTCCTTAGTTTGGGTAGCACTTAATTTGGACCATCCTTTGTTAGGATGGCTACTCCACCTATCTTTGCTATTGAAATATGATGAATTTTTCAAATCTTGCAATTAAATTTCATTAATATCACAAACTTAGCATCTTACAACTTAATAATAGAAGTCGTGCAAAATTATTCATCCATAATTTATATGTTTCCTACATTGATGTCATGTGTGAGGATTTCTTGCACACTTCCACCACTAAGATATGCATTCACGAAAAACCCGGTTACAAGTGGAACTACTATGTAGTTGAAGTCTAACGAGTTAGGTGGTTCGAGGTAAGTAATGAACTTTACTAAAAATCTAATGCGTTGTGTCCAAATCTCATGATTTTATTTTATTTTTTATTTTAT
>Ga0209611_10004459_pt1 | contig 23917 bp, 18 predicted proteins | sample S1TSphgellanicum_3_FD_187693 | JGI IMG/M metagenome (GOLD analysis project Ga0209611, IMG submission 187693) | Host-associated microbial communities from peat moss isolated from Minnesota, USA - S1T2_Fc - Sphagnum magellanicum MG (SPAdes) (version 2) | ecosystem: Host-associated > Plants > Peat...
AAAAAAATTTCAAAAAAAAAAAAAAAAAAACCCAACCTAACTCTTTCAGTTATTGAGAAATAGATAGGATGAATGTACTTAAGTCCAAAAACCCCAAAATAAAAAATAAATAAATAAATAAAATTTACAACACTAATATATATTATTCTCCGCCATGCCGTGTGTATATTCCACTCTTTTTCTGCCCCGTCGGAATAAACAAATCATGACGGGACAGATGGATGACAAGACAAATGGATGAAATGATGTTTCATAACATCCTTTACTATATGTAATTTCAAAAAATTGTGATGACTGCAAAATGCAATTTATGAATAGTGGATTTAATAACATTTAAAGTGAATGATTCAACTCATGTGTAAATGAAATGGTTCAAAAAGATATTAACCTATTCAAGTATATAAATGTGAAGCATTAAATTGTTATGTGTGTTTCAATATACATACTAATAATTAAGTGCAATATGCAACGTTTGAATAATGGTTTCAATAAGCTTAAAGTAAATGATTCAACTTATGTAAAGATGTTGATAGTTCAAGAAATGTGAAAATATTCATTAAACCATTTGAGTAAAATTGCAAAATATTGAATTACATGTGTTTTAATATAATATAATAAGTGTAAAATGTAATTTTTGAGTGATGATTTTAACATATTAAAAATGAATGGTTCAATTTTGATAATTGAAGAAATGTGAAAAAAATCGTTAATTCATTCCAATATATATGTGGGGTCTAAAATTATTACATGTGTTTTGATAAATTATGGTGAGTGTAAAATGCAACTCTTAAATAATGGTTTCAACATGTTAAAAGTTAATGGTTCAACTCATGTACCATGTTGATAATTGAAAAAATGTCAAAAAAATCACTAACCCATTATAACGCATTGTGTAAATAAAGTTAAAACCTACCTCAATTTTCACGTCAACAATAAAAATTTATCAAAAATTTAAATAAGGTTCAAATTATACTCATAAGTGAATAATATAATGAACGTAACAACTATGAACAATATTGACCATTAATTAATGCAACAAACCACTTGCAAACTTAAAATGGCCAAATGTAGTTGAATGTAATCAAATCAAACAATAGTCACAATTGTGAGGGTGAAAAAGGACAAGATTTCTTCTTGTGTATATTCATAGGTTATGAAGATATTCAATTTTGTTGACATCTTTCCACCTAGAAATTTGAATAATGTCAATAAAACACATGCAAAATATGAAGCATTAATGCCATCAAATTCAATATTTACAAAGCAAATCAAAGTCATACTAGATCTGCTAAATTTGAAGAAAATCACCCATTCCATGATGACAATCCTCACACAATAGCTACACGACCACAAGTTATATTTCATGACATGCATCAAGAAGGTATTTGTTACAAATGTTTGTAGATTTGCACATTTTGTTGAATCACTTGAAGTTTCTTGCACATGTAGATTTTGAAGTTCCAATTAGAAACAAATCTAGTTACCTATGACCTAAATGCAAGTTCATTTTTTTGCGAAAGCTAATATGTGATGAGATGAATCATTTGTTTGATTAAGTTCCTCATTAAGCCATCTACATTAACACTATGAATTTTGCATACATGTTATCAAGCTTTCAAGTTAAAGGTGCAGATGATTAAACAATAAGAAAACACATTTAACTTTAGTGATCCCCCCTTCCCCATATTCCAAATAAAGGCATAACAAGATTAGCAGACACATGTTCATCGAAGTGGGTTACATACAACATTGGAGTTGTTGTATGCATTCTTTTGTTAGGTAGAATTTGTTCCCTTTTTATTTATTGAGTTTTATGTGATCCATAATTCATTTAAAGGTTTAAAGTAGTAATGTGCATTATTAATTATTTTGTAGCTTGTGTTGTGTGAAGAAGAGGATGTCAACTTATTGATGTTAACAATATAGCGAACATAACAACTATGAACAATATTGACCATTAATTAGTGTAACAAGCCACTTGCAAACTTAAGATGACCCAATGTAGTTAAAATGTAATAAAATTGGACAATAGTTGCAATGTGTGAAGATGGAAAAGGACAAGATTTCTTCTTGTGTTTACTCATATGTTATGAAAAGATTCAATTTTGCTGACCTCTTTGCAGTTGAAAATTTGAACAATGTTAATAGAAGGTGTGCAAAATATGAAGCACCAATGCCATCAAATTCAACAAGAGTCCAAGTAACAAGTCAAAATCATACTAGATTTCTTCAACTTGAAAAAAATCACCCACTCCACGATGATGATCCTCACACAATGGTTGCACAACGACAAGTTGTATCTCATGACATGCTTCAAGAAGGTATTTGTTACAAATGTTTGTAGACTTGCACATTTTGTTGACTAACTTGAAATTTCTTACACATGTAGATTTTGAAGTCCCACTTGGAAACAAATCAAGCTACCTTGTTATATTGCAATAAATTGTGCACAAATGTTTGCTAATTATGAATGAATCAAATTGGTTTGAGATTTTCTTTGCAACATGATGAACACCTGTACTTGTGATTTGTTAGTTTTTTATGAACCACGTGCTTTTGTATAGAACCTATCAAGGTCAATGGTAATGTTGGAGTAGGAACTAGTGGTGATGGAGGTGATGGAATGTCAACAACTAATCGACTATTTTTAGCTAAACTTATAAAAAAAAGTTTTTCACAACATGCACAAATTAATAAGTTTATTGAAAGTTTGCATGAATTCAACCTTCATGAAAAAAAAAGAGTTGGAAAAATGTGCAAACCAGGAATACGTAAAGGGTTTATGATCACACACCAACTCCCTTTCAGAAAGGACCTTGAAGTGTGCACATTGTATCCAACCCCTAGTGTCATCCAATGAGGAATTCTTAATAGCTTTATGTTTTTAAAGATGATGTGGAATCAAAAAATGCTTTCTACAAAGTTTGGGCTCCATAGACAAACAAAATTTGTGGACTAGGATCACTAATTGGCAAAAGAATACGAAACATTTGTGGTTACTACACAAGTTTGGCTAGAAATGAACTCTACTAATTGTTGGAGGTTCCAAAACCTCCTCTAAATGCCTCATTACAACATCAAAAATCATGGATACTAAAAAAATTGAAAGATATGAATGTAGGTAATTTGATCAACTTTGATTTTATTTCTTTGCACAAGATGTGATTCTATCATTTATTACACCTACAAAAGTTGTTGATTCAAAGAACCTAATGACGTTAGCTACGCGAGTCCTAATGTTTAGCACGTCTACAGTGAATTCTGCTTTAATGTTTTTGTTTATTTTCATTTTATGGTCATGTCATCTTCATTGAAATAATTTGAAAATTTTTGTATTGTCTAGATGACAAGTGGCAAGTCAAATACTTGGATTATGGTAGGGATGACCCCTATGGATGTGATGCATTTCATAAAACAATTTCCAAAGTTGTTTTTGGGAACAACTACGACTCAACAAAGGTGTTTCAGAACTCACTTTAGGGCAAGTAGCATTCTTTGCATATGTGGTATGACATTTTGACTACCATTGCTTGGTTTTTTTAAATTTCTTTGGATGCTAGTCAATTTTGTATTAATTAAATCAATGATGGACTTATTTGTTTTGACAATTAAAATTTACAATGCATAAAAACCTCACACATGGGTGAAAGCATGAAAAAAGAAGCCACAAGGGGTATGGACAATCCTTCAAAATTGTTTTTTGAATTTTTGAAAAATCACGATGGGAACATTTGTTTAAATTTTGAAGTAAGTTTTTATAATTTCAAATTTGTGACTACAAAATATTCATGAAAATTCACCATGTTTCAAGAGTCCTTTTATATGTTTAAAGCACTTAAAAGAAGCATGTGGACGTACATGTGATTTATTTTTTGTTTCAAAAAGTTTTTTTTCCTTATCAAATGTTCACAAAATCGTTTCAATTTTTTTGTGAACTTTAATATATTCCATATGAAGAGATCCAGGTGCTCAAAACATTCAAAAAATAAAAATACATATACCCATTTATATTTTGATCCTCGAACATCCTTAAGCATTATCACAGTTTTGAATTTATAATCATGGTTCAAAATAAAGTTATAAATTTAACTGAAATGTGAGGCTTGATGCAAAAAAAATTGAGTTTTTATTATGTTATATGTCATATTTGACCTCAAATCTAATATTTAGTTTAAAAATTTGTGCGAAAAATGCATTATAAACTAATAGAAAACTACGATATGGAAAATGCAATCTTCATAAAGGACTTTCACCTTGATGCGACTAGCTCCTTTTTTCATGCTTTCACTCACATGTTGATGTTCATAACCAATTATATGAATCAAAGCTTAAGGAAATAAACATTAAACAAGCCTTGCCATATTTGACTTGATTTGTCATAATTGATAATGAAGAGGTTGTGGAGGAAGATGCCTTGAATCCTTAGTGGGGATAAAATTGCAATGCAACATGCATAAAAGCCATTGAAAACCATTGATTTTGATAACAAACATTCAAATTATGTGATCATTTACATAAACATCAATTTCATGAACTCACATGATTCATTGATGTAAACTTGCACTTGCCAACTTGTTAGTACCATGTGTTTTTTTTGTATAGTCCAATCATTGTTTATTTTGTTTTAAAATATAATTAGATCAAAATGTGGTGGATTGTATCATTTGATAATTTTACATGTTCATTGAGGTTTTGGTTGGTTGAATGTTCAAAAATAGAGAAGAAGAGATGGGTGTCATTGTAGGTGGTATAGTGGCAAGAAAAGGTTTGCAATTTGATGCAAAATATAGGCCATTGAACTCTACAATCAAGTTCTACTTTAGACTAGTGAGTGTTGTAGAATTTTTAGTTTGATTCATCGATAACATGACAATGGCAATGATAAGTGTGCAAGTACAATAGTGGCATCAATTGCTATTATAGTAACACTTCAACTCATGGGGATGCATCCAAGCTTTTCAACAATAGCTTTCTTTTGGCACTAGTTAGTAGTTTTTTCAATTCTTTTTGCATGCAAGGTACTATACCTTTACATGTGATTTGTGCATCATCATCAATCAAATCCAAGGCAACCAAAGCGGTTGTTTTCATTTGATCTAAAAACCTAGTGGATTTAGTGGGGTTGTTTGTTTATAATCATATCACATGTGTGTTAGCCTCATGCTCCATGTGGGATATCTATGTCATCAAGGTTACAACTTACAATCCACAAAGGCATTTGACTAAAAGACTACTTTGCATGATTTTTTCCTTGATACACCTTTTGTTCAAGTGTCCAACTACTAATACATGCATTGGAAAGCTAAAAATGACCAATTTGTTTCATTTGCCCTTTTATGCCAATGGGATGTTTTAGCAAGGGAATTTGTTCCAAAGAAAAGAGATTGGTGGTAGTTCAATTTGTTAGTGAGTTTGCAATTTTTGAGTTCTCAATGTAATTTGTTGTCATCTAGATTATGGGATGTAGATTTACAAAAAAAACATTCTTGATGAAGATGTTGCATGTAAACTTATGCTCCTTATCTAATTTTGCATTGTTGTCCATATTGGGTTGAAAATGTTTCTTCAATTAGACTTTTGGATCTGCTTGACATGAACATTTGTTGACTTCATAAGTTTTTCATTTTAAAATGTACATTGTTATTTGTATTGTGTGAATAACATGCTGAAATTGTTACATGTCTCCTGATTCACTAACAACCTTGAAACCTAAAGTTATAAAAACATGAGGTTCACTTCTTTTCAATTTAAAATGCTTAGACTATTAATTTTAATGCTTAGATTTTAGAGCTCATTTTTAAGATTTTGGTTTGCCTTGCAAGTTTCATTACATTGAGTGAGATTGCAAAGCTTGTTGTATATCTAGCAATTTCAATTTTCACATGTAAGATGTGATTATAAATAATAATTGATGTATGTGTATTAGATGGTCCAAAAAGGACAAAGATTGCATCAATACTTTTGCATTGATGCCATGTGGTTTTAGGGTTGGTATTCTTGTAGAATTACCTAGACAAGTTGGTATGTAATTCTTATATGCTAGAAACTACATATGCAAGGCTTTCTAAGTTTTAGATGATTCTTAGCTTGTCTATTATGAATGTGATCTATGTGTGCTTGCTCTTATTTTGTGTATTTGGATGCATGGATTGTGGGTGTAAAGAACATGAAAATGATAAATAATGAAATTTGTTATAAAACAAAGGAATGTAAGTTTGTGAAGCACACATGATAATAGGAAGGTTCTTCTTTGTGTTTGTCATCATACTCCATTGCGGTGACACATTGTAATTATTTGTTAGAATTAGTTTTTATGGAGACTTTGCTAGCCACAATGGATTTCTATTATATCTGTTTGTAATCGAAGTGGATGACTTAAGATGTGAACTTTTCAACATACATTATTTACTTCAAACTAAGGCAAACCTATGGAGAACTATGTATACTCATGCCAAAATAAAGGTGCATTTTTTTAATTTAACTTGCCTTGAGTTCTTCCTCTTACATCACAAAAGGTCTTCATAGCTATTAGTTTAACTAAATAACTCTTGACTTGGAAAAGTCCATAGTCAAAATTCCTTCATCTTCCTATTGTGGATCAAGGTAACATAATAGATCTTCATTTTGTTATCTTCATTTAATTTGTGTGGTTTCCAATGGTTAAGGTTCACAACACTAGTTCAAAAAACAACCAAAGTTAAAATGCAAGCAATTGAACAAGGTTACAACATGATTTTTACAAATAAGATATAACCAACACAAGGTGGGTAGGGGTAGAGCAAAAAATGATGAACAATTTAATGAGCTAAAAAGGGAAAGAATCATACCAAAAAAACAATGAACATAACAATAATGAATAAGAGGATCAAACCACTAAGACAACAAACATAGCAAGAACAAGGGAGGATTAGAGCATGAAGATGACAAACACCTCAAGAACAAGCTTGACGGATCATAACACAAAGACAACAAATGCAACAAGAACAAACTAAAAAAAGTAAGATTAAAACACAAAGACAATGAATAAGCAGAGGAAGAATGATGATGATTGAACACAAACGTTTACAACATTGGTAGAGATCCAATGAGCTACACCACAATCCAAAGCACAAATAAGATGAACAAGCATAAAAAGTTCATCAAATACAAGATGAGATGAAGGTAATGATAGAGTGGATTTTAAAGCCCTTTTGCAAACAGAAATTTTGGCCATTGATGTAAACTAAATGGGATTATATGTAAAAAAATTTGGTTTCCCATCTCATCTTGTTTGGTAAATGGCCCAATTTTCGACATCTTGCAAAAGTTCTGTCCAATCAAAGTTCTGTCCTAAGTGGTCGCAAATGGTGTTTGGTCAAAGTTTTGTTTTGGAGAAGCACACTTCTACTTCAAGGGGCTGGAACCCTTTTCTTTTTTAGGTTTGTTTCTTCAGGAATTTGATGATTTAAAGGCCTACTAGAGCAACCAAGGATGAGCTACAAAATGTCTTTGGACTCCATAACCAAATGAGCCTGTGGTTTTCTTCTAATACACGAAGTGTTCAGTCACCAACCTGTCTATCCTAATTTGTAGCTGAAGTGAACCAACAATCACCAGTACACCACGAGGGATGGATGGAAGGTGAACTCAAAACAATTTTTCATTGGGTTCCCATGGGTTTTTTCTGATACACTTAAGCGTTCGGTCGCACACCACAAGGGATGGATAGTAGGTGGACAAGAAACACTTTTTCATTGGGTTCTAGTTCATTAGCTAACCATGGTGGTTAACCCCTAAACAGAAAGGAAACACAAAAATACGCTGAAAAGTGTCTGCCCTAATGTCTAGGGGTTAACTCAGTTGCTGTTTTTACTACCTACCATTATACAACCCACAACCTGCTACCTATACATACTAACCATCTACATAACTACCTCCCTAGTGACCACCTATTGTCCTACTTACCTATCAACCTACCTACCTACCTACCCACCCACATAACCTAGTTTTTATCACATAGGTCACCAAGCTTACACACCCAATGTCAATTCACTTGAGGTTCATCCACAGCTGAGTCATAATGGGCTTCCAATGGATGGGACCCTGGTGGATGCCAAGTCCATATGGCCTTCCCAGCTTACCTCCACCTTTGTATGTTGTTCTGTACAGTACACCCACAGTAGAACAAAAACTTCCCAAAACTCCAAAAGGCAGAGCAACAAATCAATCATCTATGACAAGATCCCAGAATGGGCAGCATTCCTTGGAATACTGCAGAGAGATTACAGCCATGAGACTCCCTCCTTGAATCTCTAAACAGAGGTTGCTGTTTGGTGGAGTCATTGTGCATGGCTTTGTGTTGAGGGCTGTTTTCTTCAGGGAACACAACATCCAGAGCACTCAAAACGTCAATCTGGTGACTCACCATTGACCATGTTCTAAGATAAATCAGATGTGAGAGAAGTAAGAGATGATTGTTAGACCACCTTCAACTGGAAAATCCATAGACAAGTTTTCAGCAATTTGCATCTGTACAAGTCAAATTCCCTTTTCATTCCACAGCGTTCAGAATTAAGACACATCTAAGTGAAACACCTGGTCTTTCCCAAATGCAAAAGCCCATAACCACAACACACAATACCCATAACCACAAGCTGCAGCTGCACTTGCACAATTTGAAGGAAAACGATGGAGGAACTACTGTTGCTCCTCCCCACTGTCATAATCTTCATCATCCTCACCAAATGTAAATACAGAGGCATCAGCAGCGCTTGCAGCTGCAATGGCTTTGAAATCGCTGGGTGCAACTGCAGGATTATTCCTCAGATTCTCATCATGCCTGGATAGAGATTCAGTAGTCTCATTGAAACTGCTTTCAGGCTGTGCTCCTGCCTTATTCTCGGCATTTCCATCATGGGACTCTATTTTCTCTGGATGTGATGGGCCTTCATCCTTCTCTGTCTCTTTAGCCTGCTCTTCCACTCCTGCACCAAATACCCCATTTTCAGTTTAATGTACATCAAGACACCTGCTTAAAATCTCAGCCCCTCTTCTGATTGGTTTTGAGTATTTACTATGTCACCTACAACTAGGAGACTCTATGAGAGGGGTGAAGCTGCCATATACCTGTGGAAGTGTTGTCCACTCCAGCATTTCTACTGACTGCTGCATTTGGGGCAAGTGATGGCAACCCTGTTCCCTCTTGTGAAGCTTCCCTTTCAGAAAAAGATGGAACAGATGTCTCTGATCCAGTAGTTGCAGACTGAGCAGCTGTTCCTTCACTCACCTTGGCAGAAATGGGAGCATCATGGCCCAAAATCACCACCTCAACTTGGAATCCGGGAGATGGAAGCCGTCTCTGCATATGAGATAAAAGTAATGAATAAATCATTGCTTTTGAAACCATGGTGGATGATGCTGAGTTGCTTTCTGGTAATGAATTTGTAGTACAAACTAACAGAGCTCCCTTCACCAAAAGTAGAAGCTCAAAAGAGGCCGTGTAATGAATGTGCAATGCCCTTAAAAGATTTTCTTTTTGTTTCAATGTGTGTATTCATACCCATTCTCTTCCTGTGTTTTCAAGGAAGTCAAGTCATCTTGTCAAGGTCCATGTTTTCAGTACCTTGTCAAACCCATCAAGCTCTGAGATAGGAAGAATCTGCCTTGTCTCCATCATGTTTGTGTTCAACCAACTGCACACACGCCTGGAGGTTACTCCTAGAAGAGCAGGTTCCAGATACTGCACCAGGAAAAGGGTCTAACCACACAGCAACAAAAATGGTTTGTTGTCAATTCTAGTTGCAAGGTCAGAAACAGGAGATTGATGGTGGCAGGACTAACCAATAGAAGTCACCATGGCGATCATTGAAGTGAACCTTGAAGTCCCCATTTAGGTCTGCCACACACCGTTCTCCAGGCAGAGCAAAAACAACTACACCCTTTCTCGGGGCACTAAACCATATGTCCTCTGTCTGTGTCCACCAATACAAACCATTAGCAAATTGATGCAACAAAGGTAGACAATGGAATTTGATCAAGGGTGGTACTGACAGTTCTATCAGACTCTTTTAGACTATTACTTCAGAAAGGTTCAACATAGAAGCATGCTGGTGATCTGATACTAGCCAAAGAGAGGGAGGGGTGGAAGGATGTCAAACAGATCAGTCACAAACCAGCAAATGTTTTGTTCGATGATGCTTCTTACTTGAGAACAGAACACCTGATGATAGAAAGGATGGCACTTTGTGAGCTTGAGACAAACTATAAAACAGCAATGCTATGCTAGGAAGTTGTCTACTTCAATCAAAGTGATCTCAAATTGATTTCCCTGGATCTATGAATCAAGTCTCTCTTCCCTCAACATATCTCTCAAACTCACAGAGGATCTGCCTAAAATCTAAGTCACCTCTGACTCCTCATCATAACTCAATTTTCCACTATTGAAACCTTCAGATTTCACTGTCAAAAGTAGCTCAACAAGTAATAGCAGATATAAGATGACAAATTACCATTATGATCAGAGATGGTGATAGCAGGCCGGATCCAGTAAGGGCACTTATGTAATCGAATGCCCCTCAGTATGCACCTGCACTACAAAATGTAATATGGTGTTTGACAATGTACAAAATGTTTCCCTACAAATGTAAAACAATTCTCAAGTCTTAAGAATAACATCCATCTGAACAGAAATTGTGAGATGACCTAATTATTAAGGTTAGAGGAATTTGTAATCAAATGTTAAGAGACAGGAGGAAAAAGAAACACCTCAAACCAGAAAGCAGAACTGGAAAAGAGCATAATTGTCTATTAAACAGCAGTCTGTTTCAGGTTCAATGACCATCAACAAAAACACGTGTAGAAGTGACTAGTTAGTGCCACATTCTCACTGACTTCATGAGCTCCTAGCAGTAGTTACAGGTCAATGTCAGACATTAACCGATGTACTGAGTTTCTGTTACAATTCCACAGGCAATGGTAAGACCAGCCCAGCTGCCGGCTAGCTCAGTCGACAACAAGATATGAACGCAACAAGAACAAATGGTATCTATGAGAAACTGTCCAATAACACTTTGAATGCAATTGTTATGTCAGTTTCAGCCAAACCAAAACCAACGCAAGATACTGAGAGATCATGACACAGCAAAAAGGTTCTAGATATTTCAGATCTTACAAAATAACAGCAACCAACCAGCAAGCATGACAAAGAAACCCAACCCTAATGAGAAGAGACAACAAGTTCAAAAAAGAAAAAAAAGTAGTGGTTTGGATGATAGGAGTAGTCATATGCCTGTTCAGGGACCTTCAATGACAAAGCCAGTAGAAGAACATTAAGCTCATAGAATGATTGACGGTATTGCACAATAGAACAAAACTATGCCCATGAAACTTACATTCACCTAAACTCAGCACAAATTTAAGGTGAGGTAGAAAGAGAAATCAAGCAAGCGATGGGGTCGCAAGCATAGCTTACTTTCTGCCAACAGGAGTCTCTCCATTAAACTCCCTTAAAACACGCTCAAAGTATTTCACATAGCGCTGTCATGGAAACAGTTTACAAACCCCAAATTAGATTTGTACTCTGCACAACCCTTTGGGTGCTTCTTAACTCACAATCAAAGAAATTCCATAAAGCTCCAAGCTTTGAGAATTGTTGGTAAAGCTCAAACAGCAGAAGATGGAGAGACACAATAAGCATAGGATCAAGAAGCTTCAAGGGGTAAAAGTGAAGAAAATTACAATCTGGCTGGGAAGAACAAGGCCCTTGCCATCCACACAGCGCTTCTGGTTGTAGTAATTGATAGACTCTTCAGCAGTTGGGAAAAACTGCAAAAATAAGTTGATATCATCAAACAGAAGTTGGAAACCAAACCAAACAACAGACAACAGTGGTTCAGAGAAAAAATGAGAGAACAAGTCTAAAATCACGTTCTGAGCAATGCTTATAGTCTGCTGCTAACCAGAACCTAAACGTCCGCATGCACAAGCCTGGATATCTGTTGCACACAAAAGTACAGGTGCAGCATGTATGACTCTTTTTATAGAATAAAGTTGCAACCCAGAAGGTGGCAATTGTAAATGGTATAAAGTCCATTGCCTCCCCATGACAATCCATGCACGGATGATCAAGAGTACCTTAAGGTAGAGGAGGAGGGAGCTTATCATGAGTCCAGTGCGTGCCATTCCTGCTTTGCAATGAACTACCACCACATTCTCAAGGTCCCCTTTCAACCATGAGTAAGCACTTTGGCAGAAAGCCGCCACAAGTTGTAGAGGAGGGCAGTTGTGATCATCAAATGGGAAAGAGGCCACCTGAAAAGCAACAAACTTCATCTGCTGAGAATCCAGTAATGTCTCTGTTCTCATGGGTTTTTATAGTCTTTCATACTTTTAGTCATTCTATGCCCCTGCAGATTCCCTCTACTATGCTAACAGGTTCTATTTTTCTCTGACTCCCACTCTCCAGTTCCATTGACTCAACATTGGGTGTTGTCTCCTCAGCTCGCTGAAGCCCAACTAGCTCATCAGGTTCACATTATGTATCCAGAGATGTCCTCATGCCTTCTTCCACATGACCATGCATCTCATGTAGTCCTTTAGCTAGGTCTCAGGAACTATAGTTCCAAGGTTCCTTATAGGCAGGTTCTCACTGTATGGAGTCCACTCTGTTCAGTCTGTCTTCCATCCTGTGCTTGGGTCCCTGATAGTGGGTTCATATTTATACCTGCTTTTCCACCCATTTATGAGAGAGCTCCACCTTACTATGGACATCTTTAGATTTTGGACGAATAATTGACCCAGGATTGAATGTGATGGATTCTATCCATCAGAGCTATGCTGGAAAGTGAAAATGAAAGTGCAAATTGGTGTTACAAAATGGCCAGTTCCTTTAACCATGTGTTCAAGCAGGCATCCACAAAACTAGAATGTAAATCCGATATTTTCAGATGATGAGCTTGAAGCACAGATGCAGTGGAGAAATGCAAATGGGGACAAAACAGATTCCACTACTTTTTGGCGAAACTGAAGCAAACACAATTGAATGGTGGTTGGCAGGAGTTTACAAAATGGAATTGTACCTTTCCTTCAAGCAGTGAGACATCATAGAGTTTCTCTGAACAGAGATTGTAGACTTTATATTTGCCCTGCCAGGCAACATCACACCCAGTTGTAAAAGCTGACACTTGCACAAATCACCTTACACCGTTCAATCGTACCTACATAGAGATTTACTATAGAACAGTCAGAAAGAAGTTTAGTCTATATACCTTGTGCTGCGTCTCAAAGAACTTGATAACCTCTTCCATATGATTGCGGTAAAATCCCTGCAAAAGAAAGAGGCCACTATCAGCCTTAAAAGCAGCTTGTAACTAATACTTGCAAACTACTATGATCACTTGACATATAGCAGGATTCACAGCCAACACTCAGTTCTCTCAAACCAGTGCAGAAAGACCTTGTTTAGACTTGCATCTATTAAACAATTAAAATGAGGGTCTACATGGCTGATCAGGTGCCTAGTTCAACAAACAACTCCTTCCTTTCAAATGCTCACTTTAAGACCTACATCTTCCACTCTTATCCTCAGATCAAATTTGAACATGCTCATCCAACAACAGGAGAGATGGGAAGAAGGCAAGCTTGAGGTGAGTCAAAAGCATACCTCCACATATCCAAGGATACCAGAGCTGATGTCACCTGCAGGAAAACCCATCGCGATGATGTTTTCTGTGATGTAAGCCATATCCAGATCAAATCCCCCTTCCTGTACAGAGCACCAAATCAGAAAAGCTTGCCAACAGTTCCTATATCAGGAAGCCAAACTATCAGAGCTCCTCTCTTGAGGTTAGAGGATAATATTGCATTGTTTACGTGCCTGGGTGCACCCTTGCCTCACTTCCTGGAATATAGTGTCATCCCTTTCTCTCTAATATAGTTTGCATTGATCCCATATCCCAAAAATCGTTGCAACTAGTGCCATGATGACCTTCTAGCTCAAAAATGGAGCAATGGCTAATTTCTGCAGAAGAGAGTGGTGACAGTAGGCAATTGTTGATATCTAGATGCTCAGAAGAAACAATAATTACCTGGTAGCGACGTTTGTTCTGTGACACAAGCTGCCTCGCTTTCAGTTGGACAGCCTTCACAGCATTCCTTGACGAATCCAAGAAGCCCTTAGTGAAAGTGTCGAAAGCACTCCCCTCCTGCACCACAGCATTTGATGAAGTGCTCTCATCTGGAGCCTCCACTAATGGTATCTTGGTAGGAGTCCTCTTCCCAAATCCGCTGGCAACCAAACTGAATGGTGACGTCTTGGTAGTCTCTGCACCTGAAGAGGACTCTTGTGATGAGGCCGGTGGCATCCGCAATCCTCTGGCCCATTGTGAGAGACTTGATATCGGGTTTGACTTTGCTGGACCTTCGCTTCCCTCACCAAGAGAGGATGAGGATCTGAACAATGAAGATCGAGATGTGACACGTGTAGATTGCTGGTCCCTGGTCAACACATCAGAAGAAGATCGGGCAAGAAGAGGCCCAGTTGATGATGTGGGAAGAATATCTGATAAGCCTTCAGCCTCTGTGGCAGCAGGCCCTGCCATGGTTTCACACACCCTTCTCAAATGCTCTTAGCAGATAAATCCATCTGCCATCACCTTCACAGCAGACCTGCAAAAAACACCCAAAATTTTCAGTGGAAGCGATTTCAGAATCTCAGTAAAGAATATATAAACACTGCAACTGATCAAAGAAGTGCACTTCCTGTTTGCAGAGACAGAGTCATACTTGGTTGCATTTCCCAATCCCTCAGCTTCAAATTCATGACCAAGGAGTTTGCTATGCATTTTTATCAACTTCACCACCTGCAAACAAGATCAAAGAAAGAAGTCATGAAACATCTATTCTCGAATACCTAACATCTTGGTCTGGATCCCAAAACAAAAACATGTCCTCATCTCCAAAAACACACTGCAATCCAAATGCCCTATTCTTGCAAAGCTAGACGATCTACCTTGCCATTATTTTGCAATTCCACTAACAAAAACCAGGACAAGGCAGTTCCTAAGTCCGGTTAATCCACAACATGTACGACCGAAGAAGAAGAAAAACGGATCTAGTGGCAAGAAGATGCAGCTACCAGAGCAAAACAAGGCAAAACAATGGAAAAGAAAAACACAGGTGATGATCAGATGCACGATCTACTAGGATCTACAACGGGAAGAAGAAAAGAAACAAAGACGATGACCAGATGCGCGCTCTAGGACCAAAATTTCATGGTAAGGGTTCTTTGTTCCACACAAGAGAGCACACAATTGACCTAAATTACAAACAGAGAAAAAGAAAACACACTCCTTCTACAGCACATCATTGCAAACCATTTCTTGCAACAAGGAGCTCATGAAATCCCGCGGCACATCTACTAGGAAACGGTTTTCACAGTAAGGTTCTTTTCTTTCTTTGTTCGATACAAGAGAGCATCCAGTTGACCTAAATTGCAAGCGGAGACAAAAACAAAAACACAAGACCCCACAACACGACATTGCAAACCATTTCTTGCAACAAGGAGCTCAGAAAATCCCGCGGTTTTTCCACATGATTCGCAACGGCACTGTCTGTCTGCGACTAAATTGCTATCAGAATTAACAAGCGAAAGAAAACGCATACCTGCCGATCGATTTCACGTTCTTGCAGGAGATGCGCTCTCGCCCTCGCCACGCACTTCTTCCTTGTCGCCGCTGAGAAAGAACCACAGAGCGACGAAGCCTTGAGAGGCAACGACGTACTTGCCCGGTTCACACTGCCACGGCTTCCCATGCCATTGAGGCCAGAGACCGTAACTATGACCTTTCGATTGTGGCCTCTGCTGGAAATATGGCCTGTCGGATTTGCTCCACACGGTGTAGAGTGTCCTATAACCGGCCCAAGTCGTTGTCGCCAGAGGCCATGACCTTCCGATTGTGGCCTCTGGGTATAAGCCCCCATCGGATGCTTCCTCACATGCGCAGAAGATTGGGAACCGGCCGATGTCCTTGAGGCCAGAGGCCATGGACCTTGACCTTTCGGTTGTGGGCCTCTGGGTATTCCCATGAGCTGTCTAATGGGTTCACATGCTGAGTCACGTCTGTCTGTCGTGTATACTTACACTGTACTCTACAGATTGTATTATACAGTACGCTGTATTCTCTACTCCAGTGGGTTCTCTGTGAGTGTGTGCATGCATTGCTCTACAATGTATTTTACAAAGTATATTATACTATACACCGTACTCTACTCTATCTCTCCTCCCCGTTTCTCTGTGAGTGTACTAGCATTGCTCTACATTGTATTCTACAAAGTATAGTCTTATGTACACTGTACTCTACTCTCTCTTCTCTCCTCTCGGGTTCTCTGTCAGATTGTGCGTGCATTGCTCTACGCTGTATTCTGCAGCATTATATACTGTACACCGTAGTCTACTCTCTCTCCCGTCTCCGGTTCTCTGTGAGAGTGCGTGTGTGCATTGCTCTACTCTGTATTCTACGAAGTATAGTCTACTGTACACTGTACTCTTCTCTCTCTCTCTCTCTCTCTCACAGAGCGGGTGTGCGCACATTGCTGCGATTTGTGTGTTGTGGTTTTGGAGCGATGGCCATGGCGTCGCTCACAGCTCGTGTGTTTGCGGGGAATGCTAATCACGTGCAAGCTCTGCATGCCTTGTCCCTTCCACAAGTTCTCACATCCAGGTAAGTACCTTCAGTCCCCCAGTCCAATCCTCTTGAAAAACAAGCTGCATTGGTTCGCATTCTCTCTTTGCATGTCTCGGCCGGTTGTCTCCCATTCAAAAAAAGTCTGTCTGATGTGCGTTTATGTGTTTTTGTATGTGTTTGGTAGGTCTGCAAGAGTTGCGGTGTCCGCGGCTCACAGCAGGAAGAATGGACCAATTGTTAGGGCTATGGCTGATGGGAATGGAGAAACTCCTCCTGTTAAAGGTATGCTTTTCTTTCTTTCTTCTTCTTTTTCTTTCAAAAAAATAGAATGCACTTGAATTGCTTGAATAAAGCTTGAAAAATCTCCATTAGAAGTCGGTTATGTCTGGAGATTGCAAAACCTAGGGTTATAATGCTGTGAGGGGAATCGAGGAAAGGAATTTCTTCTCAGAAGCTTTTTTCCTGTGGTGGGGGTGTTTGAACGGGACTGGATTTTTTGGGGGAGCAGCTAAGGAGAAATCAAGTGTGCCAGAAACTGCACCTGCAGTTGTTGGTACTGCAATGAACCAGTTGCTAGGCATGAAAGGAGCAGCACTTGAAACTGTATGGCATTTTAATGCCCTGCTATGGTCTATGACATTCATCTTTTGCAGTTGCAGATCAGTTAAATTGTGTTTGCAAAAGCCCTCCTCAGCTTACGGCATTGGCTTTCATGAAAAACTATGCAAAAGCATAGTTCTGTCCTGCCAGGAAATGTGTTTTATTCTGAAACTGTAATATGTGTTTTACAGAACAAATGGAAGATTCGGTTGCAACTCATGAAACCTGTCACATGGGCACCACTCATTTGGGGTGTGCTCTGTGGTGCTGCTGCCTCAGGTTTCATTCCTTTCTGTTGGAGATGGCCTCCTGATACTCACACAAGCTCAAAACATGAGTTGTGGAAACTGCTATTTTGTGTCATAGAGTAAAACACCCCAAAAAATCCACAAGCTTTCCTGAAAGGTTTGCGTGTAGAGTGCTTGTTTTGTGCAACAGACAATTCCTAGGTTGATGAATTGCATATGATGTTTATGATAAGATTTAAAGGCCTGATTCTATTTCTTGCTGACATTGACAAACTTCAGATTGCTGGTCACAAAGGCTCTGTGTTCAGAGATAGAAGTTGAATTAATCGATATCTGCTGCATCTGGATGTTAGTTAATCTTCTGTTTATGATGTGGGCTGTTGTCAAATGTAGGGAACTTTGAATGGACTCCTGAGGATGTAGCAAAGTCAATTACATGCATGTTTATGTCTGGACCACTTTTGACAGGATACACTCAGGTATCTCTCCCCTTCTTGTTATTTTCTTTTATGCTCAGAACGTTCTGGAAAACCCCAGATTTGTGGTAATCTATCTGCTCAAGATGCAGAAAGGACTATGTTAACAGGAGTGAACTTCATGCCACAAGGCAGTGAGCTCAATCTGATTTCAATGTACTCGATCAATGTGTCTGGTGTGTATTTCCTTCACCAGATGTTCCTGAGTATGAACAATCGAGAACCTGTATTGTGACAGACAATAAACGATTGGTATGACAGAGAAATTGACGCAATAAATGAGCCATACCGGCCTATTCCATCAGGAGCTATCTCCGAGACAGAAGTAAGTACCAAATTTCCACATATCTGTACTACAACAGTCTTGGCAATCTTCTGGTTGAATGGAAGGTTGCAAGATATGGCTCATTCACCACTCTTTGACTAGCTCAAAACTAATCAACTTCTAGTTCTGGCCCAATGTACAGGTGATAACTCAGATATGGGTTCTACTCCTTGGAGGACTAGCAGTGGCTTATGGACTTGATGCATGGGTATGTATGCATCTGTTTGCACATACCAATCACTAGACTTATTTACACTGTAGTAATCCATTGGGGATGGCAGGTTTTATCAAAAACCTTTGTGATATCTCTATGACTCCCTTCTGTGCCCTGTGACTTTTTAGTGTATCTTTGACTTCGTTACAAAGCATGGTGGGCTATTCTGTGAGTACCAAGGAAGCTGAAAAAATGTGTTCATGTCTGTTGCTGCAGGCAGGGCACTCATTTCCAATCATTTTGACTACAGCAATAGGAGGATCTTTCTTGTCTTATATTTATTCAGCTCCACCTCTAAAGGTGCAGCAATATGAAAACTGTCACATGATCAGAATGCTGACCTGAAATTGGTGGTTACTTCTACTGGCTGTGTGTTGTGGTTTGGGTGGTAGGTGCATGATTTGAGTTTTTTTGAATCACTGTATGCTTTGAATACACTCTGTCAAGTAGGGAGCCAGGTTCAGCTCCTTGTGAGCTGAAAAGAGATGAAACATAGTTGTGATGTTTTATGCAGCTGAAGCAGAGTGGCTGGATTGGCAACTATGCTCTTGGATCCAGCTACATCTCTTTGCCTTGGTACCTCAAACACTCACATGGTTCCATTGTATTGATTCTGCAAAACTGCATCAGCTTCCTAGATTCTTCAACAGTGGTATCTCTAGTGATGCAGGAAAGTGCAGAGTTAGAGACATAGACTATCTTCAAAGCTATGGTGAGGTTGGGTGTCAGTACTGGTGTTTGACTGAAGTTTTTCAAGCTGTGGGTCCTTGATGTTGTGCATTTGGTTTTTGACAGGTGGGCAGGACAATCCCTGTTTGGAACACTTTCATTGGATATCATTATTCTCACTCTTTTGTACAGCACTGCAGGGGTCTCTTTCTTCTCTCTTTCTGTCTCTCACTCCCTCTGTTGTTCTGTAGCAGATATGAAAATATTTTGTTCTTAAATCCCATGTTTACATCCCTTACAACTTGCATCAGTTTTTTCTATGGCTTGTACCCACAACAGTCTGGGTTGCTGGAAGTTCATGAATTGTCCCAGTGTGACCTGCCAAGAGGCCAGGGTGAAATTGACATGTGAGTATTCTTGTGATCATATAGTTGGGGATTGCTATTGTCAATGATTTCAAGAGCATTGAGGGAGATCGAGCAATGGGTTTGCAGGTGTCCACTTTTCTCACCCCAATTTTCCACAAACTTTTCTGCTGTATGCATTCACTTCTTTTATATCTTGTTTGGGTAAGCAGCATCTCATGTTCAAACTTGTGTTGCAGTCATTGCCAGTGGCATTTGGAATTGATACTGCAAAGTGGATTTGCGTGGGATCCATTGATGTAACCCAGCTTTCTGTGGCTGGTGAGTATTTTCTCAATCAGTGGATGAGATTCGTTTCATTGCACAATTTCTGACTATTTTCCCTTTTTAGTTGTCTTAATTTTGTCTACTTGCACATGGGTTGTGATTGTGGCATCTCATGCAAGGATGCTCTTACTTTAGACAGGTCTGCAAAGAAAACCCAATTTTCTTAGCCTACTGGATTCACAAACGTAAACAAGTTTTTATTCTGCTGAAGCTGGACTCAGAGATTGTGAGCTATCAAGTCAACTTTTGGTTGTTAATCTGTAGAGCATCTTTGTGCACATTTGGGCTGTGGGTTTATTGTGCCATGAAGCTAAATTTCTGCATCCTGGCTGTTGCTTGTGGGCCTAGTCAAACTGCTCTTGAATGTTTGCAGATCTAGTCTGGACTTGCTCTGTGATGAATTATGGCAATGATCTTTTGTTTTCCATCTCCTCTTATGTTTTCATAGTGTAACTGATGGACCTGCAGCATACTTATTTTCCGTGGGAAAGACATATTATGGGCTTGGGCTGCTGGCTCTGATCATCCCACAAATTATTCTGCAGGTGAGCTATGTATGGTTTGTATGTATACTGTATGTGCTGTTGTATGGTTTGTTTCTTGCAGACATCTCTTTTACTTGGGATCAAATTGCTGCAAGTAAATGGTTCCAACTATATAACACTTGGTCTAAAGCACAAGGAGAGTGTCAATAGTATCAGATTGAACACATTCATATGACTGCAGTTTCAAGACTTTCTGAAGGATCCATCAATACTATCACATTGAATACATGTTCATATGACTGCAGTTTCAATACTTTCTGAAGGATCCTCTCAAGTATGATGTCAAGTACCAGGTATGTGCACTCTTAAGTAATCTTCTACGGTTCCCTCCAGTTTGATATCCAGTTTGAAGAATCCCATCACGTGAATATCAAATGCTGTTTATTGTAGTTACAACCTGGGTTATCATCTGTCACTGGCTCAACTGGTCATCCAAGGTACTGAGGCTTCTGAGTTCTAGGGGAAAGATTTTGCAAGTGTGTTGCCCAGGTTCTATGGTTGTTAGATTTATCCCACCTCTGAACAAAGAGGCACAGTAGGTAGGCCTGAGAGACGTAAGTAGTTGTTTTAGTTGGTAAACCTGCGATCATTTCTTGTTGATAACAGGCTAGTGCGCAACCCTTCTTTGTGTTTGGTCTTCTGTTGACGGCACTTGCTACCAGCCATTGAAGTCTGTCATCCTGACATATACCTAGCCACAAGACAAGCAGGTGTGTATACTTTCTTCTCTCTTTCTTATCTGGAGTTTTGCTTTGCCTTCAAAGGAGAAGTTTTTCTTCCTAATTCTGGTTACCTTGAATGGTGAGTATGAAGATTTCTCATACTCTTTGAGAGTTTATTTTGCCCAATCAACATGAGAGGCTCATCTGAACTTGGGTTATTATTTTCTATTGTTGCAGAGGCATTGTGACTTGCATAAAGCCTGTAGGCACTTCCCATCACACAAGACCAACGGCATCGCATCCGTCCATACATAGTTGCATGAGCTCAGTTTTGTTAGTTTTTGCTGTAATTCTAGTGGAAGCAACTGGGTTCTTTAGATGTCCAATTTCAGAGGTGTATATGAAGCTACTCATTGCAAGTTCAGTAGCAAAAGAGGGATGAGTGGAAATCATGAACCCGGCTAATGACAAACAGAGATGAAAACAGATCTTCCTCATTGGAGTATCATAAGTTCATTCTCAGTCTATGATACCATTGTTATCTCACAGCAACCAAATAATTACTGTTATAATGATGCCCTTCCCAATGCTTAGGATGATGGGAAGGCTGAACTACGGAAACCCTGATGTCTGTCACTGAGATCCAAACACACCTCTAACATAAGAAGCAAACACAGAAGGAATGAAGACTATGGTACGCATACTCAAACATATGAGAAATGAAATGGGGAGGTATGAAACTGTGGGGTAAAAATGTCTGTGATATGTCTGGAGGGTAATAGATTGTCACAAGCCTTGCCTAGCTTCAAAGGAGTGATGTGTGTACTGAACTTTCTAATATTTGCCCAAATTTTGTGGAAACAAAAACACTAGATTGCCAACCCGTAGCAATGATGCTATGCTTGCACTTTGTTGTATTGCCAAGGAATTTGTGTAGACTACATAGATCAAGAAAGGTTGGTGATGGCAAATGGGAACGTAGATGTGCTGAAACTTTGCTGATAACACAGTACATGGTCCCCTGCTTCCCTTTCCTTCCTTAATTCATTTGGGACAAGTTACAATAGGGAAACAACAATTGAAATGGCAATATCATTTCCAACAACTCTCTCTGACATACCCAAAACCTGCCCACAATCACAGAATCTGTAAAATGACCCAGAACAGTTGCCATAGCCCAATGCACAGAATTGTCACTCAGGAGAGATTCTGAACCCCTCTGCTCTTTCAAATGCATGAGGAGTTCTGCCCTTCATCCTGAGCTTTTAGGACTAAAGACACAACTGCTCTTTCAAATGCTTGTGACTGCAACACAGAACAGTAAAATGCAGGGGTGGTCAATCCAGCCACCCGTGCAACACAATGTAGTGTAGAGGCCAAATCCGCCCCAGCTGCAGATATACCAGAATGGGCCAGTTCTGCAGCATTCACATGAGTTTAGTTCTCCCAGCAGCTCCCCTGCCTTCATCCTTTAGATAGGAGTTCAGGTATTGCCAATTCTAATGTGGAGTGGGCAAATTCTGCAGTGGTCCCATGAGTTCTCCAAGCGGTTCCCTTGCTTTTAAAGTTATGTATTGGGTCGGGTATTGCCAATTCTAGTAGCCCAAGGACTTGCTGGGGGAGCCAGAATTGGCAATATCCAGCCCCCTTATTCAGTGCTTTTTGAGGTCTACCAAATACTGACAAAGTTCCTAATGATGTGGCAGAATCTTTCCCAAGTGCCAAACTATGTCAGATAATGATCATACTGTTTGATCAGACAAAGCTCACCGCCTTCTTTGAGTGCCGCCAAGTGTGTGAGATAATGGTAATTGGTTAGATCATACTTGTGGCCACCTTCGAGTGCCAAGTGGGTGAGTGCCAAGTAAGTGAGATAACAGCAATTGGTCAGACTAGGCTTGCTAGCCACCTGCCTCTTGGCTGTGTCCTCCCAATGGCCATTGCCTAAGAAAGAGAGAGAGAGAGAGAGAAGACGAACTGAATGCCTTATGTGGCATTTGTAAAGAAGAGTCTTTTCATCATAAGGCTACTACTGCTCTTTTGTCCAGGGTGGGTGCAATGTTAGTCATGTAGGGCAATACAAGGTAGTTGAGAGTCAGGTTGGGTGAAGTGGGAAGGAAGGAGGAGATGGGTAAAGTTTTGACAAGCACGACAATAATGTGAATTGCCATTAAAACGAGTCCCAGATCCAAGTGTACCTCTATTGAGGAGAATAGCAGATAGTGATAGATTGAATTGGAGTGTAAGTGGATTTGTAAATTTTTGATGTGGGGACATTGAGGATAGTGGCAGATAGTGATCAAATCGAATTGAGGTAAAGGTGGATTTGTAAATTTTTGATGCAAAAAGATGAGACATGAAATTGTGCTTGTAAATTGGAAGACCTTATGCCACAAAGTATTGGACAGACAGAGCTTGTTCGAAGGTGTTTAGTGGGAAGACACTAATAAATAATCCTCCCATTCAGCACTATTCAATGCAAAAAAGTGATTGACAATATGAACAAAATGTGATTTTTTGTTCAAGAGATTGACTGTTTTGATTTTGCAACATATGTTCAATTTTTTAAAAAAGGATTTTTCTTTTGTTAAGGATTGAATGTAAATATGAGGTTGATTGGTAGTTTCTCTCTTTCTCTCTCTCTCACACACACACAAGAGATGGTAGGTTCAGGTGCTAGGTTCGAATTCAGCCTGCTGCAACAACAACAAAAAACATAATAAATGATCCTCTTTCCACAAAAACATGAAAAACTGCGCACCACAGTTTGATGCAAAACCACCCAAACTCCAAAGTCTAGGACATGTCAGAAAAGGGCGCCGGAC
>Ga0209611_10004460_pt1 | contig 23916 bp, 13 predicted proteins | sample S1TSphgellanicum_3_FD_187693 | JGI IMG/M metagenome (GOLD analysis project Ga0209611, IMG submission 187693) | Host-associated microbial communities from peat moss isolated from Minnesota, USA - S1T2_Fc - Sphagnum magellanicum MG (SPAdes) (version 2) | ecosystem: Host-associated > Plants > Peat...
CATTAGAATTTCAACTTCTAATGTTTGTGAGGAAAAGGAGAAAAAACACATGTTTAGATCTTACAACACAAAATGTGATCCAAAATATAAATATATTATGTGACAAGCAACACCCATTCCTTTAACAAAGAGGAAATGAACTTTACATGCTCGTGGCTTGATATAGACATCGTACCAAATAGCCCAAAAGCTAGAATATTATCAATGAGTGTTTGAAGGCTTTATTATGACCAATGTTGGTCGGATATATAAAAAAAATTGGTTATGCATTTGGATGGTCATTGGATATGGATGAATCCATATTCAAAAAAATTCAAGTTTTGGATATTCAACAATATACACCACTGCTGGATGTATGTTATGTACGCATCTAATGTGTAATCATATCCAGTTCATTTACCTTTAATATGTAACTTTATCCAGCCCATTAAGGTCTCAAAAATGTTAGATATGAATAAGTTAGTGTTTAGTTCCTTTAAGTTTTATGGCTAGAGCCCATCACATTTTCCTTTTGGCAGTGTTTTGTTTTAAACCTTTATGCCTTTGCACTTGATGATGATGCTCAAAGTTTGAAATGAACTTAGATTTTAAGCTTGTAGGTTTCATTAAGGTTTTTGGTAAGTCAATTTGTGCACTTGGGAACTTTGCACTTCTAATTTTTGTTTAGATTATTTGTTTGAACTTTCCCTCTTCTTGTAACATTGGTTATAGCTCGTCAAAAGAGCTTGTTGTGAAAGCTTGGTGGTGGTCAAATGCTTTCTAAGTTGTGAAAACTTGTGGTTCAACAATGTTAAAAGCCTTAGGCCTTTGCAATTTTCTTTGCAAGAGATTGATGTATGTTTATGCTTCCAAGTAAAAAGTATAAACTATTTTTTTTTTTGTTTTCATGCTTGTTATTTGTTTACAGTTCTTGGTTTTCTTGTTTAGCACTTTTGTTGTTTAATGAATTGAGAGCTCAAAGGTTTTGTGTGTTTTTTGAATCTTGGTAGAAGGTTGCTCAACAAGTCTAAAGGAAAGGTTTTTTGTGTTTTTTGTTTTGTTTATGTGCATCAAAATTAAATGAACTAGGACCTACATCAAGTTTTTGTTGTTGTTCAATAACTTGTCAACGAATTGTAGAACTAAATTGTTTATGTTTTAGTCATTGGTTTCTTTTACTACTTGGTGTTTGCCAATTGTTTAACATTCATTAGTTGCTTAATATTCACTAGGTGCTTAACATTGGTGACATCATAATAGCCAATTGGACATTAATAGAAGAATAACAGTCAACAAAAATCAATGTAAGGATTAAGGAAAAACCATAGATGGTGAAAGTAAATTTTAAATTACGACCAAAGAAGGTGTTGGAGTTGGAGGAACTTCTTTAAAGGTACAAGGATGTCTTTGCATGGATGTACAAAGACTTAAAGGGTATCCCATTGAAGTTAGTTCAATAGAAAATTGAATTGGATACAACCATACCATTGGCACATCAGGCCATGTATAGTAGGCCTCATAAAACCTGGCATTCTATTTTTAGATGCCAACTTTGCCAGAATTAATTTCGCCAAAGTGCCATAATTAAGTAATACAGTTATTAAGAACACCCCCACCGCAAGTCACTAAAACGGTCATTATCACTATTTTTTGGTAGTCAGTCTGAGCCTCTAAGGGCCAAAATAGTGATTTGGGTGCAGTCATTTTTATGGTTTCCCATCGCAAAATCACTAAAGTTTAGCATCTTCTTGCTTTCCATTGTGGCGGACGGATTGCAGATCCAAGCGGAGCGTGATTCCAACAACAAAGCCAGGGAATTAGAATTGCCCCCCGTGATGCCAACGGATCTCGTCAAGATGCGTCCTAATGTGTTCATCAGCGAAGTACTAAATTAATATTGTGAGCACCTAGCCAAACACTGGAGCGTGGACCTGATTGATAAGGCGGAGAGCGAACATCGTGAACTGCTCGCTATCTACGCGCGTGAGCCGGATGTGAAGGCTGCCCTCGACAAGCACGACGAGAGGATGTTTTTTAACGAGGCATGGGACTGCTTGAAGGGGCGCTTCATGCAAATGCATCACCTGTGCGGTGGATTGGTGACAACGTTCCCAAATGCGACGTTCGTCAAGAGTGACTTTTCCATCGTTAAATGGGAGAAAAACGACTCTCGTAGCAGCTTGACAAGTCTGTCCTTCGTGGGCATTATGCACGCGAAGCAGTTCAAGCAAATCAAAATGATCAAGTGCCAATCTTTCGCTTGAATAACAGTGCGAGTTTGTCTCCATATCCATTCCATTCAACATATTCTTTGCTTAGTTGTGTTCCATTTGCGATGGCCGCGAGAATGGTAGTAGTGGTGTCCGTTTTGATTTTATCTTCTAATAGGGGGAAGCTTGTTACGGAAAATAAAGCATATGCCAAATGTGCCAATATTAAGGCGACAAATGTGCCAGAATTTAATTCTGGCAAAGTTGGCATTTGCCAGGTTTTATGAGGCCTGATGTATAGGTTAAATCCAAATTACGCTATAATATTGAAACAAGACATTGATAAATTGTTAGCAATTTCATACAACCTCATGTGGAAAGGCTACATGGCTACCACCAATTGTGGTAATACTAAAGAAAAAAAGGAAATTCAAAATCTATGTGGATTTCAAAAAATTGAATGTAGCAACAAAAAAGGATCCTTTTCCATTACCATTCATAGATGAGATATTAAACATAATGGTAGGGTGTGAAGCATATTCATTTTTGGATGGATATTCTTGGTATCATCATATATCCATAAATCTAGAAGATAAATACAAGACGACTTTTGGCATAGATTAGAGAACATTTATTTTGAGGGTGATGCCTTTTGGAATCAAGAATGGACCTCTAACATTTTTTTAAATTGTGACAAAAGCATTCACACTATGAGAAATTGTGTCCACCAAAACCACATTACCTTATAACTAAAACTCAAAAAACAATTCATATACAACTCGTATGAAACTATCCATTTAAAATACAGTGTATAAATAAATAAATTGTCATGTCAAAAAATTAGTTAATTGTATTATAGTTGCAAGTGAGTTGAAAATGGGTCTTTTATATGATAATTTATACACATCGTACATACATATATAGTCAACCATGTTTGACTTTTTAAGAGTTGCATTGTAGTTGTACGTGGCAACTACTTTAGAATTATTATAAATGTGTTAGTAAAACAACAAGTATGTTGCAATTAGTGTACAATGTCATACATGCAATTATGCCACATGTCCACATTTACACCACCTATTATGGGGTACATTTGCAATTAATTTTCGATGATGATTCCCATTGATATGATCAGTTTGGCCACTAATGCACCACAACTAAAGTATTACTATTCAACTATGTTATGACTATAAAACAATTATTTATAACTTAATAAGGATACATATTCATAAATTATTTATATCTTCATCATATGTGTTTCATTTTGAGTGATTTAAAATGTTATGGGGGCGTTACCTCAAGTTCTAAAAATCATCTTTGAAGTGCAAAGGAAAATGACCAATGAAAAAATAACAAGAAAAGAAACAAACTTTCCAACTTATAAAACATGTTTTTTTTTTCTTTCACTACACCAAAATGCATCCTAATTCACTTTGGGTTTCATTATATCTTGAGTGAATTTGGACATTTATACCATGATGAAACTGATCAACCCCCCAATGAACAAGGACTAGTTGTTATGGATAGTGAATTGGTCCACTAGTACATAGTGAAATATAAATTTATCAAGCCATTTCACTTGTTAGTTAATTAATAAAAGAAAATAAGACTATGTGGATATCATGCAACATGGAAATCAATTAAATTTAAATTATTTGATATTTAATATTATTGATAATTTCAAAATTTTCAACCTATGAATTATTGGCACATGGTAATTTATGTTAAGTTTAAAACCTAGCCTAAATACATAAGCCATGTAATCAACCTAAGTTGACACCTATTATAGAGAATTACATAGGAAGATATTTGGTCAACTTACCATTATTGACCACAAACACAACATTTGTGAAGTTTGATCCCTTGACCTCTAAAACGGAAGCAAACACCCTTACCATCAAGCCACCACATTTGTTGTGATAATGTGTTACATTACATTCTATTTATCGAATACTCAGTTTTAAACATTACGAAAACATAAACTTTAAAAATTCATATCTTATTGAAATTTTGTCCAAATGAAATGATTAAATTTTAATTAAATTTTTTTTCAATAATTTTACATAATTACATTTATTTCATTTTGAAATTATAAAATCATCTGAACAATTTTGATTTTGAATATCACTATTCAATAACATTTCAATGATCATTCATTTGAAAAAAAAATATTTAATAATGCATAAGATTTTTGTAAATATAATAATATTACCTTTGTTAGGCTATTCTCAGTTATTCTAAAGCTAGTTTTCATTATTCTAAATTATTTCACCCTACATTATTTATGGCTATTATGGTTATTTTTAGTTATTTTAAACTATTTTTAGCTAATTCACCTTAGTTACTTTTGGTTATTTTTAATTATTTTTGACTATTGTAAATAATTTTTGGCTATTCTATGTCATTTTTTGCTTTTATAAGTTATTTCATTTTAGGTTATTTTCGACTATGTGTGGCTATTGTTGGTTATTTTATTGGTGGCTATTCTATTGGTGCCTATATATTCTATTGGTGGTTATTCATGGCTATTTTATTAATGGTTATTAATGGTTATTCTATTAATGGTTATTAATGGTTATTCTATTAATGATTATTATAATTATTTTATTGGTGGTTACTAATGGTTATTGGTAATTATTCCATTGGTGGCTATTAATGGTTATTTTATTGGTGACTAAATTACCATAAGCTATTGATGGCTACTAATTCCTATTTTATTATGGTTATTGTGGGTTATTCTATTAGAGGCTATTGTATTATAAACCATTAGTGGTTATCTTATTGGTGGCTATTGATGGCTATTTTATTAGTGGCTTTTCTATTGGTGGCTATTAATGGTTATTGTAGGCTATTCCATTGCAGGTTATTTTATTATAAGTCATTAACGGTTATTTTATTGCTGATTATTGATGGTTATTGATGGCTATTATATTTGTAACTATTAATGGTTATTTTATTAATTTTTATTGGTGTATATTCTATTATAAGTTATTGTTGGATATTCTAGGTTATATTACCATCGGTTATTAGTAATTATTTTATTGTAAACTATTCTAAGTTATTATACTTTAGGTCATTATTATTTAAGTGATCCTACGTTACTTTAAATTGTTATATTTAAGATAAAATAACTTATAATAACATAAAATAAAATGACCTTGAATAATCTAAAATATAATTTGAAATAACATATATTAACTTAAGGTATAAAATAACCTAAGTTATAACTTAAGGTTAACTAAATAATTTTATTTTAAATAAATTAAAGTAAAAAACCTATAATAAGCTAATTAGGATATTTTAAGGTAAAATAACGTATAATAGTTTAAAGTATAATATTCTATAATATTCTATAATAACTTATAATAATTTAGGGTATAAGTTTAAATAATTAAAATAGCTTAAAATAATATAGGATATATCATAAAGTAGCATAGGGTATTTAAAACAATGACATAAAAATAAACCTATAAACCTATTTACCATGATAAATTATAATAATGATTTATGTCAACTAATAAGGAAACATGAATTTTACATAGTGACATTATGGTGAAATAACTTTAACGAGGGTGAAATCATTTAAGTGTGATGAATTTATTTCACTTTTAAGGTCCCATAGTGATTTAGGTTAATGAATTACACCCCATTTTTGTACTAGTATTTAGACCTTTCTTATTTTCAAACTTCATAATTTTCTTATTTCTTCTTCATTTTAAACGATTTAAAATATTATAGGAGCGCTGCTTGAAATTCTACGAATTATCTTTGAACTCTAATAATAATAAAGCAACATACAAGGAATTTTGGGTGTTTAGTAACTAGCCTATGTAACATTATTTTGAGGGGCCATATTTTTTTCAATGTTATTCAATTTTTGACAATTTTTAGTCCACTAAACACACCAATAGGAGGGGTTCAAATTTTGTTGAAACACCAAAAATAATGGAACCCACCCCTTGGATTTGGTTTGCCTTAAACGTTTAAATGTTATAGTTGCAATTCAATTACAACTAATGAACAATTAAAAGATTTAACCCATATGTTTTATCTTTGAATTTCATGTTACAAATTATATAAAGAAGGCTTGTTATTTTATGTTCTCACATTAAAATACATGTGTCATTTTGGGATGAGTTGAAAAAAGTTTAACCCAAAGGCAAAACATAAAATAAAAAATAAAATTTCATGGCTATTCTTTAATGCATTTAATCTTATGTTTTCCTACCTACTTATTTACCTAGATAAGTAAATAGGTCCTACATTTCTACCTACCTATGTATGTAAATAGTTAAGTAGGTAGGTGAATAAGTCCTAAGGTAAATACATAGGTATGTAGGTCTTAAGACCTACCAACCTACCTACCTATGGTTATGTATGACCTACCTAATTACTAAATTTTTATTATTTTTTATTTTTTCTAAAATTCAATTAATATGCCATGGTAATCTTTTATTGTGCCATGTGTCATAATCTTGGATCGTCGTTAACAATCATAATGGACATGGAAATCAATATTTTGGTTTTTTTATGTCCAAAATCTTCATAATGCCACATGTCAAATTTTAATAAATGGTTGACAATTAATGACATCAATATGACACCATGGGTGTAGTTATAATGGAGTTGAATAGTAATTTAAAATGAATTGTTTTGACTAAGTTATAATTAAATTGCAATGAATTACATCATACATACAGTGAGTTGCAACTTTGCAATTCAAAAATTGAATTGCGAGGCCAATTACAAAACACCTTTTTTTTTCATAGTGTTAGAAAATATTTGGATAGTTTCATGAAGATATGTTTAAACAATTTCACAATATATGGTGACATGGAAATTCACTTGTAAAAGGTTAGATTATGTTTTTAGAAGTGCAAGGAGTACATCATTAGTTTAAACTTGAAATATTGTGCTTTTGTGGTATTTTCTGAAGTAATTTTAGGATTTATTATTCCAAAAGAAGGTAAGCTACATGATCTAAAGAAAATACAAATGATAATGAACATGTCTACGTACCATAAAATTCACTACAAATTCAAATATCTAATGGCATGGCACAATTTTAAAGATGTTCTATTAAAAACTTTGCAATGATTATGGCTCCAATTACTAAATTCATAAGGAAAACAATTTTATTTTGTGGATAGAGGAATGTTAGAAAGCTTAAGAGTTTATGAAATAGAAATACATTGAAACACAAATTTTAATACCACTAAATTAGGACATGGAGTTCCATGTTCACACATATGCATGCATTGTTATTAGTTGTAAGAGATTTATTAACACAAAATATCGCAAGGAATAGTGATCAACCAATAGTGTATGTTTATAGACTTTTTAATAATGTAGAATAGAATTATAGCACCATAGAAAGAAAAGCCTTAGCTATGAACTTTTGCATTGTAGAAATTGAAGTATTATTTATTGGGAAATAAATTTGTGTTTTATTCTGATTATATGGCTTTAGTTTACTTGGTAAACAAACCATAAGTCTTAAGGAAAATTGCTAAGTGGTTACTATTATTTCTAGAATATGATTCCACAATAGTATATAAGCCAAGTAAGATTCATGTAATGGCAAATGTTTTGTCTAGATTCCTTGATGCCATAGAACCCACAAGAGTCCCAAAACAAAACATAGATGCTAACTTGTTTTTCATAGAACCAAAATGGTTGAATGATGTCAAATTGTTTTTATAGACATGACAAATGGAAAAAAATTGTTTACAAGATAGAAGCAATGGTTAATCAAGAAGGTTGAACCCTATACAATGAAGAATGATGTTTTGTATAGGATGGGATAGGACAACAAATTGAGGCGATGTTTGTTAACCATAGAAGCACATAGGGTGATGAAGGAGTTGCATGAAGGAGTAACAACAAGACATTTTACAACCGAAATCACATAGAAAAATATTATGGATGCAAGGTATTAATGGCCTACAATGTACAAAGATGTCAATGACTTCTACAAATCGTGTGATGTGTGTTAACGCACTAGAAGGTTGGCTACACAAAATTTAGCTAAGCTAGTCACAACTTTTCCAAAAAAACCATTTATGAAATGGGGACTTCATTTTCTAGGACCAATAAAACTAGCAGGAAGGTATACATGGAACAAGTACATATTGGTGACCATAGATTATACAACAAAAGGGGTGGAGGCTAGAGTGTTAAGTACAAATACTACAATAATAATAATAATAAATTTATATGAATGCATTTTTACCAGGTTTAGATGTCCATTAAGTATAAACATAGATCAAGGTGTGCATTAAATATGTTAACGATGATATCAAGCATTTGATAGGTCATTTTTTACTAAAATATGTCAATTCCACTACTTATTACCAATAGGGAAATGGTCAGGTAGAATCCACTAACAAGGTGTTGGGAACATTGTTGATTAAGTTGGTTAATGAAAATAAAACAAATTGGGATGAACATTTACCAACAATTTTATTTTCTTATAGAATAACATAAAAAGTAGTTACATGATATACACCACCAAGCTTGCATCCTTTAATGCCTACATAGTACATTTTGCTAATAATTGGTGACCACAAAGAAGGAAATCTTGTGGGAATATTAACAAGTAAAGTTTCAAAGCTAGAGAAACTAAAAAAAGACAAATTGCAATTTCAAGTGAATTTAAGAACACAACAATGGAATAGGACTTTGAGAAATCAGTGGAAGAATATAAAAAAATAATTCAAATTAGTGATTTTGTTTTGTGGTTTCCAAAGGGGAGTAACTCACATCTTGGGAAATTCACTAAGAAATGTCTTGGATCATTTAGAATACATTATGTGTTGTTTAAAAATACAGTATTGTTAATGGCATTCATTAATTTTGAACCTAACCCCCTAGTGGTTAATATTAACAAATTGAAACCATATAAATTTATTGAATTTAAGGTGCAAGATTCTAAAATGGAAACATTGGTTTGATGGGAAGATCCACAGAAAACAAATTAATCACGAAGAAGAATTGAGGATGATAATGATATAAATGAAGATACAAATGACGAAGGAGTGCCACATTAACTACAAATGAAGGATGACAACTTGGTGGTCACAACCACAAAAGAATTGGCTAACTCAGTAGCTCAATCAATTGATAGTATCGATGAGTTGGGACATATTTCAATACACATGGTAGAGGAAATGACGGATAAATGGACAAGTGGCTATGATGGCATATGGATGAATGAAGAAAATAATGGTATATCTAGACCATTGACGGACATTAATTGCTTCCACATGGACATATAAGAAAAAAATCATCATGAATTGAATGGGGTGCTTAAACAAATGACTATTTAACACAAAAACAAATTGTTTTAAAAGAAAAAAGTGGGAAGAAGGAATGGTTGTCGAACTTTTTGGCATTTGAAATTTCTTAGTAGTGCATTCGTGTTTTGTGTTTATAATGTTTGTTGCAACATGAATGAAGAGAACGCATTTGAAAGATTTCAAATAATAGTGAAGGAAGAAGCACAAAGAGTCGTAAAACGAAAAATAGTGTATAAACTTGAAAAAAATTACGCAAAAAACATTTTTGCAAAATAGTAAAAAGCGCAAGAGGAATTAGAAAGATAGGCTAGAAAATTAGTGTATGACATTGCATCATTAGTAGCAATTTCACCTTTGGAATCACCATCGTCATCGAAGTGTGAGGAAAGAAGAAGGGTTGAAATAGGGATTGGTGTAACAATTTGGTGTATAGACAAAATTTGACAGTTGATATGACCTATGTTGGAGAGGCTATGAAGAAGCATTTTTAGTAAGAGAGTAAGAGTTGTGACAAAACATGGTGCAATAGTGGAAGAGCCTATGGAGATTTTGGATTCAAATGACGAATAGGACAAAGAGAACATTAGTGCAACACAAAAGTTAATTACAACAACACTAAAAGTTTGAGAGACTACATAAATTACGTTGGAGGAAATGCAACCACAAATAGTAGGGCAAAAAGTCATATCTACCCCACCATCTCAACTAGGCTTGGAAAACTTACCAAGCTCTTAAACTGAAGAAAGAAAAGAGCATCTATGGAGGATGGATCAAAACACTTTAGAACAGAAAGGATTAGGATTCCAAATGAGATAAGACTATTTTTCATTCCAACCAAACACAATTATTCCAAACAAGTTGAGAAAATAGAAATGTAGAAGAAGATGGGAGAAGGAGAAAAGGCCTAGGCTAGTAAAACAAATTAAATCATATTACTAGACATTGAATGGAAGGAACTAGACCATGATGTTTTGGTATAATTTCTAACACTTTTGTGATTAAAAGGTCTAAGATTTATTTTGGGAGGAGAAGCAAAGTGTATGTCATTGTCAAAACATATAATAGCTGACGCATTTGGAATCTATCAAAGTGTGTATGTTGAGGATCCAAAGGGGCATGTGACCAAAATGTTGGTAGAGGAACTGTTATTTAGTCATGATATAAGTCCCCATACACAAATGTAGATCAATGGAATGTTAAGAAATGTACGATGCCAATTAACATTTGATGCCCAATTATAATATCTATGGTATACCAGAAGGAGTAGGTAAATTACATGAGCAATAGGAATGCATTGACATTCATGAAGGTGGAAGAACACTAGAAGAAAACCCCATTTTTTGACTTGTCTTAGGCGACTAAAAGTGTCTTTTGCAACTATTTTTGATCAAAAATAGTCGCAAAAGACACTTTTAGTCGCCTAAGAGAAGTCGCACATCACATTTAGTTGTATGTGACATTACATATACAACATGTATATATAATGGTAATATATGTGTTCATTTATACATACCAATTTAATTATAGTTGCACCTAATACAGTTATCAAAGTATGGCATGTGTTTGAAAATTGGATGATTTGCTTATGGACACATGTCACTTTTAAATTATTTTTGTGTTTTCAAAATTAAAAATTCATTGGATTAATTTCAATCGTTAAAGTTTCTACCACTATGATGATGACATGTGGCACACCATGGAACGTTCATTGACCATTGACATGTGTCCATTTTAAATCACCAATTATATGATGACACATGTTAATTAAGGCCCACCTTTTTTATTTTTAAATATTAATTAATGATATCTAAATCATCCAGTTTAAGATTAATAAGATGTTGACACATGATGCCTAGGTAAGTAAATAATTATTACACCCTACTAGGTAGGTAGGTTTACTTAAGTATGTAAGTAAATTGAAAGGAAGTTACGTTTAAGCAATATAGGTAGCTTTGGAATAATCTAATTTAATTTATAGGTTTAACCATTTAATTAAAGTCAAGTTTTTTTCTATGCTCATCCCCAATGGCACTTGGTATTTGGGTTTGTAAAAGTTATTGCACATACTTATATATTGTCCAAAATTTGATTAGAAGCCAAAAGATATGGGATAAAAAAATTCCATTGCAAACCTCCTGAACCAACATAGTTGTACATGAAATGCAACTATTCCATTAAGGTAGACTGGCCCAAGGAAGGCTCCATTGCTTCTAGTGTCCAAACAAAAGTTGAAGTCCTCTTGACAGATCTAACAAATTAAAAATTGTCAAAAAAATACTAGAATTGAGAAAATTAAGGCCCCCCAAAGTAAAGGGGGTCAATAACTCAAAAAAAGAAACAAAACCCATATAAAGGCCAACTCTTAAACACCCAAAAATTTCCTTGTATGTTGCTCTATTGCTATTACAGTTCTAAGACAATTTGTGGAACTTTAGGTTGCGTTCCTATAGCATTGTAAATTGTTTAAAATGAACAAGAAATAAGAAAGTTATGGGGTTTGAAAGTAAGAGAGGTCCAAAGAAAAGGAAAAAGAAAAAACAATTGTTTTGTAACTTGGAAGTTTTTTTTTTTTTTTTCCTTCTTGTTAATTTTTCATTACTCCTTTTCCTTTTCACTTCAAAAACGATTGTAGGATATTTATACTAATTATGATTATTTATAATGAAAATATTATTTTAATATTATTATCTAGGTTAAACTAATAATTAAATTAGGATGTTTGGTTACTTATAGGTTAATTATTGCAGCCTATTTACCATACATAATACCTAATCATTATAATAAACATTTAATTAATAATTATGATTACTTATATTAATTTTTAGTATTATCATATTAATTAATTCTGAATATTTTTCTTTAATGAAATTTACATTTTCTGAAAAAAAAGTAAAATAAAATCAAAAAATTCTAATTGCCAAAAAAATATTTAAATATATTTGACAAATAGAATTTGAAAACTTGCAATAAATATTTAAATCATGGTTAATTTAGTTTAATTTAATTAAGCATAATTTAATGTAGCCATTATTATTTTAACCTAACTTGATTTAGCCATAATTAGTTTGGTGTAACATAATTTAGTTAGAATTATTTTAGCCCTAAATGTTTTAGCCTAACTTAATTTAGCCATAATTAGTTTAGCCTAACTTAACTTAGCCATATTTAATTTAACTTAATTTAGTTAAGCCTAATTTAATTTAGCCATAGCTAGTTTAACTTAATTTAACTTAACCATAATTAATTTAAATTAATTTAATTTGAGCATGGTTAATTTTAACCTAATTATATTTAGCCATATTTATTTTAACCTAACTTAATTTACCCATGATTAGTTTAGTTGAATTTAACCATGGTTAGTTTAAGCTAGCTTTAATTGACATAGGTTTAATCTTAATACTAGAGGTACATAATACTATTATACATAGTCTATGTAGATATATTAAATATATTAATTAAATATGTATAAGTTTAAGCCATTATTTTTATGACACATGTCCATGTTGTACACATTTAGTTGCACACAACTGTATGGCCCAAAAATTACGCAATACCAAATTTGCAGTTGTAAACATGACTAAGATAATTGCAAACGATAGTTAGTTGCATGCGAGTTGCATAGTGATTAGTTGTAAACAACAAGATTTCTACTAGTGTTTTGGAGAGGCTTTTCATATACATGTTTCAAAAATATTTTAAGGTTTTAGAGAAGAAGACAACAAAAACCCAAAAAATGTTTTAAATAACCAAATAGGAATTATAATCTGGGTTTTGGATAACAAGAGAGGAACATCAAGGGGATCCCCATGGACTATGAATATATATATATATATATATATATATATATGAGATTAGAGAAGGATCGGAACAAAGAAAGAAGTCACAAGAGGATGTCAAACCTTAGAAATTTATGCAAAGGAATACCAAACCAACTTGGAGGCACATTCCCAAAAGTGGTTACACACCATATTCTTTTTAAACCACAGAAGGAAAACAATTCAATATAGGAGTAGCAAAGGAAAGAACAACTATTGTATATGAAGCAAGAATAGAGTACATCACCATAGCTAGTAAGGTGGTTGCATATTATAATAGACCATTATGGAAGTCACAGTGGCAATTTTTCTTGGATTTGATAAATGTTTTTGCATACAATTCTTAACTCTTGTTGAATATAACAAAAAGGGACTCACTTATGTGGAGCTAACACATCAAAATCATGAGTGTTCAATTAGTAATGGACTTTATAAATTGGTGAAGCAAAGTGTCACAAACTATAAAATCTTGGACATGGACTTTTATCTCATAATGTGTTTATGCAATGTATGTGAAACTTTGGGATATAAAATATTTGAAGTTAAGAACATTAAAGGTTCATTTAGTGAATGAAACATTGTCCTAATTTTTATGTTCCATAACATCAAATATGCAACCTTTGAAATATTTCACAAAGTCCATAAAGGCATAAAAAATGTTGATTTTCTTGTTTTTTTTTTAAAAAAGGAAAACCTTTTAAATGGTTTTTAACATGGTGGCCCCAAAAACAAATCGGAAATCTTGAATTTTTGGAATGAAAGTTACATGGTCAGTTTTAAACCAATTTCAAATACACTAGAAATGGACTTTAAAAAAGGACTTTGATTTACTAGTTTTGGTTCACTTTAATCTGTTTTCATCTGATAACAACAATTCAAACACAACATCAACAGACGTATTGTGATGAAGTAGATGATCTTTATGATTATTATGCATAGATGGAGGTTCATGGGGATGCTACAATGGATGTACAAGTCAATATAACCATAAATAAATCAACAACATGCACAATAGCCTAAGGTACCACAAATGGTTTTATTAGAACCATCATTCAATGAATATAGACTAGCTACAATATTAATGCCACAGAGTTAACCAAGGTTAGCAAAAGGGAAAGTTTGGAAATTGGTCAAAAGTTACAAATGTGGGGTAGGGTGATGTCATTAAGAGATGGGTTTAGGGGAAAAATACCACAAAACCTTAGACCCAAATTTGTAGAGGATATGGCAACTAATATCTTAGAGAACAACAACATTGTTAAGATGTTTCAAGCAATGATTATAGTCAGCATGAAGATGGGTAATTTGGGTTTAAAGGTGTAATCATTAAAAACCAAATTGACAACAATGGAAAGAAAGAAACAAAAATTGATTAGGTAAATGTATAAATAACAAGAAGGCCATGAGGAATATAAGAAATGAATGGGTGGTTGGAAAAAACAAAAATGGAAGAAGAAGTGAATGTTAAAATGTTGGAGTTGAATAAGGAGGATGGTTGAGTGGACAAATTTACAAGAGGAATTTTGGGAACTTAGAAAGAAAAAAGAGGCATGGAATGTGACAAAATAATGCTGAAAAAACATGTGACATGTAATGTGCATGTAAATTATAATTCATTATTTTTATTCATTAATGGATGATCCTAATATTTCCTAATGCACACACTACGCGTGACAAGATTTTCTCTTCCAAACTCTAACATGTTAGAAGGAGAATTTAACTGTCAAATACGGTCATTTAGGAGACTTGCATACTTGAAAGTCATCAAATCTAGATATATTGCATCACTCCCAAGACATAAGGTGTAGTTAGAAAAGCTAAACATAGAGGTAGGAAATTTGCTTTAAATTTCATATCAACATCAGTTCGAAATACCTAGATTTTGATCATTAAGCATTACATTAATCTTTGGGCATATTCATGGTCAAGGTACAAAAAAGGATGGTTTAACAAAAAAAGATTGTAAAGGACTATTTATGATTTCTATTGCATATACAATTTCATAATTATAATGGATTGGTGGATAAATATAATTTAAATGATGTCATGATAATATAATAAAAAAATCAAGAATAGATTGGATACAATATAGATGTTATTAAAAATCCTTTAAAATAATTTGAATTCTTGTTTGAATAACAATTCTCATCTTAAATGAATCAAAATGAATGTATTAAACAATGCAATTAATTTCAATTTTCTTCCTGGATAAATAACACATACATTTATGTTTGGTAATGTTCCTATAATGCATTTGATTAAATAATATATAATACAAGAATTTTGAAGACTACAAAATCCATTCCAAAAGGGTTGCAAGGTCAAATAACATATGATATAATTTTTTGAAGACTATAGAATCCATTTTGAAAGGGCTTCAAGTCAAATAATATACAATATTTTTTTCTTAAATAACAAAATCCATTCTAAAAGGGCTACAAGGTCAAATAATATACGATACATGAATTTTGAGGACTACAAAATCCATTTTAAAGGTTGCAAGGTTAAATAATATACGATATATGAATTTTGAAGACTAAAAAATTCATTCTAAAAGGGTTGCAAGGTTAATTCATATCCAATACAATAATTTTGAAAACTCCAAAACCCATTTTTAAAGGGCTATAAGGAAAATGATTATTTTTGGTAAAAATGGATTTAATTCTTGTAGAATTATTCCACATTATTGTAACAACAAATTTGCACTACAATATGCACACATTCACAATTTCTACGTTGATTTTAAATACATTTGACTTTGAAATTCATTCAAACACCAAATTCATGGTTATTTCATATAACCAAAATTTGCACTTCAAAATACAAAAAAATGTAAAAAATTCTAGAAAAAAAATTACAATTCATTTCATTATATTTTAATACTACAAAAAATTCACACAACAATATGGAAATAGAAGTCACTGTAAAAGTCTGTACTTCTCTATTTAATTGAAAATTGAATTAGAATTATAACAAAATTCCATGTTTTGTTAAAATGAGATCAAAATAGCAAAATAAAATTTTTGGTATATCAAAATAGAATTTGTGGTTTTCTATTACAAAGTACTTATAGCTATTCTTATTCTCCCAAAACTATGTGTCTAAAAATGAATTTTTTCCCCCTAGATCTCCCATCTTTGGGCAATCCCAAGTCACATCATAATGATTCAAAACCAACAAGAATTCAAAATTCAAACCTACAATGTTCCATGATCAATCCCTATCTTAAATGCATTGTTCATCCAAAACCATGTAATCATCCTATCCCCTTAACCACAAAGGGATTTCGTTGGTACAATCTAGTGAGTAAGAAGATTCTCCTCATGCAACATGTGACGATTGATGAATTAGAAATTTTAGTCATATAGACAGAAATTTGAACAAGGAGAACACATCAACATTTGATTTTCAATGGATAATATGTTCTTCTCCTATCATCTCCATTGATATTGTTCCCCTCAAACCTTTTCAAAATACAATTCTTTTACCTTTTGCTACAAATTTTTTACACTAATCCAAAATTTTCCATCATTATTTAATGAACTTTTCACATTTACAAGTTCTACACCTTTCATTCCTCCTCTTAATTTCCATACACACAGTCCTTGACCATCACAACTTTTAAAATTTCAATACTTCCCATCCATGCATTTGCTTCATCTTTCAAACACCATCAACATAACAATGATTATATCATTGCACTCTTGCAAAGGTCCACATGCACCAAGAAGCTTTTAAATCTTCTTGATCAATATGTTGCAAATTTAAAAAAAGACATGACATACCAAGATGCACAATAAGATGCCCATTAAATATCTACCACGGATGAAAAAATGGCTACCATATGAAAAATGGAAACTTGGTCTTTTATTTCCTTATTGCCAAATAAACAAGCCATTACATGCAAATTGATTTAGAATAAGCTAAGAATAAATGGAGAAGTAGAGCGATACAAAACCACATTCGTCACAAGGGGATGTGAACAAAAAGTAGGAGTTGATTTTGGAAAAACATTTGCATCAATTACAAAATGGAGCATAGTAGCGAATGTTTTAGTAGGATGAAAGGGTTGGAAGGTATATCATTTGGATGTGAAAACAATATTTCTAAATGAATGTTTTTATGATGAAGTTTACATGTAGTAGTCATGGGGATATGAAGTTCTAGGAAGTGAACACCTTGTTTACATACTATTTCAAGTTTTGTACGGATTGAAGCAAACCCCTTTTCAATGGTTTTGAAAATTGACAATTTTTGAAGAAAAATGGATTGTAAAAGTCATCATTTGATGGCAACATGTATCACATTCATTAGAATGAAAAGATGGTGATACTAGTATTTTATATAGATGATATGTTTTTAATTGGGGATGACACTAAGCAAGTCTTTTGGTTGGAAAAGGAATTGAAAATCAAATTTGACATGATGTCATTGGGTTTATCTTCCAAGTACCTCAAAATTCAATTTTCACATCACAGCAATGGCTTGGGCGAACCATCCTTGGGTGGTACCACTAGGAACCACTTCAAGGAATGGTTAAGGAACCAAAAATAACCAAATCATTTTTCTAGGCTCTTTTTGTTAAATGTTTTCACAATTATAAATTATTATTTTTTCATGTTTATTAATTGCATGCACTAATATATGGCTTGAAATTTATTTGAAAATTTAAAAATTTTAAAAATTAATATTCCTAATGGGTGCAAGCAAGATATTTTGTACATACTTATTACTTTTTTTAAATTTGAAAACATGAAAAAAACAAAATTTCAAACTTCTAACCTTCCTCTAGCATTTTAAAACAAATGAAACTTTTTTTTTCCATGGGCATCTCGAACCTCCCTTTAGCTTTTAAAAACAATTTGTGTCATATGATTTGAAATTGAAACAATACCCAAAAAATATCCCAAAGAATATCCCCCATTTTTTAGGGGTTGGGGATTATTGTAATTATAAAAAAAAATTTGATTAACCAAAAAAATTATATTAGAATGTTCACCACATCAATATTGAGATGCTTGAGAAAAAACCCAAATACTTGCAAAAACATTTCACCTCCTTTAAAATATTTGAACTTTATTTTTCAAACTACCACAAATTTTAGGTACTTGCAAATAGTTAAAAAGAACATGATTATAACAATTTAGTTTTTGAAGTCCATGCAAACAAGAGTTAAGAAATAATGCACCCAGAAAAAAATTTATTATCCCCATAAAATCGTCTACTTGTTAGTCTTTTTCTTTAAGGACCCCAATATATTTTGTTGCTTACACTACTTTTTGTGTAAACTTTACCATGCTTTTACCCTAATTAAAATGGTCTTTTAAAAATAGATAATTTCAACTTTGGAAATTCCTAACTAAATCACATTTAATCAATTAATTGCCAAATAAAAACTTAAAAATAAAATGACTTCCAAATTACCTTAAGAAAAAAAAATCATAAATCATGTTCCAAATTTGTGGTCTTGACCCAAAAAGTTCAAAGAAAAATACAAACGTATGTTCTTGAAACTTTTTTCTAAATGCAATGATTAAAAACATCAAAATACACAATATTTTTTATATTATTGAAATTTCAAAATCCATGGAACCTAATAAATGTATTCAAAAAAATAAGATGAAAAATGTGCATTTAAGTGTTTCCTATGATTTTTCAAAGTTCGATGAATCCAAGAAAATCAAGGTGTTAGGTTCCTAGTGGTACCACCTAAGGACAAGATTGCCCGCTTGTTGTTTCATAAAATTGATTATGCATCTAGCATTTTAAATGAGTTTAGAATAATAAAATGCAACTTTTCTAAAACATCTCTACCTCGAAATCTCAAGTTACACAAGGATATGGATTCACCTCTAGTCAATTCTAAATAATATCAATGTTTGGTTAAAAAAACTAGTTTTTTTTATGAACATATAATGGGACATCACATTTTCCATGAATTTTGTTTCACAATTCATGAAAAATTCAGAACTTGCTCATTTACAAGCTATGAAAACTATTTTCCAAATACATCAAAGGTGACTTGAACTTTGGCCTATTCTACACACATGTTCTGTAGAATTGGAACTTTATGGTTTTAGTGATGTTAATAAAAGGGGGGGGGGGGTGCGAATCAACAAAAATTGATAAGTGCATTTGTTTTCATTCTCAATAACACCCCTACCATTTGGTGCACAAACAAGCAAGCATGCATGGCCTTGTTGTTTACAAAGTTCAAATATTGAACTTTGGTTGAGGCAACAAAGGAGGCAATATGGACCAAACAACTTTATAAGGATCTTAATTTTGCCAAGCTAGGACCTATGGATATTTACTATGACAACCAAAGTATGATTAGGATCTCGTATAATTTAGTGTATCATTCAAAGAGAAAACATTTTGAGATACATTGAAATTATGTGAGAGACATGGTTGAAAAGAAAGAGGTGAAATCACATATGTTCCCACAATACGTCAACCAACAAACATTCTAACCAAAGCTTTAGGTCACGTCAAGTTTGAGAATTGTGTCAAATTGCTCAATCCATTCATAGATTTCAAATTGTAGGATTCAATTATCCAAAGCTTAAAAAGTCTAGAGCTTCCTTTCTAGACCTAAAACTTTTGTGTATAGCTCATGTGTACCCTCTACTTAGGCTTGATAGTTAGCCCAATTAGAGTATATCCCTAACTATTTTTCGACTCAAATAACATATAACATCTTTGATCCTTTTGTGTTAATATTTTAAACTTAGGGTAATTCTTGTTAGAAGTATTCATTTCCTGTTGCAAAATCTTGGACTTAGTTGTTTTTGTAGAGTTGTCAAAAGATTGTTGTCTTGAAGTTCTAATATGTTCAAAATCACCTTGTTGGGACACATTAACTAATTGAAAAAAAAATTGAACCAGGACAAAGTCACATGTTCATTGAAACATGATTGTTAACACCCAATCACCGTAATAAAAATCTCAACCTATGCACTTCAATCAAATCCGAGTCAACACAAGATCAAGATGTAGTGCAAATTTAATTTCTGGATTGAAATCAAAGTACAATTTAGATATTACCAAGTTCATTGTCTCTAATTTCTAAGAATTGTACCATAGGGTGTTTCCATGGTACAATGTACACAAAATTCATTCATAATTTAACAATTTTCACTACAACACAATTTTTATGTGCCTTTTTAGGTATTTGGAAAAGATTTTGTGATAAAATTTTGCAATTAAAGGTGAAAAAATTCTAAACTTTCATTATGTTGTGAAATTGATGCACATTTGAACAATGCAATGGTTGATTGGAATCTATAACTTGTAGGAGCTTGTCACATAGATTGCAACATAAACAAAAGGAATAAAAAAATAGTTTTAATGGGAATTTGTTCATAAAATTTTTCACATACAAAGAAACAACTATAATGAACAATCTTTTCCATGAAAATTTTCAATTTGTTTTAAAGACATGATGTTCATATTAAATGATAAGTAAATGTTTGGTAACACATTATGTTGTGATAATTTTAATGATTATGATCTTTTTAAGTTGTAAAATGCTCTCCCATTGAAAATGTAGGTGTGTTAAGTGCTATTTTTATCATTATACAAAGATAAAATGAAGATTTTAAATGATTGAAAAATGGTAAATTGTTGTTAAACAAGGTGATTAATTTTTTTAAAAAATCAAATTATTGGTGTACAATTACATAAAGACAAACATATGAATCAATTTCATATTCATAGATAATATAAATTTTTTTATTGTTAAGGCTTAAATCAATTATATGTGATAATTAAAAGAATTCAAAATGGGTGAAACTTTATGTGTGACTACTTTTTATATTATATGTATTTTTAGTTTTGACACAAAGTGCATCCACGGTACCATGGAAATGCCCCATAACCTTTGTCACAAGTAGTTATAGCGAAACATTATGGAAGGTTTAAGTTAGTTCAAATTTGAATTATAATGATAAGAAGATTAAAGATTCAAAGAATATGTTGAAATTGGATGAAACTCTACTCATGTTCATTTTATGAATTTAGTAAATAGATAGTTTTTGGGTGTTTTGTATTTATTGGAACACATTTAAACTTATCCACATGCTACATTACACTATGGTATAAATGTATTAATGAAATAGTCATGACACTTTGGAATTAAACATGATTTTAATCAGATAAAATAAACCTTGGTTACATTTCATGTGGCTCTTTGATTTGTAAATGTAGTCTAATTAAGTTCATTTTGATATTTTCATGAGTCAAGCCCAAATATACACCTAGTGGAATTGTTTTCCAAAAAATTGTTTTGAATTATAAGAAAAAATGACAATTAAAAAACTCTAACTAAGCTTTTCTTTAATCATATAATATTTTTATTCTACTCCTTATTTTTTAATTAGGTATTTTCAGGTTTTATTATTTTTAATTTGTAATTTTAATATGTTAATTGTCATTAACAATTGTCATGGCACCAACTTTGTGATGTTTGGAAAATTGTGCCATTTCAATATAATCCATGTCGCCATTTGTAAAATATACTATAGGGAAAAGATTGATGACTCCTTTCAAGTCTAGGTCATGGTGTGTCATTTGAACCCATGTCAACCCATGATTGGGCCATACACCAATTTGGTTCCAATTTGCAATAAAAGCCTTTTTTTTAATCTATGTAGATTGACTTGACCTTGAGTTCATTAGAAAGGTATCAAAAAACCTTTAATAGAATGGGTTCACATGATTAAAACAATGATATGTATCATATCTTATATGACCATTTGAAGGGTTAGAGGTCAAATGGCAAAGTGACTTTCAATCGCTTGCATGATTCTTTGAAGAATTTAATGAACTCCCAATTGAAGAACTTGATACAATTTTGAAAATCTCCTTTCAAAAGGCTACAAGATAAGATCCTAGAATCATTGAATTTGGATATCGTTTGAGGAAATTATGACACTCCACAAAATCAAGACACATGGTGTCCTAGTTTTGAAATTTGGGAAAAGTGATCACTTTTCTTATAAAAAATTAGAAAATAAACTATAGGGAAAATAAAGATGATTTTTCCCAAGAGTAAGTCACATGGTGAATCTTGTAGGTCCATGTTAGTTCATGATTTGACTATGCATCATTTTGATTCTAAATACACTACTCATCATCTTTTTAATTTGTTTAATTTGATGCGATTGTGAGTGAAACTCAAGAAGTTTGTCGTAATCTTATTTTAAAGCTTATTTATGATTTAAAAAAAATTGTGTGAAACTAGAGAGCATGCCAAGGCTTTGAAAACTTTCATAATGCATTATGACCCATGTCACAATGACCCTAAACAAATCTACATATGCACAAGGTATTAAGATTTAGGGTTAGAATCCCCAAGGGTTCTATGCAATGTGATTGGTTTAAAATTCATTTCATTTTTAATAAAAGCACATTAAAATGGACCAAAAATCACAACTGAAAATCCATTATCAAATTTACAAACTGACCAACTATAACATCATCTGGTTAATTCCAGATTTGTTTGTAGCAACAAGTCTTCTCAAAAGTATGGAGACTTTTCTACCCAATCTCTCCAAAGTCTTCAAAATTGGGAATTTACTATAGTTTTCATGCACATTGCTGATTTTTGTTGATTTAGACTCAATTTTACATTATTTTTTCTATAACTTTCACATGCATATGATCTCAATTTTGTGTGGGAAATTGAAGCATAATAGTTAAATTTCTTTATATCCGATTCAATTTTGGAAGGGGGAGGGAGGGAGGGAGGGAGGGAGGGAGGGGGGTAAAAGAGTTAGGGTTGGGTTTTGTGCAGTTTGTACTAACCAGCCAACACTAGTCTTTAGGGTAACAATAAGATCCTTGGGGTGCTGATATGCTTGCATGAAAGTAAACTTAGTGTCAAGATTACTTGACAAAGTATTGAAGCCCAAATTGCATACCTAGATAACTTAGTGCCTACTACTTTTGTTGTTTTTCTGTTTTTTTCTCTTAAAGATCCTTCCTCTTCTCAAGGAGGGATATTCATGGATATAATGTGCCCTCAGAATGTTGTTGGTGGACTGCTTTAGGAGATCACTTTGTGACTTTTTGACACCATTTTGAGTGACTTTCAGAGACTAGTTTTGGTGTTGTATCCCAACACTTTTTCAGGCTTTAGGGTTAAACCCTAAACCCTAAACCAAGGCAAGGATTTTTGTGTTTACATTCACGAGTGGGTGCCCGTGACCTTCGGCCACTGTGAAGTCTCACGGTTTCTTTAAACTTGGTTTGCGTTTTAGTTTTTTTTTAGAAACTTTTAACTTTTTTATTATTTTATTTCTATGAGTTTTCTATTATTATTATGATTTTGTGATCATCCAGCCGGACGGACATTTCATCCATCCCCTTAATTGGGACGGACAGTAGCTAAAAGAAAAAAAGCTTCTCCAAAATCCATCTCGTCATCAAGCCGGATGTACATTTCATGCATCCCCTTAATTGGGACGGACAGTAGCTAAAAGAAAAAAAAAGGTAGTCTTGGTCAATACAAAAAAAAAAAAAAAAAAGGAAGTTTGGGTAAAAAAAAAAAAAAAAAAAAAAAATGATTCTGGGCTGTCCAAGGCCTAAATATTTTTTTTCTGGTCTTCCCCT
>Ga0209611_10004461_pt1 | contig 23914 bp, 17 predicted proteins | sample S1TSphgellanicum_3_FD_187693 | JGI IMG/M metagenome (GOLD analysis project Ga0209611, IMG submission 187693) | Host-associated microbial communities from peat moss isolated from Minnesota, USA - S1T2_Fc - Sphagnum magellanicum MG (SPAdes) (version 2) | ecosystem: Host-associated > Plants > Peat...
TTGCCCAATGTATTTGTTCCAAATTGTTTTATACTCATCAAACTCAAGATTTTGAAGTGAACTAGAATGTGTAGAACATACATGAACATGGTTTAACATTGGGTTTAAGTTATTGGGTGTCTTCTTGCAATTCGTGTATTTCACAATTTCAACCATATATAGATTTCTTGGTCTTTTTGAAAATTGTGTTGGTACTTGGATGGAAAATTCTGCTGATTTTTTTGGGTACCCATATATGGTTGTTGGTAACATTTGTTGTTGAGAATCAACTTAGTCTTTTATGACACATATTTCTTAAAAGATTGACTCTTATATCTTTTTTGTTTGGAAAATATGTTCCATATTAAGACCAATTTAAAAATAATCATACATTCTCTAGGTTTCTTCGCATGCCCTCACTAATGGCCATCCAACACAAGATAAACATGGTTAATTACTAAAATTTTCATCCATTGTTTGGATATGCCACAATTCGTTTCCTTTATTGTGTGGAGTGTTATATCATTAATACAACTTTTTATAAAGAATTGGGGTTTAGATTTGCAGACAGGAACGTCAAAAGCCGTGATGTAGGCAAATCTCAATAATCTTCCACATATCACACTAATTAAGTCATTTGGTGCATCCATTGTGGAACTACAATAGAAGATTTCATAGGAGATTGACCACATAGTTCATTGATCTATTGACAATAACAGAGACATCCTTTCATGGGGAAACGTGCTCTGAGGCAAAAGCAATGTAGTAGTTGCCCCTTGGTTTAAAAGAAACTTCTAGGAGGATTGCACTTTCATTTTGATGGTGGAAGTAGTGTAGTGTTAGTGCTGTAGTGATAAAATTGTCCTTAAGGCGACTTTAGACGAGGGCCCAAGGTCCAGGAACCAATAAATTCAAGCAATCTTATTAGTCAAAAGCTTAAAATTGGTCCCAAGGCCTTTAGTCGAGGGTCCAAGACCAAAAAATGGCAAATTGAGGCTAAACCTACATGGCACCTGTTTTGGAGGGAAAATCAATTGGTTGGGACAAAAAAAAACAGTGCTAAAATGAGAGTTCTTGATTTGGAGAACCAAGAATCAGGCTAGGGACCAAGGTATAGTCCAACTCGAGGATTCAATTTGCTTCAAATGAGTCCAAAATTGGTTCCAAGGAAATTGGACCCTGGACCATTGTCTAAAGTGGGCCTTAGAGTGTTCCCCTTGGTGTTCAGTATGTGACCCTGAAAAAATATTTCTCACATCCACGTTTAGTTACTTACTTTTTAGCAACCCCATCCATAAAACTAAAATAGGGACTGCAAGTAGGTGAGAACCACTAATAGCAAACCACCTGGACCAATCATTATGATTGGCCAATCAAAAACAGGGTGCAACAGTTAGATCATATTTATTACGCTCTTCTCTAGTAGGTGCACAGCTTTGCTGCCCTTTTGCCCAGCCTCAGCAAACTAAACAAATATGCAGGAGAAAAACCATTTTCCAGAGCCAAACTGGCATATGTCGACTTGTCATAGTCAGATTTTAATGTGCAGGGTCACATACCAAGCACCGGTGGGGATGCTCTTACATCCAAATTTGGATGAAGTCCGGATCACGGTGGTTTGGAAATGGGCTTACTTAGGCTAAGCCCACATCTGGTCCGCATATTAAATATTTACTTTTCCGCACCAATAAACACAATACACATGTTACACTATGTTTATTGATGAGGAAAGGTAAATATTTAATAATAAATTTGACTGTGTGAAATGCCTCAAATATTGTTGCATGGTTGAAATGATTCTTAGACCATCTCCACCTACAACAAGACAATGGCCTCTACATTACATTTTCAATGAAGTATACTAATCAAATAGTGTGAAACTCAATTTGAGCTTAGAAATATGATCCTGATGTAATCATCAATAAAAGAAAATGGCATTTTGACTGGCAACCTGCAATGGTTGGCCTGAGTGGTGACATTTTGATAGTCTAGCACTCTATCCAGTACATTTTTTCTTGTTTATGGCTGGGGAATGAGGAAATATGGTCATTAAAATTTATCATTTTATGTTGGCCTGAATAGCGGGTATGGGTGGAGGAGCCAAATATTAGGCTTCAAAAAGTTTTATTTAGCAAAGTTTTAGCCAGTCAAATGACCATTCATATAGTAAGGTTAACATGAACTTAAAATAGTAGTGATATTGTGTGACTCAAATTAATTGGTTGTGGGGATCTTGAAAGTTTAATTTTTATTTTTTTTGTGCCAGTAGTATAGGATGGTACATGAATCGATTAGAAAGGGGGAATTTCCCAATGGAGTCAACAAAGGTCTCATCACTTTAATTTTTTAATTTGGAGATTAAAAAGAGCTAGGTAATTGGCGGCCAATTATTCTCTTAAACCAATCTTACAAAATATATGCAAAAGCTCTTCAATTACACGTAGAATCTTTACTCATGGAAGTGATACATAGGGATCAAACCACCCTCCTACCTTTTAGATAAATTATAAATAATGTGATTTTGGTTCAAAAAACAATTGACCAGGCAAAACAAACCAAGCAACTCCTTGTCTTTTTGAAACTTGATTTTGTTAAAGCTTATGATAGGTTGTTGGAAGGTTTTTTTTTTAATCCAAGTTTTACTCAACCTAATGAGGCCATTGAAAATCTTTATGCTTGTTCATTTTTTCCAACTTGTAATCCAAGCACAAGATTTGTTCACTCTTGGTCATTTCCAAAAGGAGTCCACACATCCACTTCTTTTGATTTCATAGGACTTGGATTGGAATTGTTTCCTTTTGATTTAAATATAGATAGTTGTAGGTTTGTTTTTTAAACATTTTTGAATGCTTTAATTCTTCATGATTTTAAGATCTTTTATGTGTATAATCTGTTATTGAATCAATACTTAAGTGACTGAGTTAAAATCAAATCAATGAAATGATAATTCTTGGTTTCTAACAAATCAATATAATGACAGTAGATGGATTGAACATTCTTAAATGAGTAGGTCATTTGTGGAGTAATTGATCAAGAAACTAAAACACAAAATGGAAAAGCAAGACATAAATTACAAGTGTGCAATTCTAGTTAGTATTCGGGTATCCTGTTTGTTGTACAAACTACTTGAGGACCAGAGACCACAAATTCGTAAATGATGTTGAAAGAATATCTATAGTTTTATTTCCATTGATGTTTGACTTTGACATGGTGCACATTGCATTAGAACCAAACAAGTAGAATGATACATAAACACTATAGCAAAATTGTAAATTGAAAGTCTAAATGTCAAATTGACTCTAAATGTTAAATCAAGATAAATTGAATTGAAAGTTTGAATTTCAATTAATTGATTTTGAATGTTTGCAGCAAGATTTTGAATTAAACTACAAGTTCGAATGTCAAGCAAAAGTTTGAATTGAAATCATGCAACATCTTGTAATTGATTTGTTTCAAATGATTCGTGATTGAAATCAACAATGTTTAACCACTAACTCTAGGACTAAACTTATTTTCAATGATTTGACTTCTTCATTTTGCATTCATTTCTTCCTTTTCATCTAAAAATTTAGGGAAGGCAATTGGTGGAGGCATGAATGCTTGATCTATGATGAATGCATGGCACATAGTCATGCTTAGGTTTGAAAGAACCATCACCAAGCTCTTGTTCATTCAATTTACATTTTTTTCTCATTCTTTAAGGTACTAAAGATGTTATTTAAAGGTGCAATTATGACCATCAAGTTGTTTAGCATTAATCATTTCCATTGCTTCCATAATAATTTTGTTGTTTTTATTTATTGAATCAATGATAAGAGAAAAAACATTATGTTTTTTCTTGATTACAACGTTGCCATGTGCAACTGTTGTAGAAGAATCAAGAAGATTGGTCCCATACATAGAAGGTTGGTGATTATTGCTAGTAGTAGTTTTGTGTTTTCTTGAGACAAATCCATGATACTTACATCTCTTAGCACCCCAAAAAATTGGGAATCAGTTAATCTTGAAATTCATTTGCATTCATTTGCAATTCAACATCATCATTATCATCTTGTGTTTCTTATGCAACTTATGTAAGTGCTGATTTGCAAATTTTGTGACCTTCAACATTGATGTCTTTAGAGTGCAATGGAGTAGTCATATTCCTTTCCCCTTGAAATTCCTCAATCAAATCAAAAAAAATTTGACAAAATTGATGAGGTAAATGATACCTTTCCTTCTATTCAAACACTAGATCCCAAAAACAAGTATGGTTCCTAATTCCTTTGTGATATTCAACAATCTTTTTGTAGTTAAAATTGAGAAACTTCCACTTACTTTTGCACGTTGTTCCATTTCGTGGAAACTTGCAGATCTTTAGTAATCTTATCCCATTGTTGCATGGCAAGAATCATTTGTGTTCACATATCAATAGGCTCCTTCAAGGTTATGTGTTTTGTGTGTTTGCAAGAAATGAACACTAACACCTTTGTACGTTCCTAGTTGCCATGCCTTTGCCAAGGATATGTTAAGTATTTGTCATTGGCATTGTGACTCCATTCTACCACCACCTCGACCTCTACCTCAATCGCATGTTGATTTGCCTACATTCAATTGTGTTCTTGTTCACACTTCAACTTGTGACGTCGTTGTTAGCACTTGAAAACTTCTTGTCAAAATTTGTGAAGTTGCTATTAGTGCTTACAAATTTGTTGCTCCTAAATGCACTCCTTAATGTGCTCCTGATGCCATCATTCAAAGATCTTGTAGCTTCTACAAACTTCTTCAAGTTTCAATGCAACAAAGTGCCTCTTCAAGGTTCAACGAAACAAAAATGCTCCAAGTTTCAGTGGAGTAAAACAGTCATGGTGGTGTGATTCTAGTTTACTACCTTATTTCTCAAATTGTTAGTTTAGCTATATTGATAGGGTTGCAAACAAACAAGAATCTAAGATTTTGAAAGATTTTTACCTCCACGTTTGTATCCTAACATTGGGCTGTCACACATTGATAAACATGTCGTTATTGTGCCACGTAGGAAATCCACGTTAGCTAACTGCTGACAGAGATCGATCTATATGAACATTGTTAACTTAAAAACCATTTACCAACTCTGCCATCAGTTGGTGTGAATAGATCTTAAGTAGCAAACCAGTTCCACAAGTCTAGTTACGGCCCAGATGGCCTACCAAGTAGCCAACTGGGCAACATGTGCCAGATGGAAAAAAAAAACACTGGGTTTGGGGTTTAGGGTTTAGGCAAATTCATACTTCCTTCTATCGCCTGGGAATGGGTTGTGGACTTGTGCTCATTTACCCAAGTCAAGAGCATACTTCCCTGGGCGGGCAGCTTAGAAAACTTTTAGCCAGATAATAATTAAGTCAAGGCACTTGCACAATGTTATCTAGGCCCATTTGGGAGGCTCCACAGGAAGAAGCCAAGTCACATTTATTTCCAGGGCAAGCCTGGAGGAACTGCCCCAAAAGGCTGGTCAATGGCCAAAGTTTTGCCAATAGCCTCTCAGGTGGGTTTGCTCTTGTGTTAATAAAATAAAATAAAATAACAAATAAATAAATAAAAATGGCTACAGGCAAAATAACATTATATGTCAAATTACAAAGTTTGGTTCAAAACCATCTGACATCCATAAAGAACTGGGGCTGATTTCCCTTGTTAATATCCCACTTGTAACAAACCGGAATAGCCCATCTCTCAGTGCCAGGGCATTACGGGAGTGGAATGCGTAGTGCCAATTCCAATGTGTGTAATGCATTCTTTTGGAACCTTTCAAAAATAGAAACCAAGGTGAAAATGAAGCTGACACACATAGAAAGCCAAAAAAGAAAAAGAAAAAAGAAGAAGCCACATCCAAGCAGTCTGATGCAAAATAAAAAGCTGCAAAAATTACAGAAATCAATTTGGTTTTCTTTATGCCAGGAAGCAAGCTCTCTTGTGTTGGGTGTTCCTTTCATTTTGGGTCCCAGGCTACAGCCCTTGACTCCGAGGCCTGATATTAAGGACCACCCTCCACTCAGAGCCTTCCTCTATACAAAATGCCCCATTGCATTCTTACAGCTTGATAACCATTCCTCCAAACAGACTACATACCAGCCTCTGGCGCAGATCTCAAATCACGGAAAGGCTTGTACTCAGGCCCTTCTCCTATACAAAATGCCCCATGCATTCTTACGTTCTTAGGTACCTACCAGATTCCCACCAAGTATCATAGGAGGTTTCTTATTAAATAAATTAAAAAATAGTCAATTTTTATGCCAGATGCTGTGGGCATAACCGAACTTGGGCCCAGCTAGCTCCACCTGGTGCAGGCCCTTATTCCGGTTATGGTCATGATCTCGGGCTGCTGATATTTACCATTATTTATTTTTTTCAACCCTGACCTCCATATTACCCTCGCACCTACCTACCCACCCTGCTGACCTAGCTTTCTTCTTACTTCCCTACCCATCTATGGATCCTTTTAGCTACCTACTCATTTCTTATCTACTTAAGGTGCATTCACACTTGGTGTTAGGGACTCTAGTGTTGAGTTCCCTAACACCATGCTAGTCATTTTAGGACGTAAACCTACTTACAATGAACATTTTATGTTAAGTTAACATTCGCTTAATATTAAGCTATTCCCCATTTAACATTGGGTACCACCTAGGATGTCACCTAGATTTTCATTTAACACTGACTTAACATCAAGTGTGAATGTGTCATTACTTATTTATTTATCTACTCACTTACTTATTCACCTATCTAATTTTAAAAATTATTTATCTATTTATTTATTTACTCACCTATATATATATCCTTTTTTTTATTTATCTACCTATTTACTCACCCATTCATTCACCTATCTGCCTTCATACTTATCTACCCCCACACAACTGGTGCACTGGTGGGAGCTGGTTCACTCAAGCCTTTATTACTACTGAACACACACAATAACACTAATTTTGGGGGCATCTCAAACCGAGGAAAGGCTGAGGGGCCTACCATCCACTTCGGTGAAGAACGGTTATTCTTTTGGGAACCTTCCACCCACCAGTGAAAAATTCCTGTCGCCTCTGGTGGCTGGTGGAGCAATGCCATTGTGTTTTCTGGCTCCAAGAAATGTATAAAAATAAAAGATAACTTCAAATTCAGAATCCGCCAGATATCAAGAAGTTCTATCTAAATAAAGAAAACATTATCAGATGAGTGTTACACAGCATAACATGTTGCTGTGTTTTCTGCCTGCCAATAGAGTTATTCCTGAAGTCACCCTCTCTTCACCCTATCTTTGGGCCTGCTTTCACCCCCCCCTCCCCTATCCCCTCTTTCAGTGGTATCCAAAAAGTAATGAAATTTTATTAAATCTCAGTATGAAATGCTGAAACTCAGCATCTAATGCACAATGTTCGATCGATAGTAATTATAGTCTAGTTAAAGTAACCTCTGGTTAGAGCCTCATTCTGGTCACCATTTTTTTCAAAGCATTTGTTTTTCAAAAGTCTGGGGTCCAGTTCCAGTTCTACACCTTAATAAAACTAGAGAACCCATGGCCAAGTTTTGGGTTTGGTTCATTTTGAAAATATAATCAAGTTTCTGTTCCTATTTCAATTCCAAAATTGGACCTAGTTCCAATTCAGTTCTTACTAGCTGGAACTAGAACCAACAGTCCTTGCCAATGTTTTTCTTTTAATTTTCAGTTTTAACTATGTTTGCTACATGCCAGTCCTTGGTGGAGCTCTAATTGCCACATGGACACATTGAGCACATCTTTTTGCCCACTAACTACATGCTGGGAAAATGTGTAGTTTCTTTTATAGATAAAGAAATTAAAATCATCAATTATGACTTGCTAAAGGAAATTATTTTTAATCAGAATTACAAGTACAATTCATCATCATTACTTTATTATTTTTTGAATGAATGTTATTTTAAATCCAATTTTTAGCAACATGCTATATGCAGGAATTGAACCTAAATCAAAAAACAAAAAGAACCTATGCAACATTGTAGCATACAGCCTAACATGCACAAAAGAAAACACTTGTATGTGATATTGAATGCAAAGACAAATTCTATGGGCCCAAACAAGGGGGTTGGATGCAAATTCCAAAGAAGCAATAGATCATGAAAACAAGGGTCAACTTTTTCACTTTGCCAATCAAAATTGAGACATTTGTTTTCAAATAGTTGGTTGTTGCTACCTTCAGGAACAAGCCATACTTGAAACATCTTAACAACGCCCATGCAACTAGATTCCAAACAAAATCTTAGAAACCAAGAAGAAATAGGGATCATGATACAAGAAATTGTCTATTAGGACTTGAGACCCGAAGAAGTACTTGAATTCTTGAACTTGAAATTGTTCAATACGTGAGAAGGAGCGATGGAAAGGACCAAAAACACACTTGTGACAAAAACCTAATTGGCAAACCTCAAACATTGGATGGTTTAGGGGTTAGCACCAAAAATACCCACTTTAGAAAATGTGTATAGATCAAAAGTACCACACAACAATGGCACACCACAACTTAGGAGTTCATTGTGTAGCTCGTAAGAATCGCAACCTACGCCCTTCATTCAAGGATGTCAATGGTGATGTGAAACAGATCACACAAAGAAACGAGTTGTACCCATTGCAAGCACCATAGTGTGCACTACTACATAGTGCACATACACAAGTGATGGTTCCCAACACAACTAAATTTCTAACATTGAAAAGTAGCAAGCGAGGAAACATGAAAACATGAGCGAAAAAGAATCACAAGCACAACTTACAAGAGAATCAAAATGAAGTGCACAAGCTTTAAGGGTTTAGGAACTTCCTAAGTCATGTAGCTTGACTTGCAGCTACTCGCCAAGCCTGGACCCCGCATCATGCTCCAAATTGTAATTGGTTTCTGGACTGTGTTGTCCAACATGTCACTTGCTCATTGGTCCAGAGGAGAGGCGTTATAACACATCATTTTCTCCCTTCTCTCCTCTAGTTTTTAGTCACTTTCTCATTGGTCCAAAAACTGGTTATGCCCGGTAACCAGTGAGAGGAACTGGATTATTGAAATAGTCTCAATGCCTTGGGGCCTCAACTATATTCTATTATTCAGCTTCTCTTTTCTGTTCCCTAGTACACAACTTGCCCCAATGTCTATCTCTAATATGGTGTCGGTTGCTCATTGTTCAACAAGGAATAATGAACTTTCATTAGTTGCAAGCTTATGGAAGAATACACAGAAAGAAAGTGAGTGCCGAGTGGTGAGAACCCACAACACGATAAAAGATTCAGGACTGGGGAGTTATGTGTAGAATAAAGCCCTAGGTGGGGACATTCTCAAAATAAGGGGCTTAGGATGAGGTGATGTTAGAGTTCGGCCTCACATATTGACAATGTTCCCACCCTTGGACTTTACCTATTGTAAAGCATGAGGCAACATTTATCATGAACCAAACCTATGTAGATCATAAGGCATATGAATGGGAGGGATATTATGCCTACTCCTCAATAGTGGGAGGGTTCTTACACCTACAAGTAGGCATACTTTCCCTCCCATCCTTGAAGAGTAGGGATAATATCCCTCCCAATTTCTAGGAGGGAAATTGATGACTATAGGTGCCCTTCACATACATTACAAATATTCTCCTAGTGCTTTACGAATGCCAAGTGCACACTAGTTACACATCACAAAGTCTAGGCATTGTGGGATTTTGGATTGGCATTAGGGTTGCGAAAACAATAGATTACAAGCTTATAATCCAATGATCCAGATTGAATGTAGGTAAGTGTGGAGTGAATTGTTGATTTCTCCAAAAAAATAACTTAGGGAGTCCTTTTGCAAAATGGGGTAGGAAACCAAAAACCCCCCTTTGTGGGATTCACCACCTAAGATGTTAGGTTAAAAAAAAGTGAATTTCACTCCAAGAAAAAAGAATACTGGCCCTTACCCACCAAAGGGGGTTACCTACCCAACATTGGTCAATACTCAATTTCTTGTGATTTGGACTTTGTATCATGGGGGACATGTTGCACTCCATTAAGAGCATCTCCATCGGTGCTCAGTATGTGATCCTGGAAAAATAAATTATTTTTCACATCCAAGTTTAGTTATGTACTGTTTATTGGCCTTGCCTACCAAGGCAAGGATATTGTGCTTAGATTCATTATAAAGTATAGTAGCTATAGCTTATGGGTTTTTGGCCCCTAGGTAGTAAGTCTATTTTTAAATGAGGATTTTTGAAAGATGATATTTTGGCTTGTGTTGACACTTAAGATTAGTTATAGAGTTATGATGTCTTGAAGGATTTTGGTTTTTTTTTTTTTTCCCGGAGGATTTTTTGAAGATTATATTTTTTCATGTTGAAATATTTGAGTTTTCATAATTTTTTTTTTTTCCCGGAGGATTTTTTGAAGATTATATTTTTGCATGGTGAAATATTTGAGTTTCCATAATTTTTCTTTTGCCTTAAGATACTTTTTAATGTAAAATGGCAAGTTATGGAAGGCCACAATGTGACACACTCCTTGTTGACTAAATGAAAAATGACATTTAAATTGTTGTTGCAATTCAAAATGTAAAAGTTCTTTTGTTGTTTAACAAGTAGGCTAGACTAAACAAGTTACACTAAGTAGGTTAAATTAGGTAGGATTAATAGCTTACATCCTAGCCTAGGTAGGCTTAGTAAGCTAGTTAGATTATAAGCCAAGGCTAGGCAAGGTAGGTCTAATAGGTTAAGTTAGGGCACACACTTATTATCTACTTACATATTTTTACTTAAATATGTAGGCCATCTACTTAGGTAGGTAAATAAATATGTAGGTAAAATTTAAACTATAAGTATGTACGTATGCCATCTACCTTCCTACCTATCCAACAACCCACGAGCTATATACATATTACTTAACTTCTTATTCACATAAGTAATGTGTACATAACAATATATGAAATAAATAAGAATTGACAAAATTTATCATGATATAATGGTGTGGTGAGATGGTTAAAATTTTTGTGTATCTTCATGATTCAAGTCCTTATGTTTGCATCATAGAGTTTAGTTTAAGCTAAGCTAGGTAAGTTAAGTTAGGTTAAGCTAAGGTAAGCATTTATTATGTATTTACTCATTATTTACCTAAGTAAGTAGGTCGATAGGTACTTAGCCTAGTAGGTTAATTAGGCTAGATAAATAGGTATGTGTCAAAAATGCTAAAGTTAAGTTAGGCTAAATTAAGCTAAGGTAAGTTAGGGAAACCTAGTAAGGTAGGGCAGACACCTATTACCTATTTACATATTATTTTATGTAGATAAGTATGTAGGTAGATAGGCTAAACTATGTAGCTAGCTAGGACACTTAACATCATGCCATTATCCATAATTTGGTCAAAATTGTAACCACAAAGTCAAATTCCACATAGGTTACATGGGATTCACAACTATGGTTTTTGATTTCAAATTCCTCAAATAAGTTTATTGATGAGAATTTTCAACATTAATTAGCATTAAATGGTGATTGTCCTAGGTGAATTGTAACATTTTTACAAAGGTGTTGTTACAAATGGTGACTTAGGAAGTGCCTAGGTTTGGATGTGGTTAATTAAATTATTATTATTTCAAAAAATGGTGAAAAAATTCCATAAATTATCTATTTCTCCATTTTTTGAAATTTTTTTTGCCAAGTTTCAAAATTAAAAAAAAACTAGTCTTCACATCATGTTCATTTAATAATGGATGAAATAATGGACTATAGTCATTAAAATTTGTAATTGTTAGTGTGATTTCTGTATCACATGATTTTTTTACAACTAGTAATTTAATGGCATTTGTCCTAAACAATTAAAACATTTTGTAATCACAAATGTTCATTACCACTAAAATCATGTTGTAAATTAAATTGTTAGTAAAGAGGTTAGGGATTGGGTTAAGGCTAGGAACATCACATGGTCCTTGAATTTTTTAATGACACAATATGATAATAAAAGGTGGGTTGAACACTTTTGAGTCACTAAAAAGATTGTTTTGCAACTTGTAAAAAATCTCAGGGTTTTTATTGAGAAGATAGATACAAAATATAGAACATCAATTCTTGTTGGCATTAAGGTTGCTTGTTCACTTTGCAAATTATCACATGGAATTGAATACTTTCAATGTAGTGAATTGTATTCATTGAACTAAAATCTAAATTGAAAATTGAAATTGAAATTTTTATTCTTTTTTCAAATGAAAATGTGTCACTCTTCAACTATGTCTTGGATGTTCGCCATCGGTTATTCATTAGATTTAGAATTAAATATATAAACTCCCCATGGCATGAGTGATTGATCTTTGATGAAAGCATGGCACATCGTAATGCTAAGATTTGATAAGACATTCACCATTTGTTTGTTCATCTTGTGAGTTTTTTTGTCCTTGTCCTTCAAATACTTGAGATGTTCCTTGAAATTGTTATCCGTATATTTGGTCATGTTCTTGTAAAGGTCAATATGAGTTGAATTGATTTGATCCATGGCATCCACCAAAACCTTGTTGTTTTTGTTTGTGAATTCAATCACTTGTAAAAAAATTGAAGTGCGTTTCCTTTTAACACATGTGTTTCCCATGATTTATTCACATTGTTGCATTTGTTGCTTGTTTGCTTCTAATAGGTGTTGTAAAATTTGTAGTTTCTGTGATATTAACAACTACATGTTATGGTGGATGGCTTGGTTTAATAAATTGGGAACAATCATTAAGATTAATGACATTTTTTAAATTCATGGGTTGAATGTAACCTTGACTAAATTGTTGAGGCTCTTGGCTTTCTTTAGGAACAAAATCTTCTCCTAGCAATTCTTCCATCATTAACCAAACACAAAAGTTATCCTTTTCTACTCTTAGTGCTACATAAACACCATTTATTCTGCCTGTAAGATTCTCACATGCATTGGAATATGGATGTTCCTCTCCCCTTGGAAAGCTGCAATAAAATGGTAAACCTTCAAGAAAGTGTTTTGGAAGATGAAGTTTTTTTCTTTTTTATGGTCAAGTCCAAGTAGGATGTATTATGACCAGTGCCCTTGTGATAATTAGAAATCCTTTTGTAATCTTTGTTGACACAAGTCCTTACATATTCTACTATTATGAGGTGATTTTGATTTTGTTGTTTTTTGTAAGTCTTTTGCAATTTTGCTCCATCTATCTTTTGCAAAAACCATCTTGGCCCTGGGATCAATGATCTGTTTCAAAACAATGTGTTTTTTTTTTCTTGCAGTTGATTAAGGCCATCACCTTGGTGTGATTCCAATTGGCATTGTGAAGGTGCATTGCACATGTTGCTACTTTTTGTTTCTCTTTCCCTTTTTCATTTTCCATTAAAGTTTGTTTTTGCACATTGTTATTGTCAAAAAAATCAATAATTATTATTTATTTAATTGAATTGTCAAGTGTTGAACTATTGAAGAGGTTTGTGAAAAGTAGTAGAACTTATGATGGTTGCAATGTTGAATTATTGAACAATAACATGATGTGGTGAAGCATGTGCAATTTGTGCAAGCAATTTTGAAAAATGTTTGCAATGTTCACAAAGGATTTGTTGGAGTGTTTATAGTTTGCACAAGTGATATGGTAAAATGTCTACAAGTAATTTGGCAGAGTGTTTACCATTGTAGTTAGAGCAATCAATATGATGAAACATCTATAATCTATTCATGAAAGTTAATTGAGTGTTTACATTTGCACATGAACCATTTGCAGAATGTTTACATCTACAATTTGTGCTTTATTTATTTGCAGAATATCTACATCTACAATTTGCATTTGAACAATCTGAAAAATGTCTGTGTTTACACAAGTAATATAATAGATTGTGAATGTTTGTGTACGTGCAAACAATTTGGTGGAGCACAAACCTCTATGCAAAGAATTTGGCAACATGTGTACAATTTAAAGAAATGCCATGGCATTTATAGTTCGCATGAACAATGGTGAAACGTTTATATGTGTTTACATTTTGTATATGCAATGGTAGAATGTTTGCACTCTTCACAATAATGGTAGCCAATGTTCATGGTGATGGCATAATTGGAGGCAATGGTAGAGACTTCAAATAGAGATCACGATAAAAACTATGTGATATCACTAGTTGTTTGATTTTGCAATTGATAAGTTATTGATAGTGTTAAAAATAAATTATTCATAATTCCTAGATTTTGGATGTCATGGTAATATCCCTAACTTCTACTTTAACTCTAAATGTTAGTAGTGGTGACAAGACTGTCGTGTTAGATGTTGGGTCAATAAACTATCACCAACATGATGCAAATTTGAACACTATTTACTATTTTCAAGTTTATTGATCCTCTAATCTCCAAGTTTGAACATAACATAAAATAAGTTTGAATTGATAAATTAGCTAAATATTGGTTGATTAAAGAATTTATGAGCCATATAAACACCCATATGGTTTGAAAACTTTTCAATTTGAATGAAGGTAAACATATTAATGCGAGCTTTTCAAAATCATCAATCTAACTAAAGATTAACATTTACAAGGCAAACATCAATTTTTGAAACCATAAATGCCAAAGTTATATAAGGTAAAATGACTAAATAAATAAAAAAATTGAATGATGTGTATAAGGTTCAAGTGTGGGACATTGGAAAATGGGGAATGTATCATTTAATTGTTCAAAAATTAACATATCAAACATGAGCACATTGTCACCAAAAAGAAGGGGGTGACTTAAATAGAAAACACCTTACCAAAAATAATGCATATGATCACAAATTCATCAAAATGAAAATACATTGAATGAAGCACAATTAAAACCCAACCTTGATTATTTTATGACATTTACAAAGTTGCAAACTTTGAATTTCAAAGGATCAAATCTCTCTTTATTTCTTTTCAAAAGCCAACTGGTCATATTCTGTGGCAAATAATCTTTTAACACCAAGCTTAAAATCCAATAAATGGCCCCAATTTCAACAAGTTTTCCCATATGAAGTGGACAGAGAAAAACATAACATTGGACAATGTAACCTTAGAAGTCCTGAAACCTACACCCTTCCACATAGTGTTTTTCCCCAAAGCTCCTACAAAGGTACTCTTTTTTAGACACAAGTAGATTGATAGCTTCACACAATTATCTGGACAATTTCAAACAATATGAATTTACCAGAATGACCATTCATGAAATCCTAGATGTTGTCATCACTTCCCTTGTTATAGTCCATGACTCTTACAACTAACTCTTATACTTAAGTCAAAACGTAATGAAATGTCAACTCTAAAAAGAATTTCAAAACCCATAGTGAGCATTCTTCCCCAACTATTTATTCTTTCTATACTCAATACACTCTACAACAAAACACACCAACAAGCAAGCAAAAAAAAAACTTAGCTCCAAAACGATGCCCCTTCTCTTCCATGGAACCCTAAACCCTAAACCCTAAACCATTACTTATCCAAGTTCTTAGTCCACCCTTCATCGATGGCATTGAAACTCCCCACCAATCACCCTGGGACAACATGATACACATTTCCATCAAAGAGCCATTATACCCATAGCAAAAAAACTTGCTCCATCACTGAACTCAGATTTGTAGTGTCGCACTTATGAAGAACAAAAGACAAAAACACATAACCTGCAAGGCAACAAAACAACCAAATGCAGAAAAGGAACAAAAGAAATTTGAACTTCCGATGTCCATAACTCTGCTCTGATGTATCAGCTCGTGAATAAAATAATAACGTGCAGTTGAGAATTAATATGAATGGAAGAAATCCGCCTGGAATCATCTGTTAACACCCTGGAATGGAGGAATCTATTTGTCAACACCTGTCGACGCGCTGGAACGGGCTGTTACCAGTGCTTTGGAATAGGCGTCCTTCTCGGCCGCCGTTCTCGATGGTCGGTGCACAGACGGTGAGTTGTAACGTTAAGTGGAGATGGCGGACGTCCTTTGCACGGCAAGTTTTGTACCACCGCTTGCATTAAGAGCCAGCGCCGCCGGCATCACGATCCGAATACAATTCACAGTCTGCCGAAAATCGTGATGGAACGATGTGCCGACCGCGCTTTCAACCTCCAAGCTCAATTTTATTTTCTTTTTCTTTTTCTACAGCTCTAGAGTTTTTTGGACTCACGACACGAACCCAGCTGCAATTTCTTTACAACTAATTAATTAGAAGAAAATCCGAAGAGCAGAAATCTTCGAAGCGGCAGAACCTACCTACATATTGCTGGCTGAAGTACCGCTTACTCAGAAGGAAGATCCATGTCTCTAGTAGTCATGTCGGAGGAGGAGGGAGGGAAGGAGGGAGGAAAGGAGGGAGGTTGGTTGGCTCTGCCTGCTTTCAGGGTCTAGAGACATTATTGTGATGCACGCAGAAACAGGCCAAAGTTTGGTATCCTTACATTCTAGGGTCATGTGAAGTCCGTTATAAAAACGTTTCCGGCATAGCTAAAGCTTGATCCATTTGGACTTCAGCATGCTATGCTTAACCACCAAGTGTTTTCCAATTTAGTATGTTGTTGAACATTTATCATCCTTATAGACGTCATTTCAAAGGCTAGAGTCGCTTGTTTATAGGTTACAGACAGACAGACAGACAGACAGGTCTAGTCTTCAAACATGATGCCGTGCAAATGGGTCTGAACTGCAGTCGGGAAAAGTCCATGTACTAGTTAGTGTGTGGAGTATGTACTCATGTGGTGCTTGACGAGATGATTTACAAAAAAAGTAAGGCGTGCCCGTCACTTGTTATAGTGGACTTTTATGGACATAAAAGTCACAGATGCAGTTTTTTCTGGGTTTGTCAAATAACTCGCTTGGTTTAGCAATGTATTATTCATCAATTTGACTTTAGTGAGGCCCACGCAAGAGGACACACACACACACATATATATCATCGTCTTTGTTGTTGTTGTTTTCGGCTTTTACAAGTTGCGCCCAGTTGAATTTATGCTCTCGAGAGGTATTGAGCTGCCAGGCGCATGTTGGAGTGAATTTCTAAAGAAGGTGAGAATTTATCTGTTGCAGATGATCAGCAGCAGCTTGCGGTTTAAGACTGGGTCAATCTTGTATTGAGTTTTGGTGCGTGATCGGACGTCCGCTGAAGTCGATTCATGGGTAAAACTGAAGAACAATAGCTGGACCATTGGAACTGGGGGACGGCCTGAAGTGAGAGAGGAAACAAATAGGGTTCTTGAAAGTGGAATCATCAGCTGGTGCGCATACATGCAGAGCTTGCAGTACTAATTGGCGGCCTAAGGCATAATTATGGGCGGAAGAAGCGCGTTGCTAAATAATACTTTGCAAAGGAAAAATACCCATCATCGATTGAGGAAACATCGAGCCGGAGTAGATAATGATGGTGATGTCATTCCTCCTCAAGCAAGGAGACGGAGATTAGAGATTTCGAGTGCAGCCATGAATGCTAGTAGTACTAGTGTAGTACTGTGGGATTTGTTACCTCAAGAGTTGGAGGACAAAGTGCTTGCCAATCTGAGCCTGCAAGAGCTTTTCAAGGTGCGATCTGTGTGCAAAAGCTTCAACCAGGCAATCCACCGAGAGACTTTCCGTCATGCTCGAAGAGACGCATTCAAGGCCGCCTCCTTCTCCTCCTCAGCCACACATCAAAGTAGAACAACTCCAATTCATGTGTCGGAAGGCTCATTCGGTCCCTTGGTTTTCTTCGCAAACGCTGCACTTGGAAAATGGGAATGGTCAGGTTATGATCTGGAGCTTCAGCAATGGCGCAAGCTACCAACTCTCAGCAACTCTTGCCTGCACCTCCCACCTCCTGATCGTCGATCACTCAAGAACTTCTTCATTGCAGGCGGCGACGGGCTATTGTGCATGAACGTTGCCAATCCTTTGGATAGCCCCAACTTCGAGAAACTGATAGTTTGCAACCCATTGACACAATCGACACTTGAACTTCCGCCACTCCACTTCCGTCGACACCCAGTTCTCATACACATGATGGTGAACCACGCTACCAACAGCTTCATGATTCTCGTCGCAGGAAGCTCAAGCATCGGATCCCAACATCTGTGCCGGAAAACAGAGGTAACAAAAATTCTTGACGATACAATTCATTATGCATGAATGCAATTTGCAAACAACAAAGTGCTGTAAAGCCGTCACAAATGGGTTTATTTGTTTGGAAAGAATGCTTCAAGCTCAATTACAAAACAACAACTTGCACTTCCAAGTTCTTCACAAACCCTAAACCCTAAACCTTTGTATTATGAAATATGAAATTTCTTCACAAACCCTAAACCCTAAACCATTGGATCATGAAATATGAAATTTCTTCACAAATTATGTCACATGATGCAACAACACTCATGATCTACATGATAACAATTTAACAACAAAGTTGGACATCATTTGAAAATTGATGCAAGTTAAGGTGGCTCATTATTGGCTTTAGAATAAACAATAATTTTTTGTGTTACATGAGTGTAAATGCAATAGTTAATTTGTATTTTGTATATATATTAGAATTTTTGAATGAAGAATTATTTTATAATTATTATCTTGAGTATGTATATGATATAAATGTTAATGATGCATAACTTACATCTCAAAAAATCTATGAATTTAAAATGAATTAAATGAACTGTAAAATGAACTTTAGGTCAAATTCATGTACAGTAAAATGAGCCACCTTAACTTGCACTTAAGTTCACATTGATCTTTAGTTTATCACAAAATGGAAAACTTGAACTAGCTCATCATTTCAATGCTCTAATCTAAGTCTAGATGGAATTTAACAAGTCTTGCGGTTGCAGATCATTTCAATGTATTCTGATCTAGATGTCGAAAAACAAGCTTGTAGATACATCATTTCAACATGGTCCCTGATCTTGACAAAAGAACATTAAGAAGCTTCTGCAGATCATTTTGACAAGTCTCTTTCTGATCTAGACAGAAAAACAGGCTTGCAGTAGATCAAATCAACACTCTCTATATCTAGATCTAGAGCTTGGCATTACATGTGTTTATGTTGATCTGCATTTTGCAAAGAATTCCTTGAACAGTTTTTTAACACTTGGGAAGTGTTTTTTTGTTAACTTTTTTTTTTCCAGGTGTATGATTCATTGACTTCATCATGGGAAGTGGTATCAGACCTTCCTGGTCCAGATTTTGGGCTCAATGAGTACCAAGTTGGTGTGAATGCCAATGGAATAATCTACTGCGTCGCACTTGTTAGTGATGAAGCAGCTGTGACAGTGCCAGCTGATAATCATGCAGCTACAAGTCATGACACATCAACATCAAATATCACCACAGCAGCTCATTGTTGCAAAGGACTCCTTGCCTACAATGTGAAGGAAAAGAGTTGGTCATCGAATTCAAGTTGGATTCTTCCTCGACTTTGCCCTGATGCCACTTTTGCAACAACCCAGCTCTTGGAGTGCAATGGATCCATCTACGTGTTCTCAGAACAGGAGCTTTCTAGCTGCAAGGATGTGCATTTCTGCATTGCAAAGCTTGAAGATGGGTTGAACTGGATGGTGGTGGAGGATGAGAAAAGGAATGGCTATAGCAGGGGTTTATTGGTATACCCTGAGTATGTCTGTCTCGCACACGATGACCACAAATTGTGTGTTTTCAATGCTGTAGAGCATTCTGTGGTGGTATATGATATCCATGCCAACACAAGGCTGTCTCTGCCTTCACCATCTTTCTCACACAAGGGTGCAGGATTTTCCAAGTTCCACACTTTGAACCCCTTGGGTTTTGTGTTCAGGCCAAGCTTCCACACGGCAATTTGAGCAGTAGTCTATATGTTCTCAATTCTTCAGGAACAGCAAATCGTACCACAAGCACATGGTAGGTTGCTTATAAAGGGGAAATGCATTTTTTCTCTCAGCTTAGACAACACTTTAGGGTTTGGTTTTTCATTGATCAGGCATCCTGCAACAACATATCACATGCATATGTGCTTGGAACCATTGTGCAATTCATTGTAGACTGACATAGTTACGTGTTGATTATCTATATATATTATTTGTTGCCAATATTCACTTGTAAACTACTATTTTCTGCTTACTTTATCTTTGATGATCACATCAAGTTTTGGGCGGATATGATAGTTCTTTTTGCCAGCAGGCAATGTAGACTCAGGAGTGAGAATCAGAAGAACAACCAATTATGGTTCAGTTGTGCAGATAACAATTTTTGTTAAACTACCAAATTCTACATGATGTATTGAATCCAGGAATCATATTCACGTCTCTAAAATTCCCCAAAATTCTTTCAAAGTTTGCCTCTCTCAGCTTCAGATCATTGCTCCAATTCATCATGCGTGTATCCAATACAGGAAGCATTATGGTGCACATGACTTATTACAACTATCCAACAAAAGATCCCCCCTGAGCTACAAGAAAACATTGGCTGCAGACAACCTGCCAAGTAATGAGAAGAATTCCTGCTTGTAAACCATTTTACTCTATATGTCTTGGATTAACAAGACATCAGCAATGCAATAGTTTTTTGCAGATTTCTCACAAGTGATGTCCACAGTGCCAAGGACCAGTGCGAGTGACATAACCCTAGTTGATGCCAAGAACCATTGTGCAAAAACTTGTCTAAATCAGTTGCCATCTAATTAATTTAACTGACTTTCATCTTTTGTCTTTGTAAACTGACCAACCTGATCTGACCCTGCTGTTTCTTCCTAGAAAACATCAAATTGCCTCAATCGACCTACCTTGGTTTGAAAAGCTGTGGGGAAAAAAAAACCAGAATAAATCACTGAAAGTAGAATATCCAACACAAAGTGACGGACTTCCTAATCTGTCTGCATCAAACTTGGGCTTTCAATGTGATCTTCCAATGCTTCCTTCAGTATTTGCTCTACTTCTCTTGCCCTCCTCCGTGCCAGAGAAATGCATTCCTGTAATCAAGGAAATGCAACTCTTACTGATATAGATGTCAACCCAAAGTGCACCCCATGTACTATCAATGCAAGATACAGAAAGAAAAAATGATGCAAGTGCTAAGAGCACATCTTAAATACTATCCTCTAACATCCACTACAAGCTGCCTGCAGCAAAATCATAGAAATCCAGTACAAGCAAAACACTAACCAAGTCTGCAGATTTCTCTAACCTTTTCTTGACTTTGCAGTTGGCAAAATATGTTATAACAAGAGATTAAACTGCCCATTTGCAAATATATCATCAGACGGAGACTATGAGGGATACCTTAACAATAGCAGTGGTGGCAGGAACAGCACCCCCAGGCTTGTAGAAGGAGACTAGTCTTCCCATCTGATTCATAGTTATTGTGATAGAGCACTGCAATAATGTCTCTTCCTCTGCACAGGGATCTGCCAACAGATGCTTTTTATGAACCATGCATGTAAGTGCAAAAGGTGCTGCTCCCAATTTCAAGCGCCGCCTTGGACTTATGCTATTCCCCTTCACCTTGATACTTGTTTCAGCTCCTTCGATGGACACATCCCCACTCATAGTTGAAGAAACAGGATACACCCGACCCTCCTCAGAAACTGACACAGCTGGCAATTGCACTGCAACTCAGGGGTGTCAGACATCATTGTTGGATAAGGAGGTTTCACATGCTTCCAGGGTGCCAATCTGATCAGGCCTGATATCCCTTCATATTCACAAGGCTTGGCTGCAAACACTCATCAATCATTGATGCTTTGACAGAGCTGATCACCACTACACACAGCATGACACCAAAGGAAGGAAGCTCATAGAACATCAGTCAACAAAACAAAACAACCAGACTTACAATGGGCTAGAGCAGCCACAGAGGCAAGTAGTGCTGTATCAAGCAATGATCCATCAGCATCCAAACAATACACATCCTGCATTCAAGCACAACAAGAGATGTTATGCGAATCTAACATCATTAGACTCCTTCATCATTCAATGACAATAAAGTTAATGCTCTGGGAACTGGCATATGAACATACCAGATATGCCATCCAGGCAGCCTTGCCCGGTGCAATGCAGAGCTCACTCAAATTGACCAACTCTGAACTGCCCACATGAGCAATATCACCATCATGCTGCCTAGGCAATTTAACAAGGAAATAAAAGTATGGAGGGTGCCTCAGCTGCATCTAAAATACAGGTGTAATCAGCACAACTCATGCTTTCAGTTAATCCAGATTCTGCACATGTACATCAATCTCTCTCTCTCTCTCTCTCTCTCTCTATATATATATATATATATTCTGATTTGGTAGATAACTAGCTAGTAAAAGTGTTACAGTCAGAAGAGAGCAGAGCAAGTTGCACTGCCTATTCCTCAGCTTGGCATAAAATCATTTGCAAAGCCAGGAACAAGAAGAAAAAAAAACAGAAGACAAACCTAGTCAAAACATTTGATAGCTGCTCGGAAATGACAGACGCTGCTTCTACAGGCCTACCAGGCCTGACAAGAGGAGAGCAAATGGGAGGCATTTGAAAATCTACAGCTGTGCACCCACAAAAAAAATTCATAGTTTGAGAAAGTTCAAGAGCTGCTGTGCAACAAAATTCAGATGATTTTGAACATAAAGCAAGAAACAAAAGACAGAGGAGGAGATTGAGGCATACTAATGCTCCCTTGATCAGGTGTTTCTTGTGATGGCACCATCACCTCCAGCTTCACTCCTGCTAACATGGTCTGCAAATACACACAATTGCATACACAAAACACTAGAATCATGAAGCCATAACCAAACCCTAAGGAGCAGCAGCAACACCTCACATGCAAGACATCAGTGCTCTGCATTGCAGACTCATTGTAGAACCAAGAATGACAGAAGTTCTGCAATTATAAGTACAAACAGACAAAGTCCTCAGCATGATTTCTTGCGGCACAGCTGCCCACAACAAGCATCTGAAACCCTAAACCCTAAACCGGGACTACAGATTGAGAGCTTTGCTTGAGCTTTTTTCCAACCAAATTCTCTCTCTCTCTCTCTCTCTCTCTCCACTAGATCTGAACCTCTGGAAACTTGGAAGACAAAAAATCACAGAGGAGGAAAATTCCCTTGTCTCACCGTATTGCCAATCTTCACTAATGCCGAACCATCGGCGGTTGAAACTGCGCCTGCACGGAACCACAAGAAGACTCCGCAAGCTTGCGTCACTCCACAAGAACGAACACACACAAAAGAAGAAGATAGTACAGACACAGCAGCAAGGTCTCTCGCTCACAGAGAGTGGCAACTGTCTGTACACAAGAAGGAGAGAGCTTCATTCTTTCTGTCTTGAACTACTAATGTCTCGCTCACGAAAAACTCCTTGCAAATGCAGACACAGTAGCACCTATTACGGAAACCACGAACCAGCAAACGATTGTGAGCATGAGATAAGGTCCGGGAAAAAGAAAGGGAAAGACAAGCACGGTGCTTACCAAGAGAGACAGAGGTCGGCCGTGCTCGGCCAAGCGGCCGACCGTCTGGACGCACGGAAGAGTCCAGATAACGCTCGTAGAAGGGCAGAGGATAGAGGCGCTTGAAGGCTTCCACCTCCATCGCTGCTCCAACTCCGTTACCAACAGCCTCCTCAGCTTGAATTGCCATCATCGCTGAACTTTCTCAGAACTGTATCCCCTTCTCGCTCTTCTATCACAGCTTACAAAACATCTCAGGATTAGGGTTTGGCGCTCTCGCTCGCTCGTCTCCTGTCTCTCTCTGGCTGGATTAGGGTTTAGAGCACTTGCTCGTTCTCTCTCTCTCTCTCTCAGAGGATTAGGATTTGGAGCTCTCGCTCGCTCTCTCTTTCTTTCTCAGGATTAGAGTTTGGAGCGCGTTCTCTCCCTCTCTCAGGATTAGGGTTTGGAGCTCCCTCCCCCACCCTCTCTCTCTCTCTCTCTCTCTCTCTCTGTGTGGATTAGGGTTTGGAGCTCTCGCTCTCTCTCTCGCTCTCTCTCTGGTTTGTGATTCTGTCTCTCTTTATACCCGCAATTCTATTACTGTAGATGACAGAAGTTGCCAGGCAATAATAAGATCC
>Ga0209611_10004462_pt1 | contig 23913 bp, 26 predicted proteins | sample S1TSphgellanicum_3_FD_187693 | JGI IMG/M metagenome (GOLD analysis project Ga0209611, IMG submission 187693) | Host-associated microbial communities from peat moss isolated from Minnesota, USA - S1T2_Fc - Sphagnum magellanicum MG (SPAdes) (version 2) | ecosystem: Host-associated > Plants > Peat...
GAAATGTATTTGTTGACTTTATACTCTTTGTCATTTGCGACTAGTTTTCACATGCGACTTGTCTTAGGCGACTAAAAGGATTTTAGTTGCAAAATGTCTCTTGCGACTAAAATTTAGTCGCAAAGAACAGTCGAAAATACATGTTTTTCTTCTAGTGCAATTATCAAAATGGCATCACATATGAAGAAGAAGATATCATCTTTGTTACAGAGCCAAAATTGTTTTCCATAGGAATAATTAATCTACCTGAGACAATTTAATCTATGAAAACCATAAATGTGGGGATCATGGATACATATGTGGGGATTATGGATATAGATGTGAAGATTAGTATTTTAGAATAGGGATTTGAAGTGCAAAGCATAGAGAAGAAAATACCTGACAACAAATATGAACTAGAAGTAGTTCTGGAGGATAAGGTGTATCTAGAAACGTACTACAGACATCAACTAGGGAGTGTTGTAGTGGATGAAACTCTAGTAAACATCAAAACATAGGGATTGCAGATAGCTAGATGGATGTTAATTGAAGATCAACAATTGATGAAGCTCAATCTAGGAACTACTACAGAACCATAAATGGTGAAGATTAATGCATAGTTAGACCTAGGCAAGTGTTGGAAATGGAACAATTGTTGAAGGAATTCAAAGATGTTTTTGCATGGACATACAAAGATTTGAAAGGGATTCCACCAGAGCTACCACAACGCAAAATTGAGTTGGACATTATTATGTCGTTGGCACATCAGGCCAAATACAGATTAAATCTAAACAATGTTGTATTAGTTAAACAATATATAAATAAGTTATTAGCAACTGGATTCATTGAATCTGTAGAAGAAACTACATGGTTGTCACCCATAATAGTAGTACCTAAGAAAAATAGCAAGCTAAAAATTTGTATAGATTTTAGAAAACTAAATACAACCACAAATAAGGATCCATACCCATTACCTTTCACATATGAAACATTAAACACAGTAGTAGGGCATAAAACATAATCCTTTTTAGATGGATATTCAAGATATCATCAAATATTTATAGTTCCAAAGGATAGATACAAGACTACATTTATTATAGATGGGGGGTTTTTATATGGAAGGTGATGTTGTTTTGAATTTAAAATGAACCTCCAACATATCATAAAGTTGTGACCAAAACATTAAGAGAGTATTTGGACAATGTTATGAAGATATCTTTGGATGACTTTATAATGTATAATGACATGGATAGTCATTTGCAAAAGCTCAAACTATGTTTTCAAAAATGTAGAGAATATGGCATTTATGGTATTTTTCAAGGACGATCTTGGGCTTTATTATTTCCAAGGACGAAAAACTATAAGATCCAAAGAAAATACAAGGAGTCGTAAACATGCCATCACTTAAGAATCCCTAGCAGATTTAAATATTCAATGGGATGGCATAATTTTACAGATGCTCTACAAAAAACTTTGCTACAATTATGGCACCTATCACTAAATTGACTAAAAAGACAAAGACTTTTTTTTAGACAAAGGAATGTTAGAGGGCCTTGGAATTGATTAAATAGAAGTATGTTGAAGCATTGATATTGATAACACCAAATTGGCAAGTGGAATTTCATGTTCATACAGATGCATCATTGTTATCTGTGGGGGTTATGTTCTTTTAGAAGGTAACAAGGAAGAGTGATTAACTAATAATGTATGATTCTAGGCTTTTGAACAAAGCAAAACATAATTATAACACAACATAAAGAGAAACTTTAATAATGGTTTTTTCTTTGCACAAGTTCAGACATTATTTGTTAGGTAATAAATTTGTTTTTTATGTGGATCATATGGCATCGGTCTATTTGGTCAGCAAACCACATGTTTTAGGGAGAATAGCTATATGGTTGTTATTGTTCCTTGAATATGATTTCACAATAGTGTATAAGCCAAGCAAAACTCATGTAGTTATAAATGCATTATCAAGATTACCGAATAGTATAGAACCCATAGGTGTGCTTGATCAAACCACATATGCAAATTTGTTTTATATAGGGCCTGAGTGGTTGAATGATGTAAAATAATTTTCAAAAATAGGATAGATTGAAGGCACGTTATTGGTGCAACAAAAACAGAGATTAGTTAGGAGAGCAAAACCTTTTACACTAAAGAATGGTGAATTGTACAGAATGGGCCAAGACAAATAAACTACGACGATGTTTGACAACAACAAAAGCATAGATGGTGATGAAAGAACTACATGAAAGACCTTAAGGAAGGCATTTTGCAACGAAAATAACATAGAGGAAGATACTAAATGCTAGATATTAGTGGCCAACTATGTATAGGGACATGCATGATTACTACATATCTTGTGATGCATGTCAAAAAACAAGAGGATTAGCAACTAAAAGTCTTGCGAAACTGGTCACAAGTCTTTTAGAGGAACCATTTTGTTGAGAATTCAAGCTCAACTAATTAGGTTTCATTAGTTATTGGAATAGGAAAGTATTAGGTTACTTTCACAAGGTTGAATTACTTTTGTTACTTATTTTAGTTTGGTTATTTGTGGTTTGGTCTTTTAGTTAAATACCTTGGTGTTGATGGTTTGGCTCTCTTTTCTTCATTACACAAGGTTGTGTATCTCATGTGACAAGAACCTTGAGGAGTTCTTGATGTTATGTTTCGTGTTGTGAGCATCATGTTGTAGTTTCCTTTCAATAAATATTTATGTTTGCATTTGAGTAGATATCCTATTTGTTAACATGGTATCAAAGTTTAGGTGGTTGAATGAAAAAGTTGAAAGAAATCTAAAGCTAGAAAGTTTCTAGAACTAGAACTTGAGAGTCTCTAGTAATATCATAGGAGTTTGTCAAGTGCAAAAGAGAAACGGGGAAAGGAAAGAATGTGAAGAAAAAAAAAAGTGAGAGGAGATCAACATATTAAGGTTGTGTAAGTCAAATCTTTAAGCCTAGATCTAGATCTACTGTGAAAAGATCTTGAAGTGAAACTTGGAAAAGATTATAGAAAAATATAAGATGCTTTTATTCTCAAATTTTCAAAAGAAAAGAATATGTTTTGTGAGAGTTATGAGCCTTTAAAAACTCTGTGCCAAATCTGGTTTTTTGGTCATATCTCCTTTGTTTGAGCTTTTTTGGATCTATAGCTTCATGATCGTATAGATGATAAAGGAATATATGTGAGAGAAATTTCATGTCATTTGGATCTATATAGAAAGAGATCCAAACATTTAAAGTTTTAGTTTTAGTTTTGAAGTCAGTTCCTTTAGAAAGTGATAACTCTTTGTGGTCATCATCAATAGAGCTGAAATTTTGAAAAAATATAGAAGACATATATTTTTAATGTTTCCCAAAATCTCAAGGAGTTTAGAGTTGCTGAGAACAAGTTATAAGATATTTTGTGTTTAGGTCCTAGTTTGAGGTGACTTCAAGGAAGTAGCAAGATCTCTCATTTTCTGAAATTAAATGAGCTAAAATTTTGAGAGAAGGTAGTAGACATAGTTGCTCATGTTTCACAAAAATTTTAGATCGATTCAAGGTCATATGTGAGCGATGTAGCTTTGCAAAGTTCATGTGACGGAAGTTTGTTTAAGAAGACATCAAAACAATTTTTTGAAGTGAAGCAAATACAACTTGGGAGAACTTGAAGGAAGGAGTTTGAAGATTAGGAAGCGAAAATACATTATCAAGACCTTCATACAAAAGTGTGGTATGTAATCATGTACTTAATACCATATGAAATATTATACGAAATATGCACATACACATAAACCTTATGTATAGTACAGAATTTTGTATAATACTCAAGACATACATACATATGCAAGGTCCATCTTGTTCAACCCTAACCCTAATCCTATAAACCTAAGGAAGGAAAACCCTAATCCCTATCCTAGAAACCCAAGGAAGGAATTAAAATCATTTGTGAAACCCCAAGAAGACATTGAGTGTTGCCTTGAGAGATGGCAGACGGTCTTTCTCAAATTGCAATTGATAAACTAGACAAGAACAATTTCCAAGTGTGGAAGTTTAAGATTATGAATTTCTTGATGGGGAAAGGCTGCTGGGAATTCATAACTGGTGATGAGAATGAACCTCCTCTCCTAGAAAACCCCACGCAACAACAAATTCAAGCCAATAAAACTTGGCATGAAAAAACAATGAAAGTCTTGTATTGGCTTTCCGTGAGTGTGTCCAATTCCATGATTATGCATATTCAAGATGCAAAATCACCCAAGCAAGCTTGGGATACATTGGTGAAGATGTATAGCACTAATACACAAGCCCGTAAAATGCAGCTCAAGCAAAAGTTGCATAATTTATAGAAAAACAAGATGAACATTAATGATTGTTCTACAAAGGTGAAAAACCTTGCAGATGCTCTTGCATCTATAGGAGTCCCTGTAGATGATGAAGATTTAGTGGCCGTGACCTTGAATGGACTTGGAAAAGACTATAGCCAGTTTTGTACTTCAATTGCAGTTCGAGAAACATTTTCCGATTTCCAAGACTTAATGACAGTACTTATAAGGGAAAAGATGAGAATTGTTGGTACTTCATCCAGTGGAGGATCACAAAAAAATGTTTTCTATTCAAATACTAATAGAGGTAGAGGTGGTAAAATTTCATTTCGAGCTCGACACGAAAGTTCGCATGATGAACATCATTAACATGAAGGTCAAGTTCATGGAGGTGGACAAGGAAACTTTGGAGGAAGAGGAAGTCGAGGAAGTTGTGGAGGTCGTGGTGGAAGTCATTGAGGTCAACAACTAAATAGCGATTCAAATTGCTACTATTGCGGGAAACTTGGGCACATGGCGAAGAACTGTTATCAAAGGGAGCATGATGCACGAAATGGAAAGCTGCAATAAAGGAATTATGCATCAACTAGCAATCAAGGTGATGAGCAACTATTTGTGATGCAGCACATGACAAATTCGATGATAGGAGGTGTATCAGACAACAATGTCTGGTATGTGGATTCTGGAGCTTCAAACCACATGACTAGTCATGGAGAATGGTTTAAAGACGCAAAGGATTGAAGACACTAGGGTTTGTGGAAACGGGTGATGACATTACACATCCCATCACATAGATTGGCAAGGTGCCATTGTCCATGCAAGATGGGCAAACAAAGTACTTAAAATATGTACTTCATGTTCCAACCATAACAAAAAAATTGGTCTCCGTAGGCTAGATGGTGGAACAAGGTTTACAGGTGACATTCAACCCAAATGGATGTTTTGTGGAAGACACGAAGAACCAAAGCAAATTGATTGCAAAAGGAGAAAGGAATGGATGGATGAATGTTCACCTTGGATGTGAACATGCCTGAGGTGAGTTGCATGTTATTCACACATGGAAAAGGAGCTAGAGACATTAGAATTTAGCATAAGCGGGTTGGCCATGTTAATTTCCAACGTCTTAAGCTCATGGAGAATTAAAGTCTTGTTGGAGGCCTTCCCAAATTTGGAATAGAAGAGGCGATGTTAAAAGTTTGTGAAGCATGCCAATTCAGGAAGCAAGTTAGGCATCCATCCCCAGCACAAACAACTCATGTAAGTTCCAAACCTTTGGAAATGATCCATTCAGATGTGTGGACCATGAAGACAGAATCCATTGGAGGATGTAAGTACTACGTGAGTTTCATTAATGACCACACAAGGAAGGTGTGGATCTACTTCATGAAACACAAAAATGAAGTGTTTCAACATTTTCTGAATTTCAAAGCAATGGTGCAGAAGGAGAAGGGTGTGAGCATCAAGTGCCTAAGGTCCGATGGAGGGGGAGAATATTTTTCAAATGAATTCAGTGAATACTTGAAGGAGCATGGAATTCAAAGGAAGTATTCATGTAGTTATCCACCACAACATAATGGAGTTGCTGAAAGGAAAAACAGGCACATTGAAGAAATAACACGTACCATGTTGAATGAGAAGAATTTGCCAAATTACTTTTGGGCTCAAGCGGTAGCAACTATAGTCTATATCATGAATCGAACACCCATATCAGCAGTTCATGGCATGACACCTGAAGAAAAATTCACAAGCAAAAAACCAGATGTCTCACACCTTAAAATGTTTGGTTGCATTGCATACGTGCATGTTCCTGATGAGAAGAGATCAAAACTATACCCAAAAGCTGATAAGTGTATATTCATTGGATATTCCTTAGAACAAAAAGGATATAGATGCTTCAATCCTTCCACTTGGAAGTTGCAAGTGAGTAGAGATGTTATGTTTGATGAGATGCTTAGCTGGTACTCACCATTGAAGGTAGCAGAAGATGGAGAGGCTAAAAATGGTGATGTTTCATCAAATGTGGAACAAGAATCACAATTAATCAGTGGACCACAAGATTCTTCAATTAGTGTGTCCAATAGCACTCCATGGAAAGGAAGATTAAGATCTTCTAACGTTATACATGGTAGCTCTCAAACATCATCTAGAAACCTTCATGTAGATGATGAATCAAATGATTCAGAGAAGAATGTGGGTGAAGAATCAAGAATCCCTTTAGTTACTACTCCTGGAGCTCGGATGGCCAAGAAAGTTTTGAAAACACTTGACAACAAGAGTGGAGTACAAAGATCCACACGAATCAAGTACCCTGTACAAAGACTCACATATGATGACTTTATAGTTCATCATTACGCATACATGATATATAGGAGGTTGAACCCACTTGTTTTGAACAAGCGGTTGGAAACCCTAAATGGGACAATGCCATGGGTGAAGAGATGACGACTTTGGATGCTAATGCTACTTGGGAATTGGTAGCTTTATTAAAGGACAAGAAAGCAATTGGGTGCAAATGGGTGTACAAAGTCAAACATAATGTAAATGAATCTGTGAACAAATATAAAGCAAGATTGGTTGCCAAAGGTTATGCTCAAACTTATGGCATAGACTATGAAGAGACCTATAGTCCAGTTGCCAAAATGATAACTGTAAGAGCAATCATTGCTATGGTAGCAGCAAAAGGATGGTCTTTACATCAAATGGATGTAAAGAATGTTTTTCTTCATGGAGATTTACATGAAGAAATGTACATGGAGCAACCAGCAAGTTATGTGGACCAAACACATCTTAATTTGGTTTGTAGGTTGAAGAAAGCTTTATACGGCTTGAAGCAAGCACCTAGAACTTGGTTAGACAAGATAGGTCAATATCTTGTCACAAGTGGATTTCAAACATCCAATGCAGATTTTTCACTGTATGTGAAAAAGACAGATCATGGGATTATAATCATAGTCATCTATGTTGATGACTTGATTATCACAAGAGATAATGATGCAAACATCTTTGATTTGAAGAAGCTTTTGAAACAAAAGTTTGAGATGAAAGATTTAGGAAAGTTGCGTTACTTCCTTGGCATTGAAGTAATCCAGTCCCCTAAAGGGATATGGTTACTACAAAGGCAATATGCCTTGGACAAATTGACTGAATATGGGATGACGGGTTACAAACCCATTTCAATTCAATTGGAGCAAAATGTGAAGTTAAATGTAGATAAAGGAGACTTTGTGGAGGATACCACTATGAATAGACACATGGTGGGGAGTTTGATTTACATGACCATCACAAGGCTAGATTTGAGTTATGTAGTTAGAGTGGTAAGTCAATTCATGCAACCACCACGAAAGACACATTTACATGTAGTGAGGCGCATATTGAGATACATAAAACATATTTTGTAGTGTGGAATTTTTTATGAAGCTAATAGTCAGTTACAAGTACATGGATATACGGATGCTGATTGGGCTGGCAATGTTTCAAATAGAAAATCGACTAGTGGTTGCATTTTTTTTTTGGAAGTGGTGATGTTAGTTGGAGTAGTAAGAAACAACCAACAATTGCACTATCAAGCACGGAAGCAAAATACAAAAGTGCAGTAATTATTGCATGTGAAGTAGTTTGGTTACAAAAACTACTATCAGATTTGGGACAGTTAGTGGATGCTCCTGTTGTCATTTATTGTGATAACATCAATAGCATACTACTTGCTAATAACCCAGTCTATCATGCTAGGACAAAGCACATTGAGGTGCACTACCACTTTATTAGAGAAAAAATTCTAGCAAAAGAAATTGATTTTATTCATGTCAGTACAGAAGATCAAGTTGCTGACATTTTCACAAAGGCTTTAGGTACAGACAAGCTAAAGAAGTTTAGAAAAATGCTTGGTGTACTAGAAGTGGATTTGAGCTTGAGGGAGATTGTTGAGAATTCAAGCTCAACTAGTTAGGTTTCATTAGTTATTGGAGTAGGAAAGTAATTAGGTTACTTTCACAAAGTTGAATTACTTTTGTTACTTACTTTAGTTTGGTTATTTGTGGTTTGGTCTCTTAGTTAAATAATTTGGTGTTGATGGTTTGGTTCTTTTTTCTTCATTACACAAGGTTGTGTATTTCATGTGATAAGAACCTTGAGGAGTTCTTAATGTTATGTTTTGTGTTATGAACATCATGTTATAGTTTCCTTTCAATAAATATTTATGTTTACACTTGAGTAGATCTTCTATTTATTAACACACTTATGAATGGGGATTTGATTTTGTGGGGCCAATTAAGCCAACATGGAGATATATAAGAAACAAATATATTCTTGTAGTCATAGATTATGCTATTAAGTGGGTGGAAGCAAGAACATTGAGAACTAATACAACAATAGTCACAACAATTTTTTTGTATGAGTGCATATTAACTAGGTTTGGATGTACTTTGACTATAGTCATAGATCAAGGAGTTCATTTTATTAATGATGCCATTAAGTAATTGCCAAATCATTTTCTAATGAAACATGTGAATTTTACAATTTATTATCTTCAGGGGAATGGGCAGACTGAGTTTACTAACAAGGTACTTGGGACACTATTGACCAAATTAGTTAGTGAAAATAGAACAATTTGCGATGAGCATCTGTTTACAATGTTATTTTCATACAGAATTGCATACAAAATAACAATAGGGTATACACCATATCAATTGGTGTATGGATTACATCCATTAATGCCAAGATAGTACATTGTTCTAGTTACTGGTGGAGATGAGACAGATAATACTCTAGTGGGAGTTTTAACTAGTAGAATTATAGAGCTCAAGAAGTTGCAGGAAGCTAAAATGCATGTTGCAAAAAGTGTAAGAATTTAATAGTGGAATAGAGCATTATGGAGTCAATAAAAGAATCTGGAAAAACAATTTAATTTTGGTGATTATGTTCTATGTTTCCAAAGGGCAATAAGTCACACCTAGGGAAGTTTACTAGGAAATGGTTTGAACCGTACAAAATATAGTATGTGTTGCTAAATCACATTATGTTATTGGTGAGCATTGAGAAATTTGAAACTAACCCTATGTTGGTCAACGTAAATAAGCTCAAACCTTATAAATATATGGAATCTAAAGTTCAAAAAAAGAAAAAAAAAAACAAAAAAAAACAAATGCATGTATATTGGGAAAAAAATGTAGGTGGAATTCAAGAGGCAAATTCTAACACAGATGAAGATGACGAATGTGAAGTACAAAAACCACATATGAAGAATGTGAGATAAATAACAGATCACAAATCCAACGATGAACACATTATTTATTTTCGATCTACAAAAGAGTAATAATTGTAATAGTGCGAGATTTGGGATGCAAAAATCTACAAATGATATGTCAATGTATCGGCTGAATCAGTAGCAATATTCATTTAGTCATCAAAAGTATTCACACAATCATCAGAATTATGGGCATAATTAACAAAGAAATTGGTACAATCATCTGATGTGTTTTTACAATTAGCAAATAAATTGGCATAGTTGATAAAAGGTGTACAGGACGAACAAAGTGGAGTTAATATAGATAATGTAGAGTGATTACAGATGTGGAGTAATCGGAAGATGAAATCTATGATATTCATTCATAATAATGATGTTAAGTGTTTCCACATGGTTTTACAAGGGACACAAAAATTTGTAGTGATGGGTTGTATTAATTTCGAGGATCGTGTGTTAATTAAAAGATGGCGGGTAGATGAAAAAATGAATGTGATGGGCAGGATGTTCAAGGATGAGCAAAAATGGGGTAATCGTCGAAAACAATTTGCATTTGTTGCTAGAAATTATGTGCATTTTCCAAGTTTTGGAATTCACAACAATATGAGTGCAAAAAGTGTAATTGAAAAACTACATCGAATAGCAAGGGAAAAGGAAGTTGAAACGAGTACGCATATATGAAGGCAGGAGGAGGAAGCAGAATTGTTGAGACGAACAAAAGTAGAAGAGGAGTTGAGAAGATCGGATAGAGGAGTTTTGAATATTTAGCCATTGGTTGTAAGGTTTCCATCGCATTCATCATTATTTTCGGAATGTGCAAAAGGGAAGGCATATAATGTGAAGATACAGTTTGTGCAAATGATAATTCAAGACAAATAGAATTGGAACATCTATAATTGAGTTTTTGTGCAAAAGCAGACAACATTGGCGTGCAAAAAAACAAATAGGACCATGAGCTACATCAATAGATTCAATGTGCATTGAAAAATTGGAGGAAGATGTAGCTAAGGAGCATCATTTTGTGGAGCCATAGACAATGCAAAAGGATGTAAGGGAGGAGAACATAATTGCACAAGAAAAATAGTTATTCACAGAAGTGCAATTAATAGTACATCAAGCAACAAAGGTGCGGACAATGGTATAAGCACAATGAGGGTTGATGGAGATGGAGCGACATGAAGTGGAATCGATAGTGAACAAAAGACGCACAATCCTAAATAGAGCTACATTTCTAGAAAAAGGTATTAAAATTCCAAATCCAGAGCATTTTATGTGGATAGAGGAAACAATACTATGACAAACATATAGAACAGATGGAGAACTAGAAGGATATTATTGTGGAAGAAGACTAGGTTTCCAAAGTAGGGCTTGTTCCTTTGTTTTTGATGGGGAGGGAACCATCGATGCTCGATGTGATGTTGGAATTTTTGAACACATTCTTGATCAAAGGTGTAAATATCTACTTTGGGCATAAAGATAAGGTGTATGTAATCAGCAAACAACTAATTGTAGATGTTTTTGGAGTGTGTGTGGAAGGGTATGTAGAAAAACCAAAAGGACAAGTCAATAAATCATTAGCAATTCAAGCATTACACAATTGTAAACTTGCACCTGCAATGTTTTCTACAAATCAATGGAATGCAAAGAGTATGGGTTTGCCATACTCTGTTAGATATCCTACCTTATATCTACATTTATTAGAGGGAGAAGGTACAATATTTTAACAACAAAAATGTTATTACATTGGTGAGAGCAAAGAAGGGGTAGTGGGTAGATTGGGCACAAATTATATTCAATAGTGTATGTAGTGAGTTGGATAGGTGGTATAAGTATGTTAAGGAGAATAAAGAGGATAACAAAGATACCTATCAATCTACCTTGGTATTAGCAAAAATATTTCAATATCTATTTGTGCATCAAAAGGACAATCCATAAAAAACACTGGCCAAGGTTTAAAAAATTAAGGAGGAGATGTAGACAACACTAGAGAACAAAAAGAAAGCTAGACTCTCCAAGAAGTGTTTTCAAGAGGAAGAACAAAGTTGAGGAAGGAGGAGCCTTAGGTTTAACAAGGAAGAGGGAATAAAAAAACACATATTTGAGGGCACAGAAAATGATGAAGGGCAAAGTGGAACCATCTGTAATACCAACAATGGTCAGGGTAGTGCCACAAATGGTATAAGTAATTAGACAAACTTCAACAATACCACAAATGACATCGCCACATGAAACAACTAAGGGAGCAAAACCATGGAATTAAGGAGAAACATGACATAAGGTTTCAAGAGGGTGAGGAACATCTACACTTTGAAGGGGATGTATGTGAAGATTGGATGGAGACCACTACAAGTGTAAAACATTTTCAACATTTCCAACAGCATTTGCATCAATAACAACAACAAACACATGAAAGCTTATAGGCTACTAAACTACAAATGGTAAGAGTGGTGACACAACCTACTTTTAAAGGTTTTAAACTAGCATAACTACATGTACCACATAATAGGCCACAATTTGTAGAAGGATTTCCATTTGAATTTAAACTGGGGAGAAAAATGGTGCAGGAGCTGGGATCACTCGCAGAAGGATTTGGAGATCCTATGACACAAACAAGTACACCAAAGTCTATGGAGGAGGTAGCTGCAAAAATAATGAAAGCAAATAAGGTAGCTAAGTTATTTCAGACCATGGCAATTGTGAGTCTAAATATGGGGAATTTAATTTTAGAGGTAAACACTTTGAAGAACAAATTCCTTATGGGGGAAAAGGAGAAGGCAGTGTTACAGGAGGAATTGAATAAGGAGAGAGAGTTCTAAAAGGGGTATAAGCATAATGTGGAAATATGGAGGAGGAACAAGGCAGAGGTTCAGCAAAAAAATAAAGTGCTCATTAAGAAACTATAGGATGAGAATGAGGAGTTCAAAGGTAGCACAACACAACTAAAGTCATAGGATGAAAAATTGCAAAATTTAAAGTAAAAGGTTGAAATCTAGGAAACCATAGAGAGGAAGTGGACAGAAGCACTATTTTTTCATAAGAAACAACAAGAGGCTTTGGATAGTTAAATGAAAGCATTGATTAAAGAAAAGAAGGAGAAGGAGAATGTTATGATAGATTTGGAACTGATAAATTTGAAGAATGTATTTCTGTTGTAGTTTAAAGAGCTTAGAAGAAAGACAACAAAGGCAAAAAGAGAGCAATTAATGGAGGACAAGAAGGAGTATCAAAAAACTCTGCAACACCCGCAAGCATAGTTGGAGAGGGCACACAAATAGAAGAAGAGTTTAGATCTAGCTAGTATCAAGAAAAGACTAGAGGATTATGAACAAATGATGTAGTATTATATAATAATGAAGACAAAGAACAAGATGGACTCTGAGGCAAAATCTGAGGAATGGTGGGAGGTTGTAAAGGAATATTTTACAAAGGAGTTGGAGAAGAATCTAGCTTAACATAGAACTAATGAAAAAATTCTGATGTACAAGTTGGAAGTTTATCAAAAGAATTTTCCAGATCTCATTTGTGGCAATCCAACAAGTACAGAGGTATTGGGCTAAGATGAAAAGATAGAAGCACAGTCCAATGGAACAACTTAGGAGGAAAAAATACAGATTGAAGAATCATAAGACCTGAAAAGTGGAGCAGCTTAGGAAGAGGATGTACATCCAGAGATACCACATGACCTTAAAGGAGGGGGTCAAGAATAAAAAGAACTAGAGGGAATTCAAGAATAGGAAAGGTGGACACTTCTCCAGCACTAGAAGAAGAGATATCCAAGATACAACATTTGGACATCGAACCACAAATTGAATTAATGGGGGAGGAGATCGAAACTACAAAGTAAAATGTAGATATCGGACCATTTGTTTCTATGTAGATTGGGATTATAGGATTGTGCTAGGGGAAACAAATGTTTACAAGGATATAGAATACTATCATTTCATTTCTGTCATTTTACAAGGATTTCAAGGACAAAATCCAAAGTACATTGGGGGTAATGTTAAGGGGGTAAGATGAGTATGTGATTCGGGATGAACAAGGCATTTAGGATAGGGAATAATCAAGGAAGATTATTAGTATGAATTTTGAATTCTTGTTGTTTTGAATCATAATGATGTGACTTGGGATGGTTCAAAAGGGGGGAGAGTTCTAGATAACAAGAAGAGGAGAAGATGATGAGACAAGGAGTTTTTAGAGAAAGATAGGAGAGTTGGAGGTACTTGGAGTAGAAAACCTCAAACTCTATTTTGATATAACACAAATTTTAAGTGTTGTTTTCGGGATTTTTTTCAACAAAACATGGGATTACGTTGTAATTTGGATTCATGTTCTTAGTAATATAAAAAAGCACAAACTTCTAGGTTCATCTTTTGTGTGAATTTTTTGTAGTGTTAAATTATGATGAAATGAATTATAATCTTATTTCTTGAGTTTTTTCAATGTATTCTAAAGTGCAGATTTTGGTTATATGCAATAACCATGAATATGATGTTAGAATGAATTGTAGTGTTAAATTTGTTGAAACTTAAGACAAAAATAGTGAACATAGGCATGTGAAATGTGAATATATTGTTATAGTAGTGTGAAACATTCTATAGGAATTTAAATTTCACTTCTACTAGTATCAATGGGAATCATAATAAAAAAAACTAATTGCAAATGCATCCCATAAGGGGTGGTGGAGATGTGGACACATGGCATAATTGCATGTATGTACATTACATATTAGTTACAACATAATTGTTGATTTCATGACACATTTGTGATAGTTTTAAAGTAGTTGCCACATGCAACTAGAATGTAATTTCTAAAAAAGTCAAACATGGTTAACTACATATGTATGTACAATGTGTATAAATTACTTTATAAAATACCCAATTTCAATTCACTTGCAATTATAATACAACTAACTAATTTTCAAACATGGCAATTTATTTATTAATACACCATATTTCTAAGGGGATAGTTGCATAGTAGTTGTAATACCCAATGGATAGTTGCATAATAGTTGTATACGAGTTGTTTTTAAAGTTTTAGTTGCAAGGTAATGTGGTTTCAGCGAATGCAATTTTTCATAGTGAATATTGCCCCCTGGAATGAATCAAAAGTTTTAACACCTTGCCATAACAATTGTAACTCCTCAATAAGAGGCTGCAAGTACACATCCACATTTGTAATTGTTAATGATTCCTTGCTAGGAATTATTAAAACCAACATCAAAAATTAACATTTTGTTAACAACCAAAGCGACAAATTATAATTCAATAGAATTATTGGCCATGTAAATGGGTTCATCCCATTTAATGCCAACCTCAATCTAATGTTTTATGCTTCAACTACAAATTTAGGCCATTTTTCATAAATGTGCTTCCAATTTTTTGAATTCAGCACATTTTGAATTAGGCCATCTATGCTTGTTCCATTTTTGTGCTAGATCAACAACTCTACCAAAGTTTTGCACATGTACATTTGTAATAGCCTTAGATTCAAAAGGAAATGTTGTAACACTTTCCATGGAACACATTGTGATTCTTCCATATACCTTTAGTATTGCACTTGGGATACACTTTGTAATCTTTCAAGGTGCCCCGAAAAAACACACAACCATTAGTGCAGCTGTGAGTGGAATCATAACTTAAACCCATTCCTTAATTAACTTCAGGGCTTCATAAATTGTGCTTGGCATGTTGTTCCCTTTTGGCAATAATTCCATCTTCAACAATGAGAATAATTCGTCCATGAAAACATTGTTAACCCCATGGACTATCTTCAAATTCAACAACATGGTTGACAACATGTTCATAGAAGAACCTTCAAACAATGGGGTTGATGCTTTTGTGATCATCAACTCCATTATAGTTTCATGTCACCTTTAATTAGTTGGGAAATCAATTATTGAATTCTCCAAGGGCTCGATGTCTAGTGGGTTTTGCTCTTTATATCATACCCTTGTTGCAAATGATCAAATATGATGAAGGCATTTACAACCATTCTATGAACCTGGACTTTTGGGTCAAGTGTGGGAATTGTAACCACATTGGGTGTTTTTAAGCTCCTAGTTGTATCCATTGTAGGTCCATTTCCTCCTTATCCAGAAAACAACCAATGTTACTTGTCACTATAGTACTAGAATTCTTATTTTTTCAAATTGACCAAGTTGACTAGATGGATTTTTTTTTCTAAAAGACATGTATTTTTTACTAGAGGCCAAGGGTTTGAATGAAAATGGGTATTTTTTTATTAATCAATTTGACTATAGTGACCAATTTGACAATTACTCAAAGTGGACATCTAGTCAAATTGGACTTTAAAATACCACCTAGTCAATTTGGTTAGTGGCCTAGTTAATAAGACCACCCAATCTAGTCAAATTGGCAAATGCCTTAGTTAATAAGGACACCTATTATATTCAATCAATATGGCTAATTAAGTAAGCTTAGTCAAAGTGGCTAATGGCCTAATCAAAAGGGCGAATTACAAATTTTAAACTAATTGGGTATCTTGGGACTACATTTAACATTTTATTATGTTTGACCAATTAGAAAAAAGTTGGAAAATGTAAAAGTTAACTAATCATAACTAACCGAATCATGGTTAAATTAAATATGATTAAACTATATATATAGTTTATTTAATTATGGTTAAATTGATTATATTAAAATTAATTATGGTTCAACTACATATGGAAAAGCTATTTAAAATTAAAACTAACCATATTTAATCTAACCATGTTCAATTAACAATAGTTTGTTTAGTTGTATATGTTTTAACCATGGTTAATTTAGCCATATTTAATTTAACCATGATTCATTTATCCATAATTAATTATTCCATCAAATTTTTGGCCATTTTTAATTTTATCATGGCTAGTTTAACCATAAGTAATTTAGCAATTATAAATAGTTTAACCATGGTCAATTTAACAATAGTTGGTTTAACCCTAATAAATTTAACCATGATAATTAATTTAGGATAAATAAATTTAACCATTATTAATTGAACCATTATTGGTTTTGCCACAATTATCATAACCCTAGCCTTGGGCTTACAACCAAAACAAGGGCTTGCAAAAGTGCGAGCCAAGAGTGAAGCCTAGGAGTCACATTTCATGCTCCCAAAAGTGTAGGAGAGTGTGAGAGAATGAACCCCCACATTCCCAAATGAACTTCCACTTTGTGACTTGGAGTCCCAATGGATTCTTGAATCTTTAATTTTTGCATAATTGGTTTTGCCATAAATATTTATTCATTACTTAGTTTAGCCATATTAACTTTATTAGTGGTAGGTTTAGCCAAATTTATTTACTCATGGTTAGTTTAACCATTTCTAATTTAGCCATGGTTAATTTTGTCATAATTATTTCATTCATGTTTATTTTAGCCATAATTCATTTATCCATAATTGGTTTAGCCATAAAATATTTATTCATTAGTGAGTTTAGCCATATTTATTTTATTCGTGGTTAATTTAGTCATGGTTGGTTTAACCATAAATCATTTATTTTTTAGCTAGTATGGCCATATTTATTTTACTCATGGTTAGTTCAATCATTTTTAGTTTAATCATAAAATATTTATTCATTGGTTAGTTTGGCCATATTTACTTTATTTATGGCTATTTTAACCATATTTATTCATTGGTTAGCTTGAATTGATTTATTTTATTCATGGTTGGTTTCACCATAATTATTTAAATATGGTTAATTGAACCATAATTAATTTAGTCATGGTTTTTTTCCATAATTATCTTTAATTTTTGGTTGGTTTAGTCATTATTAGTTTAATAATAATTAAATTTTCCATATTACTTTAGTTGTGGTTAGTTTCATTATTTTACCAATCACTAATTTTGCCATACTTAATTATTCCTAGGTTAAATTATCCACCTATGTAATGTAAATATGTGGCTAAATAACCTAAATACAACTAGCTTATATGTAGGTGTATTTATTTATACATACCCTACTTATATTCCACCTATTTACCTATATTTTAGCCTATAGGTAACCTAGTTATATAAGTTAGGGTAGGCCATTTATATACCTATGATAAATTACTAGTTGGTTAATTAATTATTTACCTAAAATGCATTAATGAATGTGTATTTAAATAGTTGAATATTAATTATTACAAATACATTGTTGATAATATATAATGAATTAAGTCAAATTTGTAAGGATTAGTAATAATTTGGTTGTAATTATCAATCAACAATACAACACATTATAACTATCTTGATATTTTATATAATTCATGGATTTATAATATGGTTGTAATTATTAATTATAACTAAATAATTAGACATTAACTATTACTAATTTTTATTTTAACTTAATTAACATACATATTTACCTACCTAATTAATTAATTATTTTATGTATCTTACATAGTTATTTACGAATAATGTTGTGTGAACGAAAAGGCTCTAGTGTTGTGTTGACATGAAAATGTTTCTCCCTCCCAAAAGTTTGTCTCATATTGTTTGTCATCCTTTCCAAATGATGAACAATATAAATAGATGCACCATAAGCATTCAAAACATAAGAAATATTTTTTAAATGAAGGCCACTTGAGATGAGTCAGTTGAAAAAGCTCAACCTTAAAAGTCAAATTCAAAATGAAATAGGATTTTCCTACCTAGGTCATCTAGGTGTAGGCTTAATTTAGGTGGTGTACATTTAAGTTTAGTAAAGGTCATAGCTTAGGTTGCCCTAGCCTACTTTAGGCTTCTATACCTAGTTGCTAATTATAAGTTCCTAGACCTAGGCCTAAGAGTTTAAGTTGTAGGTTCTTAGACATAGGGACCTTAAGAGTAGGTATCTAATTTAGGTTATTTAGGTTTTATCCATGTGGCATAGCCTAGTGGCCAATGTTTAAATGCCATGTGGCATAGCCTAGTGGCCAATGTTTAAATGCCACGTGGCATAGCCGAGTGGCCAATGTTTAAATGCCATGTGGCTTAATTTGGTTGGCTAGTGTTTGAATGCCACATGGCATTAGCCTAATCAAAATGATGTTTGACTAATCAAAAAATTATTTGACTATTATATTGAAAAGTCGAAATGATTGGTCAAAAGTACCAATTGAAATGATTAATCAAAAATTTCAACTTAGTTTAGTCACAATGGACAAGTTCAAAATGACTTGTCCAAAATGATTGGGAGGTTTTTTTACACCTATCCAAAATGCATCTTTTTGGACCAAAATTTCGAGTGAAAAAAAATAAAAATAAATTTAGTAGTGTTAACATATCTCTCTGGAAAGTATTACAAATAAATAAATCTAGTTTCACATGATTCTTTCCCACATTCTAGGGGTACAAAAAAAATATTTTTTGAAATCAAAAAATCCGATTCACTATTTTAAAAGTTAGGATGCTAACCCATACCACCAGTGGCCACTAGGAATATCAATCTCACCCATTCAATCTCAAATGTTTTTAAATTATAGACCGAGTTTGACATCTTCCACCATGGCATGAATTACATGGGCATTCGTAGCTTGTTAATCGTTGTTGATCTGCTTCAAGGTCTTCATCTTCAAATAATTTTTGGGAAGCAAGGTGCCATTGCATTTGTGCAATTGGCAACCCTTCACCCCTTGACGTTCCACAATAAAATCCCTACATATTATAACTAAATCATTTCAATAAAACTTCAACATTATGTTTGTTCACATAACTCATTCAAGTCAATCCATTTTAGATTGCACACATGTTTTCTTATGTTTAGGAATATAAAAAGTAATTATAGTTAGGCTACATGGTCAATTCAACTCGTACAAAAAAAATTGGTCCCAACAAGCTGATACAAATCTCTACTTTGCCAAATCCAATTAGGTCCCAAGTCCCCCCACACTTATACAAATATCAAATTTGACAAATCAAATCATGTTTTAACACACTTTTACAAATCTTAATTTTGACAAATCCACACATGTCATCCAACCACTACCATGTTCAATTTGTTCAATCAATAATGTTTTTTGCATTTAAGAAAGGTACATAATAATCTACCCCACTAATGCAAGCTCTTCTATCTAGATTTAATCTGTGATCCTCTAACATTTAGGGTAATAGCAATGTATCAGGATACAATGAAGGTTATGTATGCATTGAAAATGTTAGTACACATAATACATATATTTAAAATATGATTAAATTGAAGGAAGGTATGTACATAGTATATTTCAGCTAAAAATAAATACTTAGTATCCATATGTTTGTCATATTTAACAACTATTGATTAGTACTTGTTTGTTTCATACTTAAACAACCACATGTACATGTTAACTACTTGGGTTTCTCCTTAACCTCACAAGAGTAATGCGAGCATTTAGTAAACGTCACTTGCTCACATTGACAATGTGAACATTTAGTAGAGGTCACTGGTTCACTTGGTATCAAATGTGGACACTGTAGTTCTTACCATCTCAATTATTATAAGAATGGACAAAGAAGGGTATATGGCAGAATATACTCAACAGGGTGTAAAAGTGTAAAGGAACAAATGTGGGCTTAAGATGGTAAAATCAAATATTCATTTAGAGGGAAAATGGAGGTTGGGAGGGCATTTGTATTTGGGATAAGGGTTGTTGTTTACCTCATGCTCTATTGTTTGCTATCCATTGTGACCAAACAACGATGGTGGGTGTGGATGTTATGGTGATGACGATGGTATGTACAAATGTTGTGGTAGGCATGAATGCGATTGAGCAGGCAATTTTCAGTGCAAATGTCAATGCTCAACCATAAAAAGAATATGATGAAGTTCGATGATGCACCGTCACCAAAAATGAGGCAACTTTTGCTTTGATTTTTAGTGTAGATTAAAAGTAGGATAGTGAAACACAATTTTCTTTCTTCACAAGTGCCTATTGCTCAAGATTGGTTGCATTTTATAACAATTTTTAATTATGGAAATAGTGGACATTGTGTTTGGGGGCTGAAGTTTTCCTTGTACAAACCCTATTTCATCATAAAAAATTATGATAAAGTTCAACTTTAATTTCTTGCACATTGTTTTAGATGTCATCCAAACATTTAGGATTCAAATTCCTCATTGCATTCTTTCTTGTTTTCTTTTCTCTTTACCTCTCACTCACTTTCACTCATTCACTCATTCACTCTCTTTTTTGTTTTTTTTTTCTCTTTCATTCACTCTCATTCATTCACCTTTTGGTTTCCTATGTAGTTATAAAACGCATTTAAAAAAATATATATGTTGCAAAAAGAAACAAATTGCAAACAATATCATCCATGTTGCCAATCAACTTCGAAGGTTGAGGGTTCCCGTGGATCCAAGCATGAAGCTTCAACGCAGCTTTCAACTTTGTAAGCGAATCACAGTGGTGGTTGATAACAATTCAAAGTTGAGCGAAGGATGGGTGAGGTTAGACTTAGATTGTGGGTAGAAAGCAAATCTAGATAAGGATTTTGACAAAGACGATGTGCAAGATGAAATTGAGGAAAAATTTAAAGAAAGTTTGGAAGAGGAAAGGCCACAACAATAAGTATGCACCCATTTTTCTAAACCCTATTTTTTGTGTTGAGTTGTTGAATTTGTTAGAGTAAGGGTTGTATAGAAGTAGTTGCATACCCCATGTGTTTTATTCCAAGTGTGGCTTGCTGAATTTCTTTTACATGATCAAAATCTTGTTAGTAAGTTTTTGAAAAAACAAAGGCAAGATTTCTTTCTCTATGTTTTTTGTTAGTTTGTTAGGATCCTCTTTATATGCACTACTTACTACAAGGTACATTTCAAATTGCCATGAACATTGTTCTTCTTTTTGTATTTTACTTTGTGGTTGTCTTGTTCACATATGTCTTTTTGAGTTCTTGTACTTTTTCTTCTAAGTTTGGTAGGTTTGCCATAATTTTTTCTTTCACATTTATTGATTGGCTACCATTGCTAATTTGTGCATGTTCCCAAAGAAAGGACAAATTGCAAAACAACAACCTAAACATCGAATCATGAGGTAGAAACAACCCATAGCTCTGCTCAACAAATTGAACAACACTAATGACGATATTGCATTCGGTTCAATGCCAAATGGATTTACCTTTGATGATGAGGGGACTATGAAGGAGCCATTGGTTATAGATACCAAGATCCCCATGGCTGTAGACTCTAGTGATGCTCATGAAGCAACCACTTCTACTCAACAAATGCTAATGGATGCTATAGGTAAATCTTTTGACACCCATCTTCGGGAGCAAAATTTTCAAGTACTTATCAAATACTAGACTTGCAATTTTTTTTCTTTTCAAACATTAATATGTACCCACCTACATCTTTGTTGTTTATTGTTTGGCACTTTGTAGGTCAATTTGCAAATGCACAAATGTATATAACAATAGGTTCAAAGGTGCCAAACACAATACCCCAAAATACCTAGCCACCATACATGGGCATACTTGGCCAATACCAACAACCACCCAACCAATACCAAGGGTAGCCTTACCAATACTAATACCTAACTATGCCCAACCAATACTCATAGCTCATTGGTCAATACACAATCTCCTAGCCAATACTCCCAACCACTTGGTCAATATTCACAACCAACTAAACATCATATGCCTATGCCATGCAATCACTACCCCCAATGTATGCCAACACCTAATCACTATCTGCCAGTGCCAAGCACTTAATACTCCCCAATGCCATTTGATCTACTCAATACCCTCGTCTAATTATCCATGCACATGTTGTTTAGTACCCCAGAATCCTCCTAATTCATTCAACTTAATACCCCTAAGTGACATTTGGCAACAACCTGCTAAAGAGTTGGATGCCATAAAAAAAGCTTTGGATGTGGGTTTTGAGTATATAGATTTTCCACTTGGCTATAAGTATGTCAAAGGCCAAGTGGTCGTTGTATTGAAAAGTAGGGGTGGCTAGTTGAAGAAGAAGATAGATAAAGGCGAAAGTAAACCACGGAATTACAAAGAAGCACATTGTGACTAATTGATTGAAGTTCTCAAGCAAGAGGAAAATGTAGATAGGGTTGCACGAATGATGGAAATTTAGGCAACTTAAAAGAATGCATCACGAGTTGGACAAGTTTGTGATATTGGTGTGGAAGAATGAATGGTAAGTAACAAATTTCCTACTTCCTTTTAAAATTTCTGTGATTTGCATTTCCTTGTTCAATCTCAAATTTTAATTTTGGAACCTATGGGTTGGATGGGTTTAAGAGGTTGACCTAGGACAAAAACCCACATTGGTAGAGATATAGAAGAAAGTTGAGAGGGAAAAAGTTCTAACAAGCACAAAAGGCTAGAGGTGGAAGAAGATGAAGTTAGAATGAATTAAATAAACATATTTTCTACCCAAATTTGTGAAAATTCCATAACCAATCTAGGCTTTGATTTGTCCTAGCTAGGTTTTGCAAGTTCTTTCAAATGAAACATTGTCTTTGTATGGTTTTATTTGTCCTGGTTCTATTTTTGTATTTTGTATTTTTGTCAATTTGTCTATCCTAGTTGACTAACCTTGGATGTTAGGCTTTGATTTGTCCTAACTAGGTCTTGCAAGTTATTTCAAATTTAGCATTGTCTTTCTATCTTTTTATTTGTCCTAGTTATCTTTATATCTCTCTATATTAATATAACATCACGCATTTAATGTTATGGCCCAACAAGATGAATTGGACAATGCAAGCCAATCTTTGACATCTCACATCAACCTACGCACGGGGGCCATGGAGAACAATTCTGAAGAACTTGTTAAGGTCATTGAAGATCTGAAATCAAGTAATGATCAACTAATGCAAAAGCAGGATCATATGTTCAATAAGTTGGAGGAAATCTTTTCATTTTTGAAGTCAATAGCCACTTTAGGGACTCAACCCGTACTTGAGGGGGGGAAAATGTCAAATGTTGTTGTTGACAAAATGATTGCATTTCATGATGGCAACATGGTTGTGATAAGTAGCAAGGTAGTCCTAATGGATGTTCCAACTTCCAAACATAGCAAGATTGATTAGCGTGGGTTAAACCTTAAAGAAGTGACTTTTGATTTGCCAACAGGCACTTGCAATATTTCATATGAAAACAAGTTGCTAACTATTAACGGGACCAAACATTTTTTGGTTTTAGATGTCAACAACTTATTATGTGAAACTCATCACTTGAGATCTACGAATATCTATAAACATTAATTCTTGCCACTTGGTGTGTGAACAAGTTTATAAGCCCACATCCCCAGTCTCGAGAATTCTTGGAATTGTGTAGTAATCATTTTGACATTAGCATCTTGTCGCAACCCTAGCTTTGGGCTCGCGACCAAGGCTAAGGGGGTTGCAAGGTTGCGGGCCAAGAGGAAGGAAGCCCGGGAGTCAAGGCAAAGGCATTGCAAGAGTGCGGGCCAAGAGGAAGCCCG
>Ga0209611_10004463_pt1 | contig 23912 bp, 12 predicted proteins | sample S1TSphgellanicum_3_FD_187693 | JGI IMG/M metagenome (GOLD analysis project Ga0209611, IMG submission 187693) | Host-associated microbial communities from peat moss isolated from Minnesota, USA - S1T2_Fc - Sphagnum magellanicum MG (SPAdes) (version 2) | ecosystem: Host-associated > Plants > Peat...
ACAACTTGTCTCTCTTTTTTTTTCCTTCTTTTCCTTTCATGACGATTGGGGAAAATATGAAACAGAAGTGGGGGGCACTTCTTTTTCAAAATGCCCTCTGAAAAGTGAAGTGAAAAATCATATTCATTATAACACCAACGTGCACACGGTACCTTGAAAAAAGGGTTTTATGTACTAGAGAATGAGGCCCTTAAGTTGTGTGTTCCCTAATCCAACACTCCACAAGCAGATTGTCATGTACAAGATAATCCACTGCAGAGTGAACTCATGGGAACACTGCAGAATCAGCCCACCATAGTATCTATAGAATGGGGCCTATTCCATCTCGAAATCACACCATAAGGGCCCTAAATAAGCCTTCCTTTCCTTCAATTTAGCATAGGGAGCAAAGAAATGAGTAAACCACAGCTGATTCTGTCACTTAAAACTGCCTCGAAACCTGTCAAATGGACCTTTACACCAACAACTCAACTGGAATGGAGACACGAGAAATGAGTTTGTACAACAAATTCACAACCTAGAGTGGTGCAGATCATAGCTAGGAAGCTAACTCCTCCTTCATGAACTCACCCAAGAGTTCTAACATTTGGATCAGCCTGCCTTCCCTTTTAATTTGCTGCCCATTTTCAATGTTCTTTGCATTCAGATCTCCAAATTGGAAGGTTACATTATTTTTTCTTTAAAAACTATAATTTCACTTGGATTTTTTTTATGAGTAGGTCGATAATTTGGACATCATAAGTGCCATATTACAACAATTCAGAGAATTTCGAAGAAATGGTCAAATATGGGTAGATCCAACCTGTAGAATTTCCTTTTCCTTTTCCCATTCTAACTTCATTAGTGTCATGTCATATGTCCTTTTTGAGTGGTGAAGCTTCATATCCAACCTTAGGCCACTTGTTGGTTCCCAAACAACCCTTTTTTCAATTGATGAAATTTTACGAAAAGTTTTCAAATTTAAAAAATGAATTGATTTTGAAGGTTCAATTGCTAGAAGTGAGAAAACAAAAAATAAAAGTTGGCAACTCTCTATATTTGGTCTTCTATTTATTGCCAAAATATTAAAAATTTGCTTTTCATATCTGCAAGATTTGGCTAAATCTTCATTGGGATGATTGCTAGTTTTTCTACACCTTCCAATGGATGATGGCCACTTTGGCTACAGATAAAAATTCCTTCAAACATTGGTCCCACATGACCTAAATCTAGCTTTCTTGTCTCATCATCCCTTCTTGATTTCATTCAAATTTCATTTCAAATACTTTTGAGTGTGTAATATTTTGGAATCCAATAGTTGGTTCTATAATCCCATGATGAGACGAATGGTCCTAGATCCTAACTAAAGGTGTAAAAATGTTTGTCAAGAGGGCTTAGGTTTCTATAGGTTAAGAACCAAGCTGGAGATGAAAGATGAATATTTGACCAAATGCATGCAAGCACCCAAAGTTTAAAGTGAACAAGTTTACAAAACAAACTTTGAATGAGATCAAAGAAAGAATGACAATTTGATTGAGTAGAAAGTCTCTAGAGTCTAAACCTATTGCACACGAATACAACTACATAATCAGGTATTGATGCAATAATTTCAGATAATCCTAGGGTGGAGAAGGTGGAAACATGTTATTGCACATCTATGAGTGCCTTATAGCAAGCTAACCTCAATTGCTTAGGGCAATCCTACCTAGTACATGAAGGGTATTCCTATTTTGCCACCACAATGGTGGATTAGGCATTAGGCTTGATGTTCCAATAATTGAGCTGTAAACAAGTCATGGGTGTATATGTGTTAAGGAATGCTCCTCTACTACTACATTGGACATACTGATCATATAAACAAGGCAACAATGTATATTTGTCATGAAGGTTCTTTAGATTTGATGGTACCCATCAAAAGGGTGTATGAATGAGAAAGAAACTAATGATATTTTTGGTATATCAATTAAAATATACAACACTTGGGTACTTATTCTTTACACCCAATGAGTTTACTTTTGTACAAGGGTATATGGGAACTCCAATGCTGAGGCATTTGGTGACAAGGTACAATGAATTGACAGTTGTGGAAAGTGGCATGGGAGTAACTTCAATATTTTTTTGGGTAGTTTTTCAAAATTTCAAGCCCAAGTTTGAATTTTTTTTCCTAACGGTTCCCACTTCTATTTATTTTCAAAAATTCAAAACTAAAAAAAAGAAGTGGTTTAGGAGTTTTCCAGTCATCAGAAGTGAGAAAAAAGGAATGAAAAAATTGTCAGATTTATATACTTGGTTTTCATTGTGTAGCCAAAAATATAAAAGGATGATCGAAGACTTTTTACTTTAAGACACACATACACACACACACACACACACACAAATATAGCCAGATTTGGCTAAATCTTCCCCAGGGATGATAGCCACTTCTTCTACATCTTCCTATGGCGGATCACCACTTTGGCTACAAACAGTAAGTCCACTAACTTGGTACAAATGCATTATGCATGGCTTAATACATGTCATTATTTTCACATGGAAAGAATCATGACACTTGCATTTGCAGCTTACAAAATGGCACAATAATCTCATGTATCACCTTGCAATCATGAAGAACAAATAAATCATGGTTTATTCAGGCCTACATGCTCCATAAGTTGAAGTGTGATGTACAAATAACAAAGGATGTGAATGGGTTTATGAGGGTCTTGTGCAAGTAAGTACTTGCATGCATGATGCATCCCATTTGTGAGACTTTAGAGTTATCCTTAAAGTTGTACTCACTCCATCCACCCTTTTTTGGAGTATCCTTTTTAATTTGTCGCCTCCTTTTTATTGTTAATTAATAAAAATTAAAAATTTGATCAAACAGCAAAACTCAAAATGAGATTGTTGAATTCTACTATAATTTGTATTTAATGCAAATGTGATAGTAATCATTTTTAGGTTGTTTATCTCAAGATTTATATTGAGAATCACATCTAGGACTAAACTTTTTTTAACATTTGTGAAAATACCAAAAACAATTTAATCTTAAATGTGGCATTCAATGCAAATTAATTAGGCAATTTAATGTTCACTTATTATTTTAACTTCTTTCAAACCTTTTCAAACCTTCAACAAGCAATTTCATCATAATGGGCCAAGGCTTTAACATGTTCAAGGTACGAAGTTTCTTTTGTTTGAAATCAGCTTGTTAACATGCAAACATGATGATTGAGATCACATCCAATGTTCGAATGATATCAATTTTGGAAAACTTATGGAGAACTTGTACAAAGGTTAGATTGAAAGAGGATCCCAAGATATTAGTGTTGAGATATGTCCACAATTCACTCACATGGGTAAGGTTGAAATTTAAGGAAAATGGTCAAATGAAAATTGAGAAAGATATAACTCAAGAAAGTTGCCATTAGAAAAGACAAATGCAAGAAAAGAAAGAATTTGAAAAATTTGCAATTTATCAAAGACAATGGATGGATGGATGGGTGAATGAAGGCTATGACAAATAAGACTTGATTTTAAGTTGAAATTTAGGAAAGAAAATAGATGAAACAAATGTTGAAAAAACTTGGGGAGGTTTAAATTCATGGATGACATCAATTGGTGGATTAAATGCAAGTTGGGAAAAATAGCATCAAAGAGTTTGCTGAAACCCAACAATCACTATGGCTGAGATGAAGGCTGAAAAATAAAGGATTTGAGAAAGTTGGAATGCCAAAAGACTTCGGATGAAATGGAAGTTAGAGAAAACAAGATTTAGGATAGTTGAAACTTGAAAAAGACAAATGGATCATAAAATGAATGTTCAGGAAAAGAAAATGTAAGAAAATGTTGAAATTTGGAAAAGACCATGGATGAATGAAGGATGCAGAAGATGAAATCCACAAAGTTGTTTTTTTTTTTTTAACATAGATGAAAATGTAAGCAATGAATGATGAAAAAATGATGAAATTTGACATTCTATGTCATATGCACAAATCAAAATGTCAAAGAAAGTTTAACCCAAAAATGAAGATTAAGGGAGTTCCTTTTCTCAAAACAAGTGGCAATGAACAAAATTAATGAATATGGCCAAACTTGTGTACAATATAGCTTGAAGATAAAACTATATTTAAGTTGTAAATATTTTATGCATGTTGTTGGAATATAATATGAAGAACCATAAGTTACCACCTTTATTATGCCCCTTTTTGATAAGGATGTCAATGTTAATCATCATTTCAAAATTTGGTATTTAGTCATCACATGTGGTAAAATCATGATGTTGAGTATTTACTTGAACAATGACAAACCATAACTACTTGGTTTGGCAAGGGGTTCAAATATAGTTAGTTATTGTTTTCACAAAAGCCATTGGAGTCTTGGTTCAATGATTTTGTTGTTATCCTTTGAATTTCAAATGTCAAGGATTTAGTTTTTTGGGCCAAATGTGGCTATTGGTGAAAAACGATTAAAGGCAACAAGTCGATAAGCAAATTAAGGAGAGTGGAGAACATCAAGAAAGAGTGTGAAAATGATGAACAAATTTTGCATGCATAAAGTTGAATTTGATTTCAAAAAATTCAACATGATTGTGAGGATTTGTTTAGTTTTGGACATTGTATAATTTGAATTTCTTTGACCTTGGAATGTACAAAGTATGTGTGTGAATGTGTTTATTGCATAGCTCAAGTCTTGAAATTTCTTTTGTGGTTTAGAATGAGTTATAAAGAAAGTGACCATGTTTATCAACATGTGTAAGTATAATAACATGCCAATGCTACAAATGTAACCATTGTGTAATTTTGCATGTCTTAGGGTCAAAAATTAGATCAATGTTGAAAATATTTAAACAACAAGACACAAAACTTGGTATATTATTGGAACATTTTGAATTATTTTAAATAAATCTAATAAATATACAATACTCAATTTGTTATTGTTGCATGGTGTAACCAATGTTTTTACTACTGAATTATATTTTAGAGTATTATATAAGAATGACCTGAAAATAATAGCTATATATTGGCAATATGAAAAAAATATACAGTCCAAATATTTCTAATTCAACCTTTTTTTCTTGAAGTATGGCAGTTTTCAGTTGAGCTATTTTATTCAAAAAATCCTTTGTACAAGTCATAGCCCCTTTTATTTTGTTGCCAAGTGGTGAAATTTTTCCACACAAAAAACCCTAATCCTCAATGGGTGTACATTGAATAATTTTTTTAATCAATTTTATATTATCACATATGTTCATCGACAAATGTTTGCTTGAAAAACATATTTTACAACTAAAATAACACATTTTCTGAAGTAATCTTGAAAATAAACTTGGGCATTGTGGTGCTTCACACTACCAATGATGATAAACTCTTCATGTGTATTATAATAATTTTGGACATAGATATGGATAGTTTTCATCTATAACCCATACAAGGTCTTTAGCATCAACCATAAATGTTAACATAATGTGTGAGAGCTCACATGTTATAGATTGTTGACCCATCTAAAAAAGACATCATACATTTGGAATATTCAACTATTAGTGCTATTGAGGTTTACAAATGTTAAATACAAAATTCCACCCCCAACATATTCATTACCTTAAGAAAAAAAAGTTTAAGTTTCTTTGTGAAGTTATTTTCAACTCTAAATCATGATAGCCCTATGACATTTAATCAAAGTCATTAATGCAAAGTTTTACAAGTTGCCATGTGCCATACTAAACTTATTTTAAATCAAGATTGCTTGCAACCCAATCTAATTTATGAGATTATACCCAAGCTCTTAAGAAGCGATATTAACTAGGGGAAAAGTAATGATGCTTTTTTTTAGAAACAAATTTTTCACATAGTAAATGGATTGGATAAACATGCACTTACAAAGGCCCCATTACTTTTTGTTTTGGGGAAAGGGCCAAGGGGGGTTTTGGATTTTTTTGTTCCCATTCGATCCCATCAAGTTCCCAATGATGTTAAATATTAGTGTTGTCCTTAAGTTCCCACATGTTCCCCAAGCTATTCCAATAGCAAAGCACTTTATTTCATATCATTTGCACAAAATTCTACTTTTGTAACCTGTATAGTTAGATCAAATGAATACATTTTTTTAATTAAAAAAATTGTATTGCCCATAATGTGAATGTTTTATTTGTTGATGAGTCAAATAAAAAAGCCTATCACCAAAAAAACAAATTCACTTTGGGTGCATCCCCACAACTAATTTAATCCAATTAACAAATAAATACCAATGTGTAACATGAATTTCTAGGTCCAAGTTTACCAACCAATTTTGAAAATTCAATGAAATTCATGTGCTTATGTGACATTGTACAAACATTTGAAATTTATTAAAGGTTGCCCATTACACCCAAGTCCTTTAAAATAAGAATTGCACTTAACAAGGAATTTGAATTGGATGAGAATTATCAAGTAAAATGATGTGCACAACTCCTTACATGCCAATAATCATAATCTTAAATGCAACACCAAGTTTGACACACATTTACAATACAATGTTAAACATGAAAAAAAATTCAGATTTTTTTTACTATCCATGTACAATGATTAATGCTATAAATATCTTTCTTACACAACAATTTCAAAGAAAAAAAATGTGATGTAGTGGTAGAATCTTTCCTCCAACTGAAAGGTCTAGAATTCAATTTTTTTTCCAATTTTTTTTGCTAACAAAAAAAATGAATGAAAAAAATACATATAAATTTTTTAAGTTAATTGCCTTTAAAAACAACCTTTTCAAGGAAAAGAAGATTAAGTGTTAGTCTTAAACAAATTGCTTTAAGGAACAATGTAAGTTCCCCATGGAGTAAAATGAAGTTTCAAAAGAACAAAAAAGTTCGCTAAAGAATAAATGAAATACTTCAAAAAAATAACTTGCACAAGGAGGAAGAAAAGTTCCTTAGGGAGAAGGATAGTTTCCCAAGGGAACAATGTATTATTTTTGAGGAAGGGCCCAAGTTCCTTGGAGAGAAGGGTAGTTTCCCCGAAAATCAATGTAGTTTCCCCAAGGAAAGGCCCAAGTTCTCTGGGGAATAATCATGTTCCAAATTTTTTTCAATCATAGCCATCACATGTTCGTTTTATATAGGCTTGTGACCTATCATTGGAAAGGTCTCAAGGAAGGCTACAATTTTGTAGTTGGAAGCACTTCAATCAAAATTTGTATGAAAAAGTTAAAGTCACACAAAATTTTAGACAAATTTGTTCCTTGAAGCACATGGTTGGCCCTAAGGAACAACCATCACCCTTAAGGAGAAATGGTCCTAAATTGCCTTAGGGAGCAACCATGGCCCTCGAGGAGAAAAGGTTTAAGTTGGCCCAAAGAACAACTATGTCCTGCAAGGAGAAAAGGTCTTAAGTTACCTGGGAGAGTAACCGTGTTCCTCGGGGAACAAATTTGTTTAAAACTTTGTGTGACCTTAACTTTCATATGAATTTAGAACATCATTTTGAAATTATTGTGTAAGAAAGATATTTATAATGTTAATCATTATATGGGTATAATAAACAAAAATTGAATTTTTTTTCATGTTAGGCATTGTATTATAAATGCATCGAACCCAATGTCGCATTTAACTTGTTACCATTGTTTAATGTCTATTTCTTTCATAATCTAATTTTTTTTGTTGGTTATGCTTGTAAAGTGTAAATGAGAGACTAGGGAATGATAAAAGTTTTCATTTGATCCAACATTTTGGAAAATATTTACCAAATGTTACACTTAATTCTAAAATTAATAATTTGGGAACTTTAAAAGGTGTTTCCTATTTAAATTGTTTTTGTTCATTCAACCATTTGGGGATGAAATGTTTATTCCATTTCATTTGACATATTTGCCCTTCCCTACAATAACCACCTTGGAGCAAGAAGCACTTATTACAATACAACCATGGTTAAAACATTAAAATAAAAAATCATTTTTCATTACATCTAAAGATTTTAAGTATCATGTTCCAACATTAAATTTGGGTCTCCAAATCCAGAACAAAATTTCTCCAAATCAAATATTGGCATTAAGAAATATTCGTGAAGAAAATGTCAATGTACCAAATGTGGGTGGACATGCTTTAAGATGCCTCATTAGTCAAGATTCTTTAATTGCGTCAATTGCCAGATTTCAACTAGAATCGTCTATGAAAGCAAGCTCAAGGAGTTTGCTTGATCCTTAGCATCAAGGAGGCAACGAGGGACCTCTGCTGTTCAAGGACTTCACTTAAGGAAGCTGCTATTTTCGATGCGGAACAGACGCTTGGTGGCCGATTCTGCCGGCTCTCGGCCACCAGGTTTGCCTTGCGACTGCTTGCCTGGCAGAATCGGCCACCAACGTCCTGTTCCGTAGCACGAAATCTGATATGATCTGGTCGTCGTCAATGAGCTCAGATCAACAAACCCTAATCTGCAGGAAACTTGCTCCGGGCCGTACTCAATCATTTCCATTTGGCATCATTCCGTTGTTTGTTGTGTCAGACGCAGAGGTTGTGATAAGAGTAGTCATTGGATGTTTGGGTTGTCTTGGGGTTGGGGATTTTGGCCACCAAAGTGTGCGCATTCTGAAGTCCTCAATATCTGTTTATAAGAATTGCAAGTGTCAAGTCTGGTGCAAAGAAGAGGGAGAGGCAGAGAGGGCAGGCAGGAAGGCAGGCGCTGAAAAGAAAAAGCTGCAATGGGTAATTATAGCCAGGATCTGCAGCTGGCTGCTCGCGCCGTCCGACTTGCTTCTCGCCTGTGTCAGGTTTGATCCTCACCCATGTTTGTTGTTGTTGTTGTTGTTCTTTGAATTTTAATTCCATGATTGTAGTAGTTAGAGCATCCCCAGCGGTGCTCAGAACGTGACCCTGCACATTAAAATTGCACGAAGAAAAGTCAAAACATGCCGATTTGGCTCAGCAAAATGGTTTAGCATATTTGCACAATTTGCTGAGGCTGGTAAAATGCACATCAAAGCTGTGCACCTGCCAGAGAAGAGTGTAAATGAATATGAACTGACTGCTGCTCCCTGTTTCTGATTGGTCCAGCTGGTTAGGTAGTCTTTCACCTGTTTGCAGTCTCAGTTTCAGTCTTAAGGGTGGGGTTGCAAGAAAGTAAATAACTAAACTTGGATGTGAGAAGTATTTTTGCAGGGTCACATACTGAGCACCACTAGGGATGCTCTTACAGGTGATTGACACATATACACGATTCTGATTTTTTTATGACATACCTACCTTCCTTTTGTTGATGCAGTCAGTGCAGAGGGGATTGTTGGCAAAAGAGACACAATCCAAATCTGATGACTCGCCTGTCACAGTTGCTGACTATGGTACACTTTCAATACACAAGTTTATCTTACATTAGGTTATGTTACATTGTGTATGTGTGCTCACAATACCCTAACCCTGAAACTGAACCCGAAACTGGAACTCATAAACTTTTGAGAAGATTGCTTCATTCACTGTATGAAGCAAAATGTGGCACCCTCTGTTTTCTGTTGAAGGCTCACAGGCGCTTGTCAGCTGGGCTCTGGAGCGGGAACTACCGGCTGGCTCATTTTCATTGGTTGCTGAAGAGGTATGAATGAATCACTGAGGTCTTTTTTGTTTCCCTAGATGCAATTGCCAGCACAACATGTCAAGTAGGTAATGTCATGATCACATTTTTTCTCTTTTTACATCTTCACTGGCAGGATTCCGAGGACCTTGGAACAGAGACAGGAGCAGCAATGCTCACTCGCATCACTCAACTTGTAAATGACACCATTGCAGCAGATTCTACCCTAGATGCTGCACCGTTGACCACTAAGGATGTACTGCTCGCCATTGATAAGGGCAGGTCCAAGGGTGGTGCAACAGGTCGTCATTGGGTCCTGGATCCAATTGATGGAACACGAGGGTAAGACTAAATGTTTTGTCAGTATATCTTACTGGAACACTGACTGATTCTGAAGATACACTTCCTTGATGTTGTTAGGAAAAGGGGAATTTCACAAAGTGCATACTGAGTTCATGAAGTACCATTATGCTGCTAGGGACTTCTGTGTAGCCAAGTTGACAATCTGATAACTGGTACAGATGTAGAAATTTTGTTCCTCTCTTTTTTGCAAATAGTTGCAATTTGGATAGATTGTTTCAATGGTGTTCCTACCAATGTTCTGCCAAGGCAGTAGTAAAATGGCACAACTCATGAAACTGATGGCTGTTGCTTTGCCAAAATAACCTACAGACAACTTCCAGCACCAAATCTTTGAGGCAATGGAAAATTTAGTGACCTTTCTGTCCACCTACATTGAAGGTTTTTTTTGTTCTCTCTTCTAAAGAGGGTTCCAAACTCAAATGATCCAGGTTCGTGAGAGGGGATCAATATGCAGTTGCTTTGGGACTCTTGGAAAATGGAGAAATAGTAGTAGGGGTGCTTGGGTGTCCCAATTTACCAATGACATCAATTGCTCATGGTGTACCCAAGGATTCAAATGAACCAGTTGGGTGCCTTTTCACTGCAAGCAAAGGTGCTGGCACTTTTGTGCAGTCACTTGATGGGAAACTGCAGCCACAACAGGTACATCATCAAGTAGTTTTCTATTTTTTTGCAAAGTTGAAGTGGCAGTCACAGAGTAGTAGGCTTTGTGAGAGGACTCCATCTGGAGAAAGTACTGGATGACTTTATTGCTTTGACTTTTTTGTAAGGAATTGTCTTAAGCATCAATTACACCATATATTTTGAAGTACCTTTTAATTTTTATAAATGGTGCAGTGGGATGACATGTGGGATGTGGCAGGTGTATGTGAGTAATGTGGAGGATCCAGCATGGGCTACATTTTGTGAGTCTTATGAAAATGCACATTCTAATCAGAGCCTTACAGCCAATATTGCACGAGTAAGCCTCCTCCCCCTTGTTTAATTACACATTTAGTGCTTGGTTACCAGGTTCATCACAGTGACTGGTTACTCTCACCTGAAGAATTGAAGTCTGACTCAAGAGGTTTCCCTCTTGTCCGGATGCTTCGAATCATGAATGAGCAAAATGGACAGCAATAGGTGGTCACACTGACAAGGACATATAATGTCTGGATTCACAGATGGTCCACTTTTCTGGTCTAAACTCCAAACCATAAGTGAGCAAGTCTGGACAGTCATGGGCGGTCGTCCCTCTTAGTGTGACAGCTAAAAGGTGGCCCTCTTATCTGGGCAATCTTATCTTTTCAACAGCCGGTCATTGCTGTCAAATGTGAGGTTGGAAGTGTTGTCGTTCATTGTGTAGGTATTGGGAGTGACCGCCCCCCCAGTGAGGATTGATAGCCAGGCCAAGTATGGGGCTATGGCCAGAGGAGATGCAGTTATCTACCTCCGATTTCCTCATCCTGGGTATCGTGAGAAAATATGGGATCATGCAGCTGGGTCAATTGTTATCACAGGTATGCACCCTCAAGAAAACTGATAGTGAATGATATTATGGCATCAGTTTTGTGAAATGGAAGAAATAATGCCCTATCCTGTACTTGATTGTTGATTGGACGTTCACTATGTTTACTTGATGTGTTGATTTGTAGAGGCAGGAGGTGCTGTTTTTGATGCAGCAGGGAAATCTTTGGACTTCTCAAAAGGAAGGTTTTTGGATTTGGAGAGGGGCATAGTTGCAACCAACAAGAAACTGAAACCAGTGGTTCTTGCAGCAGTTCAGACAGTTTTGAATGGAGAACAACCATCACAGAAGTTGTAAGCCAGGATTAAAACAAAGAGGAAATTGTAATCAAGGACTAAATTGAAGGGGCTATCCTTCTGCAATACACTTGTGATTACCCCAGTCATGATAGCCATGGCTACAAGAAGAAAGTTGGAGAATAAGATGGTTATTCTGAAGAGAACATCCTGAGTAGAATAAGATGATTATTCTGCAAGAGAATATCCTGATTAGAATAAGATGGTTATTGTTCAAGAGAATATCCTGAGTAACCATGCCTAACATGCTTTGGCACTTTGCGATGATGCCAATAAACCCTTAATGGATCTTAAACCATAAACTCTAGCTCATTCCTGGATCCCAGCAGTCATTGTTTCACGTGCAATTTCAAACTGAATATATCCCTTGGATGCACTATGTTGCCATTGTTAGTCCCAAAACCAGTTCTAAATGCATCAAACATGCCAATTACTGTGCAATTTATCCATCCTTAGAGGAACTCTAGAGCTCTGTAGGGGTTTGGAGAAGTGTAACCTTATCAAGGATATGTTCAGGATAGTGTGAAACCAAACTAATTTTTGCACTTAAAAGAGACGAGTTATGCTATCCAATGTAATCAAGAATAGGCAATGCTACAGATTGAACACACAAATTCCCTTGAACTTCTTTCGGCTTTAGAAATATTTCACAAAAATTTCAAATTAGGGCTAGGCTACAACAATGTATGAGATCTAAGTTGTGTTTTGTTATCAATGACCAAAATCTTGTGCTTGAACACATTGAAAGGCTTCAGACCACAGTAACAACAATGCTACAATCAATAGAGTTTTGAACACTAAGCATCAACACATGCAAACTTGCAACCATTGCTACACCAACTGTGTCAACATGAACCAATAACCACCAAGACACCACAATGGATGAATGCTGGGTTGAATAGGAAACACCTTTCTATTGGGCTGTAGTTCCCTAACTAACCACAATGATTATTTCAATTTTTGCTTTGTCTATATGCTACCTGTTAACAACACACTAGCTTGTACCTATGTTTGAACTATTTGCATGCATCTACTTACATAGTAACCATCTATTATCCTACTTAGTTACCTATTTACAAGAACTAACCTTTAGAGGATAGGCTACCAAGGTGAAATTGGAAATCAATTCAATTTGGAATTGTGCACAACGGAGTTATAACATGCTTCCAATGGATGATTGTTGCTTCATTATGGCCCAATGAGGATCATCTATCGTTTTGTGTTTAACTACGATAAAGGCAAGCAAAAGGAGGGTGTTAAATGAGGAATGAACTCTTAGGTCGACATCTTGGAAATAATTGGAAATCTTGAGATGAAGGTCCCTTTTAGTTTGTTTATTGAACTACAAAATCCTTAGGTGAGATGTGATAGTTGGGATGAGGTCCCTTTTAGCTTGTTTGCTGAACCACAAAATCCTTAGGTGAGATGCGATAATTGTTGGGATGAAGGTCCTTTTTACCTTCCTTATTGAACTACAAAATCTTTAGATGAGATGTGATAGTCTTCCTGTGTTCAAGTAAGGAGTATGGGAGAAATCTACAAAGAATGTCCTAAAAGGTTGAAGTCCAAAGGAGTTTTTTTGGTATTATATCCAATTATAAGTGAAGTAATTGGTTGGTATTGGCGAATTAGATTACTTCAAGGTTGCAATTTATCTATGAAGGAAGGTAGTTTGTTTTGTTTTGTAATTATGAGATCCACCGAATAGGGATGCTTCAAATCATGTTCTTGGTGTCTTTGGAAAGCTCTCAATGTGGAGGGGTGCATGGGCTTGGTTCCATGACATTTGGACTTGCGGTGCAAAAGTTCTTGAATATTGAGTGATTTTTTCACTGAAAATTAAATTAAATCGTAGCTGAAAATTTTGGAGGAATTGGAATGTGCCTTTGGTGCTGTTGGAAAGATCTTGATGAGCAGGATTTAATGGAATTTGTTTGGTAAGATATGGATTCAAAAGGTGGGAGATATTGATTTTGAAGTGATTTCTATCATGGAAAATTCAAATAAATTCCAAAAAACCAGGTCTTGGAAGGAAAAGTCAGTTGAGAATGTGGTAACACTTGGACCAACAGCATAGGCCACAATAGTTATTCTAACAATGAACATTTACTCATAAATAAACTAAAAATGAATATGAACCAAATTTTATACTAAAATGCCCAATCGTGACTAGCAACCAAATGTCACTTACCATTAGCTCAACCCATAAGTTTTGACCTTTAATTCTAGTCATCTTTAGCACATAGTGATAGAGTGGAGGACCATGGAAGTGGTGTAGCTTGAAACTATTATTATAGTAGAAAAATAGGGATTGAAAACATGTCTCAAAGAATGATAACCCAAAAATAATGAAATTTATCTTTCAATAATTATTTGGTGTTTGAACAATTGCCTTCACATTTAGACCATGAGATACTGTAAGAATATGACTTTTTTTGTTAACTTAACATTAAATAAAACTTGTTATGGTGGAAAAATATTTGCAATAGCATGTTGAATTTACTATAATTATGAAAGAAAGGTTATTTATTGTTGGAACCTAAACAATTTTTTAAATGCCTACAATATAATCATTATTCACATATGTACAAGGCTTAATACATCATCTATCTCATACAAGTTAAAATTTTCAGCATATATCCAATTTTTTTCTTCACAATAATGAATGTCAATTGACCACATGTCATGGTAGCCTCCTTTATCACATGTCCATTTGGTGTAGGATGTTTAATTTTTTTTATGTTTTTGCAAATGATTTTGTGTGCATTTGTGCATTTGTCCTTGTGTGAGTTACTTTTAGTTTTGCAAACTTGACTTGTGTGTTGTGTGCTCCTAGTGAATTTGAGGTTCAAATTGTCTATTCTATGTGTGTTGTGTGTTCCTATCATATTTGAGTTCAAAAGCTTTCATGCTCTTGCTATTGTTGTCATTATGTTTTTTTCACCAAGGTGATTATTTTTGTTGTGACCCTAACATTGGGAGAGTGGATCAAGAGAGTGTCTTGGGAATAAATTATTTGGACAAATGTGAGAGGGTGAATCCTTACACTCTCAAATGGTTTTCCCACTTTGGGAGTTGGAATGTTGCAAAGTCCCAAATTTTTGAAACAAAAGTGAAAATAGCAAACGCCATCTAAGTTGGGCCCTCTTTAAATTGTTAAAATCTATTTTAAGTATAAATATAAAAAATATATGCTTTCATTCTCCATCTGAAAACTTGAAGTTCATCTTATGGACAATATAAAAGTTCAAGAAGGCCATTTTTAATATTTCTAATTTAATGCTTGAGATAAAAGGGTATTTTTTGGTATGTATGAAATAATTGAAAATATTTCAAGTAGATTTTAGATATGTTCTCATAATGAATTGTAGACACCCTCTTTACATTTAAGTGAAATATATCTTTTAATTTTTAATGAATTAGTTGCACTTTATATTTTTTTGCACATTGTTTGGAAGAAAATGGAAGTGACATTCCCACAAAGAAAGGTTAGAAATCAAACCAGTAATTTGACTTTCAAGTATTAAAACCCAAGAAAAAAAGGTCAAATGGCCTTTGAATTGATCATGTGACATGGAGTTGAAAAGTTTCTTCGAAGGTTACAACTTTGCTTTCAAGATCTATTTGATCATGGTTCATATGCATGAGTTATGAACATAATGAAAGTTGTAGTTGAATGCAAATTTAAGGCAATTCTAAAAGGGGAATCAATTGGTTTTTTACCTTTGATATATACCACTTGACAAATCCAAAGGTGCACCAATGTTGCTATTGTTGTAAATTGATGGTTTTGAAACAATGGTGTTGTGACTTTTTAATAGATTTGATCTTGAGACACATCAAAAGGTCAACATTTGTACTTTCACTTGCAAATTTGTGTTTTGCACTAGGTGGGCACAATTGCACAATTGTTTTTCATTTATTATTTATCTTTTTTTGGTCTTGGATTGGTAAGGAGAGGTGAACTTAGGTCATTGTTGTGGTTAGCTTTCTTGTGGCTTGTGTGATGGCTAAAGGAGAAGTCCCCATTGTCAAAAGTGTGGGTTGACTTAATGACAATTTCCTTGATGTGATCATAAACATTGTTGGTAGATTTTCAAACTTTGAAAGTTGCATCTTGAGCTTAGCAATGCAATACTAATAAAAGCAATGCAACTTGTACATCTTTATAAAAATTCAATCTACATTTAATTTAGAAGTTGCACAATTATGGGTCTATTTAATGGGGTTTTTTTGGTTGTTGTTAATAACAACCTCCTTCATCGCAAACTTACGAAGCTTCTACGAATTCATTATTCATAGGTTCATACAAATTTCATGCGAAATTCAGTTTTCATAAGTTCAAACAAAAATTGCACGAATTTTATGTTATGGTTAATATAAATGATAATTGTACATATTCAATATCTTAAATATTCAAGCATATGAGATTTTTTTTGAATGACATATGTGAATGTTCTTGTTTAATACACAAAAATCACATTATTTTATCCAAAATTTTGGCTACAAAGGTTACTCTAGACCTTGATGTCTTTGTGTTTCCAAAAATTGTTTCATAGTATGGTCACAAAATGGACTTGCATGTTTTATTACATGTTGCAAATGCAACAATTGTTTTTGCAAGTTTTTATTTATTGATGGCTAGGCCCATGGTACAGACACATTTCCTTTGGAAATTAGTTATTTAAATAAAAGTTAGGAGCCTATACAAAGGTATTTGCTTTGGTCATGTGTTGTTTAAAACATGTTAATATGTTATGAGTGCTATCAACGTTTCTATGGGATGTGGTTGGGACAAGGAGCTTGTGTTGCATTGGGCAAATTTTTTTAAAGAATCAAAGTCGAATTCTCTTCCAAGTTACTTAATTTCTTTCAATGTTCATGTCTTTTTTTTGCATTTTGAGGCTAGTGTGTAGTTGTAAAAATTAGAATTAAAAACTTGAATTTGCACAACCTTTAGGGTGAATGCATAAATGAGTTGATTAAAAATGATAGATGAATACATGTTCATAAGTCAATTTCCTAATTTGTTTTTTTCAAGCCCAAGAATGATTAAATAGTTAAACAATAAGAAACCATCAATTCTAGTTTCATCTAATCCATGTATGTTTGGGTCTAATTAATGACATTCTATTCTACATGTGTGCACAAATCCAATATAAAGATGAAAATTCTTTTCAAAATGAAATGAACTTCTAGAAAAATCCATCAAATTTGACCATCACAAAGTCCATAGCTAGAGTTTTACAAATTGAATGCATTTTTGCTAAAACAAGCCGATCCTTGCATAGTTGAAACTGCTTACTATTATTATTTTGTTTCAAGCCATCAATTATATTGGTGTTGAATTTTTTTTTAATGAACTTACACAATGTTATTGCTAATGTATTTCAGAACATTTGGAAAAGTTTGAAATGAATCTAATGAGCATGGAATATTCAAAAGTATGTTTAATGTGTGTAACATGTGTTTCATTGCTTAATGACTCTTTGAAGGTCTTCAAATTTTTTTCAATGACATATTTATGGGAATTTTCTTAAATACACCTTTACACAATATTATCATGTAACATATTTTTGGGTCACAAAAATTAATTACTTTTTATGTTGAAATGTAAATCATGATTTTAACATTATTATCCTTGAATGATGAATCATATTTGGTCACACCATTTTGATTAGCCTAGCCATTCTTAAAGGGTTAGTCACATGAATAGTTTTGGTTTGTTTTAACAAAATGATCCCAATTATGTTTTTTAAGAGTACTTCATTTAAGATAGATTTGTCATGATTTGGCACAAGACACATATTGAATCCTTTAGAAACATTTGCAAAAAAAATCTCAAATGAAAATTTTCACAAAAAATTTCATTGTTACCAAATTAATCCATGTGTTAGAATTTCAAAATCCATCCACTTAACTTAAGGACATTTATATTTTAAGTTATATTTTTCTCATATTTAAGTTAATAGCTTAAAACCAAAATCCCTTGAATAAAACATTGATTTTAGTACCATTCAAAAGGGTTTTGATTGAAATGACCTTATAGAAAGTTGCATTGTGACACCATTATTGGTCCAACCATTCATGTATTTACTTTATATATATATATATATATATATTCTTGGGGGATTGTCATTCAACTCATTCAAAACTTCCAAAAGAAAGAAATTAAAAATTGAATGTATAACATTAATCATCTTGACAAGTAAAATAACACTGAAATTATTGGATACATAACCTTCCAAAAGAAGGGTTTTAAATTAATAAAAGATATGTACATTGATATTCAAACGTCAAATCTAAAATTAGATAATTGAACAACATTGGCTTTAACTTCTTGAGATAATTTGATATTTAATGTGCATGTTGCTAGAGGTACTTATTTAATGGGTCTCTAATTATCATATGTGGAAAAATCATCATGCTAGATATATATTTATTAATTAGAAATCATGACCACCTAATTTTGTTGAGGGGTTCAAATTTAATTAAATATTGGCATGGGAAAAATAAGTACAATTTTGATATAATAGTTTTGTTGACATCCATGAAGGTCAAATGTCAAGGATATGATTTTTTTTGGTAGATGTTCAATGAAATTTCTAAAAAATATATATTAGGTTCAATAGGGAGCTTATATAGTAGATTGAATAAAATGATGTTTTTGATTATTATACATGTTTTACTAGAGCAATTGCAAACTAGGTGATATCTAACAATGGTCCACCACCAATGTATTCTAAATTTTTACATTTTTTATTAAGTTGTTGCAACATGCATTTTGGATATTCACATCAATATTACAATTGGAATTAATGGCACACCATCATGTGCTACCCATGTGAAAGGTCCTTGAATTTTATATTAACTCAAAATTGAAACAAATTGTTTTCATTGCAAAATATTTAAATGTGATGATTGTTTATGATTGAACTCATTAGTGATTTGAAAGTTATTGTACTTTTCAATCAAGTCTAGTTTGGGGGGCTTGTTGGCTATAGTGAAGATTTCCAAATTCAAGAGGTTTTATTTGATTTCCATTTGAAAGTGATTATAACCATTTCTTATTGAAGGTTTAACATTTTTCCTTTGTTATAATGCTTTTAATTAAGTATATACCATAGTTTGCATAATGTTTGCATATCTAGAAGTTTTTCTTGTGTAAATTTTGAGAGCAAACCTTCACATATGGTCATAAAATTACAAATGTGTGTATTTTTTTGCTTTTAAGTTTTACCAAAACATCTATTAACACACATTTACATTATCTACAACATCCCTTTATACTTCCATACCTTCATATTTTCATAATTGCTATGTCTATATTTCATTCATTTTGTCAACTTGTCACTTCATCAACTTTTCAATTCTATAACTTGCCATTTTAGAATTTTATTTTGTATCCTTGCAATTATTGACTTTTGGGAGTTCCCACTTCCCTAGCTTACAATGTTTTTGGCTTGTTTTAAACTAACATAATTCAATGATATTTTCATTAGATGATAGTACATCTATCTATACATATCAAAAGAGGAAAAGAAAGTCTAACAAATAACACACGTTTAATTATCATTCATCCATGCAGGTAAAGACACCTTGATGCAATTTTTTTCCATCATTGAACAATTGGACTATGGTGTGTACATTGAAGAAGCCAACACAATCCATTACTCATAAGTCATAACCTCCATAGCACATTATGCTTCATCAAAGACACAAAATTTAACCTTAAACATTAAAATCCTTTAAACTTATGACAAAGCCATAGGCTAGGTTTCATGTATGATTGTTTACACATAATACCTACATTGTATGAAAGGCATAAACATGCAAAAGGAGAATGTGTTAACACTAGGCAAACCACCACCACACAATGTGATGAATGACTTAATCAAAAGGGCGATACAACAATAAATGCACAAACAATGATTAGGCACTACAAATTTAAGGACACCAAGACCTTTGAATTATTGGTTTAAGTTCACACCCATCATGTGGCTGAATTATGCATACTATTAACTAATGTGTAATGTGGGGTCAATTATTGTAATTTTAGGCTCAAATAAATTAGAGCATCTCTAATAGGGAGAGGGTAAGTTGATACTATATCAACAAAATATAGTGCCAAATGACAATCCTTTAACCTAATTAACATAGGAACATTATAAGGAATCATGTTCATACCAACCCGTGTGTTTGCGATTTATTTACAAACCACCCTTTTTTTGACTACCAATGTGATTGTTCTACATGGCACCATAGTCAAAATGACTTGTAATCACATATGCAATTGGAAAATAATTTTAAGTCACACATGCAATCATAACTTGCAACTATGACTAGTGATGTCCAACATTAAATGAAAATTTAGTTGTTTTTGTAACTAGTAATGTAATTTATAGGTGACTGGACAACATGTGGCATGTGATTAAACTTGAATTACAAATATATATCATAGTTGCAAATGTACATGTGTTAATGCCTAATTAATGTATGCAACATGTCATGTTAACTTAAGTAATTTAAGCATGGGTAGCCTCTAAATACCTTAGGTAATTTGGGCAACCTTTAGGTACACCTTTAACTAGTTTAAACACAATATTCCAAAAATGTTGTTCCATGATTAGACATTTTTGCTATGGTTAAACAACTTAAATTAATTGAAAATATAATAACCAAAACTAATTTAGAATAACCTAGGGTAGAATAGCTGATAATAATTTATAATAAATTAAGGTAGAATAATTTATAATAGCTTAAGGTAAATTAAGGTAAACTATCTTAAACTATCCAATAATAAATTAAAATAACTTGGGATAAAATAGCCTAGGGATAGAATAATTGATAATAATTTAAAATATCTTAAGGTATAAAAACTCATAATAATTTAAAGTGGACTATCATAAAATACCTAATAATAACTTAAAATAAACTAAAATAAAATAGCCTAGAGGTAGTATAACCAATAGTCACTTAAGGTAGAATAACCAACAATAACCAAAAATAGTTTAATATAGAATAAATTAAAATATTTAAAAATAACTTATAATAACTTAAAGTAGAATAATGAAAATATATCCAAATGTAGAATGACCTAGAATAGCCCAAGGTAGAAAAGTCTAAGATAATTTTGCTTAAAATAACCTTGAATAACCTAAGATAGAATAACCTAAAATAATAAAAAATAATTTAGAATAACTAAAATTAGCCTAAGGTAAGGTAATTAACTTAGAAAAACTTTAAAAAATAAAAATAATTTAAGGTAAAATAACTTTAAATAGCGAAAAATAAAATAGTTTGGAATAACCTAGGGTTTAAAAAAATTAGAATAACACATAGGGTAGCCTAGCCTATAATAACCTAAGGTAGTTTAGGGTAAATAGATTAGGTTAGATAGGTAAGATAGGAGGAAATGTTCATAATGATGTGGTTATAAAAATTATCAGTTGTTTAAAAAATGGTGCAATGGTTAAGGGCTTGAATTTGTTAAGCAAAATGTTACACCTTGCGTTCTAAGGTATACTTATTTGCTTAAGTTTTAGTGGGTTCATTCTCTTTTCCTTTAGCAATTCTACGAAGATCTACTACGTTTATGAGTTCAAATTTTGGACCCCTTATTTGTCACTACCAATTCCACACCTTATTCACCCTACAACTTCATCTTCCTATCAAGTTCCAATATGTAGTTCTTACTATCTACTTTTGTTCTCCTTTTATGGCTCCCATCAAAGTTAACTAAAACTAAGTTATAACATGATCAAGTTAACACAAACATACAATGACTCTTTCCTATTGTGCACAACATTCCCACAACCTCTTTCCCCAATGTTTTATTTACAAATCACCTTGGTACAAAGAAAAATAGATGATCCCATTCTTTTGTAGAGGTTTCCTCCTATATCCCCCTTTCCTCCTTTCTCCCTTTCTCCCTTTCACCCTTTTCCACTAGTAGAAATCAACCAAAATGTAACCACTTTGTTTGCAATTACATCCGACTTGTAGTCATTTGTGACTAAGTTTGAGAGTATTTACAACTATAAGATCAAATTTCAATTATTTTGGTCACTCTTACAACAATGATGCAACTATTGAAAAATTTCATCCTATCCATTGGATGGCTTTTATGTTTATTTTCATCCATAAATATATTGATATGTCCCATTAGTCGCAATAGTCACCAAATTAGTCACATCTCAAAGGTATTCTATGGTGACATAGGGGTGTATTTTTATGTATGTATTAAAATTAATATTTCAGTTATGAAATGTATATATATTTGAATTTAACAAATATTTATGTGAATTTGAATTTTAATCATTATTTGAGTCTAAAAATTGTTATTCCAATTCTGAATCATTTTATTTGAATCTAAAAATCAATATTTGAACTTTGAACATTGTTATTCAAATCTGAAAACTAATATTTCAATACTAAAAATTCTTATTTCAATTCTGAAAATTATATTTCAACCTAAAATTGTTATTCCAATTCTGAAACATTTTATTTGAAAATAAATTTTTGAATTGAAGTTTTAAGTATGAATTCTTAAATTTTATATTTTTATTCAAAAAACTATATTTGAGTATAAAATTATAATTCAAATTATGAAAATTATATTTAAACATTAACATCGATGTTTCAAATGAAAATTGTTAATGGAATTCATTTTTTATATATAGAATTTTAAAAAATTTGAATTTAAAAATTGTTAGTTTTAATTCTTAAAATTTTTATTGGAATTATTTGTTTAATTATTTTCATTTGAAAAAAACTATTTGAATTTGAAAATTTATATTTCAATTCTGAAAACTACTATTTCAAGACTTTAAAGAATTAGTGAATTTGATATTTGATATTTGAATATGAAATTTGCTATTTCAAGTCCTTAAAAAATTATTTGAATTTTTTAAAATTTTATTTAAATTCAAAAAACTTATGTGATCAAAATTTTGATTTTTGAATTCTAAATTATTATTTTTGATTCTAACAATTAATATTTCAATTTTTATTTTTAAAATGTAAATAAAAGAACTTATTTGGTTTGAAACTTGAAATTGCAATTCCAAATTATTATTTTGCATTCTCAGAATTAATATTTCAATTCAGAAACTTTTAACTCAATCTAAAAATGGACAATTCAATTTTGAATCTGAAAATTGAGATTGAAATTCTGAAATTTTAAATTTAAACTCAAAGGTTTATTTCATCTAAAAATTGATATTTGAATTCTGAATTGTTTTTTTGGAATCTAAAATTAATATTTCAATTCCAAAAATTATTGATTGAGTTTTAAGGCTCTTTTCTACTAATGTTATCCATAACGAATCACTTTTATAAATAATTATAAATGATTATATTTATTAGTTATAAGTTACACTAAATAATTTTTTAAAAACATATATTTTTACATTATATATTTTATATTCTTATAGTAAAAGAAATCAATTACTGTAATTAATGTTACTTTGCTTTAAAATCGTTGTAATTACTTGAGATAAGAATTAATTATAGTATATGGATAATCATTTTTTAATTGAACATAAGTATTCAAAATCCATAATTTGTAAATTTAAATCTGAATTAAAATTTTGGAAATATTATAATGTAGTTAGAATAATTATGTAATGATTATAATTTCAAGAATTATTATAAAGTAATTTAAGTTTTTATTTTTAAAAATTTTGTAATTACTTACCTGTGATAAATGTTTTTGTAATAATAAATTTAATTACATAGTAATTAAGTAACTATTTTAATATTAAGATTTTTAAAAATCATGTAGGAATCGTTTTAATAACAATTGTTCGTTCATTATTTATAATTTGAAATATATATTTAAAATAATATATTAAAAAATTGAAGTAATTAAATTATTTTACATTAATTATATCATGTATAATTGGACTATATATATTTTTAAAATTATTTTAGTTATTTATTTATCTTTGAATTATGTATTAACAACTTGTGAGAAACTAAATAACTAGTTAGTAAAATATTAAGAAGTTATTATTTATTTAAATAGTGATAATGAATACTTAATATGTGTAGTGTATAGTTTATATTTTAAGTATATGTAAAATTTAATCATTATTAATTAAATGATTATTTAATTATCTAGTGAGCCATGTATTTGAATTGTTTATAAATCTAAAAACTAAGAAGAAAAAACATGAAGAAAGTTTTCAAGTTGCAATTTAGTTTGTGAAGAAGTTGCAACTTCAAAATTTATCCCATATTGTT
>Ga0209611_10004464_pt1 | contig 23909 bp, 23 predicted proteins | sample S1TSphgellanicum_3_FD_187693 | JGI IMG/M metagenome (GOLD analysis project Ga0209611, IMG submission 187693) | Host-associated microbial communities from peat moss isolated from Minnesota, USA - S1T2_Fc - Sphagnum magellanicum MG (SPAdes) (version 2) | ecosystem: Host-associated > Plants > Peat...
GCATTCATGAAAAGCATCATCAAACATTAGCAAAGATTAGTAGTGAGCAACAATGAGCATCAACGAATAACAATGAAAAACAATGAACACTAGCTTGAAAAGAAATAACGGAAGAAAAAAAAAAAAGAGAAAAGAAGGACAAATGGAGGAAGAATGAAAAACACAAATGTGAATTACTCCACAAACATTAAAACAAACAATAAACCATCTTCACTTTTTGACCCCAAATAGCTTTAAACTTCCTAAACAAGAATAAAAACATGCAACATGAAGAGAAGTGAACATGATTGTCTTCAAGGAATCAAGAAGTCATGAACAAAAAGCCTTCATGGAAACAACATTGCGTGACGCTCCATTCAATTTCAAACCCTAAACCTATTTTTTGAAAACTCTATCTACCACCCTAACATTAAACCCTATTCACCTAACTTAGACCCCTAGGCCATTATGTTGAAACCAATGCTACCCACTAATACCTTAACAAGGTATAAAGAAACTTTTAAAAAGTTTGTTTTCAAATGGATAGTGAAAAGTTGTGGGGTGGGTCTCAAACAGGGTATCACAAAGGTGATACCCAACAATATTCATGGCAATAACCGGCTTGACACCTTGGTTAGTTCTCACTTTGGGAGGGGGGCGGTGGCGGGGGGGAAGGGTATTCGCCCAACTTTGGTTGACACTAATGAAGCCATGGATACATCAACTTGATGGTAACATCATGTCTATTCATTTAGTTGTTCATTCATTCTCTTTTCACCTTGCCTACCAAGGCAAGGATATTGTGTTTAGATTCATTAAAGAGTATAATAGCTTACAGGATTTTGGACCCTAGGTATGTAATAGGTCTATATTTATATGAGTATTTTCGAAAGATGATATTTTGGCTTGCGTTGAAACTTGGGATTAGTTATAGAATGATAATATCTTGAAGGATTTTGGTTTTGTTTAAAGGATTTTTAGAAGATTATATCTTTGCATGGTGAAATATTTGAGTTTCCATAATTCTTCTTTTGCCTTCAAATTCTTTTTAATGTAAATGACAAGGCCACAATGTGACACACCCCCATGTTTTTTTTTTCATTCAATGTGTTAAAAAGCACAAAAGAAGTCAACTCAAAACCATTGAAAAGTGGCTTATCGCAAAACTTAACATTGAGAAGATTTGGTAAATATCCTTACAAAGGATTGCTTTATAGTGTTTTTTAACCTCACCAAAAAGAGCAAGGGCCGAAGCTGATCAAGAACCAACTAGCCACCACAATTAGCCTACATCTCCACTTGCTTTTTCATTTCCATGTTCTTCCAGCCTCCACATTGCCTGAAAAAACGACAAATTGTCACTTTTCCCTAGACTTATGGCTTTCTTTGCAAGTCACCTAAAGCCATCCTTTGAAAATATAAGGGTCATGTATGACACACTTGGCTTTTAGAATATTACTTATGTCTCGTTCCCCCACCCCCCCTCACACCCAGCCCCCTCCTCCGTCACACACTTGTAAAAAGCATGTTAGAATTCTTTTTTATTGTGTTTGGAGGTGGTCGCATTATAGAGTGCAATTTTTTCTCCATCACAAGGCTGGCTGATGTTTCAATAATGGACGGACCATTTTCAATAGTGAAAGAAGCACAAGCATTTCACTCTTCAAAATGTCTAGAGCTTTTTACAATATGATACCCATCGGGTATCATGAGGAAAAAAAATTTTAAAAATTTATATATATATATATATTGGACAGGGTTTAGCTCTTGGTAGTGCCTTGGACGAGGGACTTCTTCACCAAGTAAATGCTTGTCCGATGGTCATTATCCAATACATATTTCCCATCATTGTCTAGGCATTTGGGCATTATGCGCATGGTGAAACGGTTTTATCTCTAAACTGCCAAACCGTTGGAGATTGTTAATAAAATAAGAGTTCCGTGGGGTCCTTGGGCTGACCTTGTTGGAATAGTTAGTTAGTTGGTGCTTGCTTTTTGTCTTGTCTCTTCCTGGTGGGGTTGGGTATGGCATTGTGTCCCAAAAGAATGGCAACTTCTAATCCCCCCGCCCCCCCTCCTCCCCCCCCAAACCAACAAAAATAAAAAATATCTATCTAGACGAGGGAGGAAATTGGGCGTGTTTTGTCATGTTTCTAGGGAGTTTTCGAATGTCCTATGGTGTGGCCCTGCCGGTGGTTTACACAGGAAATATGGCTGGTTCTCCTTGGTTCCGACACCCAATTATCCTCAGCCTTTAACACGAAGGATTGCCAAGAACTTGCACTGATTATACAATGCTATGATATAGTGTGTCCTTAATGAGCGAACTACTAAGTAGCGGTTTAATTTTAAATTTTTTTTTCTTTTAAGGTTTTGTAAAATTTCATTAAATTTTGACCTGAAAAATCTGATTTCCACCTACACAAAGGATTTTTCATGGAAAAAAATGACTTAAATTTGTCAGATTTTGTAAAAATCTGGTGATTTGGATTTATTTTTCTTACAAAATCTGACAAATCTGACTAAGTCCCATAGGTAGCCAAGAATATCAGAAATTAAAATCCTGTATGTGCGGCACCAACCCCACCTTACCCCTCTTTTCTTGGTAGTTTCAAGGGGGCTCAGCTCAAGGCCGCAAAGACGAGTCCAATCTTTTCTTTTCTGGACTCCAGACCTTTCTCCGGTCCCATCAATACCCAAATCCAAAATATAGAAATAGGGGAATTAGTAGCCCACCATAGCCAAGCTCTACAACTATGTAGGTACCCCCAAAAAAAAACATGTGTGAAAAATAAAATAAAATTTCATAACATTTCTCCCCCCTTCCTCCCAAGGAGAAAAACAATATACATATTCTTGATATTTTCCACCCATAAAAAAAATTTAAAAATACATTAAAATATTTCTCCATCCGAAAAAAATAATTTTTTTTTCTTTTATGTATATAAGATTTGGCCAATCCCAAAGCGAGAAGAAGGAAAAAAGGAAACAGATTGGGCACCAAATTTAGCCATAATTAGGAGAAAACTTGAAGGACAGGAAAACAAACGTTCTCACACTTGGGGCCTTTGTTTCCGTGGTCTGCAAGGGACAACACACAGTTCGAAGTATGGAGAGCTTTTCTCTTCTCTTCTCTTCTCTTCTCTTCTCGTCCAACTTTCAAGATCTGTGATGAGTCCACATTGCGCAAAGACTGAATTCGAAGAGGGAAAAAAATCAAAAAGAAAACTGTGAATTATGAATCCCCCTTTTAGTGTTTTGGTTTGTTTTGTTTTTGAATTCTGCGAAAAGATGGTCGTTTTATAGTGGCGAGTTTTGAGCTTAGGCGAGGAGGAGAGGGAGAGGGAGAGGGAGCGGGACTTTTTGCTTTTGTCCATAAATTGAGGTCGCAGAGAGACAAACTTGACATAGCTACGTCCATTCTGCAAAAAAATTACGTTGAGTTGACTTGAATTGAATTGGCGGTGTGTTGCAGAAGAATCAATGAGAATCTGGTTTTTTCATTTTCAATCAAGAGTGGTGGTGAGCACAACAGACGCAAGCAAGGGTGTCACATAAAATGCCAAAGCAATGCTTTCTTCAGCACTCTGGTGGATGTAGTGAGTTTTCTGCTGATGATGATGGTGAGTGGAGAGAGATAATTAAGAGACATAGATTGTGTGTTTGTGGGTTGGGGTGGAGGTGTGTTTTGAGACTCGGAAAAGAAGGATTTTCAAATAATTCTGGAGGGGGAGAGAGATTCTTGCAAAGTTCAGGCGAAAATTCATCTTGAAGGATGATGATGTTGATGCTGAAGATGATGATGAGCTTGGGACAATTGCGTAGTCCTTGTCTTAAGTCGTCATTTAGATATAGTTTTTTCTGGGTTTTGGCAGCTCCAGGAATTTTTGGAGCTAGACCTTTTGGGTTCACGGTTCAATAATAATGTGGCTCTTTTTTTTTCTTGGTTCTGGAGAGCTTGAACCACGTTGGAAATCTGGGTTTCTCTCTGTGCTGTGCTGAGAGAGAGAGAGAGAGAGAGAGAGAGAGAAAGAGAGGAACAATTGAATTGGATTTTTGGATGGAGGTTTTAAGTAGTACTTCTTTTGCTTTGTGAACTTTGCTGAGCTTTTTCGGCTAGATATGGTGATACAGTCAGTTGGTCTCACGGTGCGAGCAGAAAGATTGAAGTTTGCTGAAGGAATGAATGAGTGAGCATCACGAGATTTTGAGAGAAGCTCAATCATGAGCAGCATATGTACATATATATAGTTTTCTCTTTGTTTTTCTGTCTTCTTCTTGAAGTCCTCGTTGAGTGTTGTTGTTGTTTTCAGGTGAATGTTTTCCAACTGGTGCATTGACATTTTTTTTGCAGAATGAAGGTCGGACAATCCCCATGCGGCGATCGATTTGCAGATGACAAAGTTGAACAGTGTTGAGTTCCTGGAATAAGTGCAAAAGAGTGACGGACAAGTCTGCTTGAATTCTCTTTCTCGATACCTCGCAATTGCCACTCTCGTGCTGCGCTTGTTGCTTGTGCCTCCTTCTCTCTCTCTCTCATACAGCAGCAGACTACTGCACTCTGAAGGAATGAAGCTTTCATAGTTTGGGAGATTTATTACAGTCCCCAACTCAGGCAGAGCTTCTTCAGAAGGAAGTAAAGAAGGAACAACGCAAGCCATGTCCTCTTCATCTTCTTCATCAAATCTCTTGATCCGCATTGCGACAGATCGAATCTCTTGATGTGCGGAGTGTGAGACACCAGAAGAAGCACAAAAAATGGTGGAGAAACAAAGATCGCAAGGGGGGAGGTCGGGACTGGAGAGACGAGACCTAGACCTTTTGAAGATTGTGAAGCCAACCAAGTCGTCATCGTCGTCGTCGTCGTCGTCCTCCTCCTCCACAATACACGGGAAGTACAGAGGAGTGAGGATGCGATCCTGGGGCAAATGGGTCTCCGAAATCAGAGAGCCCAACAAAAGGTCCAGGATTTGGTTAGGCTCGTTTCCCAATCCAGAGATGGCGGCACGCGCATACGATGCTGCTGTCTTTTGCTTAAGAGGCCCCAAAGCTTTTCTCAACTTCCCGGAATGTGTTCCTTCTTCTCCCCCTCCCTGTTTGTCCCCAAAAGAAATTCAAGCTTTCTCTGCTGCTCATGCAGCCTCCTCCTCTCCCGGCTGCTACCCACTCTCCTTCCCTTCTTCCCACTCCTTTTCTGCAGAAGACTCTCAACTCTCTGCTGAAGAGAAATGTCCTCCGCATTCTGATGTCAGCAGTCTTCTTCCAGATTCAGAAAGATGTGATCCCAAGGACATCTATAGACATGGAGGTTTAGTTGAGAGTTGCAATTCCGAGAAATTGGGATACTTTCCTGATGCACAGAAGAAACAAGATGATGATGATGCATCTGAAGAATCTTCTGAGGAAAACCACAACGAAGACTTCAAAGAACTAGTGGATATGGGTTTGTCCAATGTGAAGTTCTTTGAGAGTTGCAAAGGTGCAGGAAGAGACAGACATATTATAGCAAATAATACAAAGATCAGAAGCTTGGAAAAGCTAGAAGCAGCTGTGAAATCTGCAAGCTTAGGGATGCTGGTGGACTCAGAAGTGCAAGGAAAAGACAAGGACTTTTTATGTGGTTTTAGGGACTCTGCTTTGTTTTCATCAATTCAGAAATGCAAAGGTTACACAACTGTTGCCAAGAGTTGTGGAAACCATTCTGAAAGAGGTCCAGTGAAAGCAGAGGAGGAGGAGGTTCTACATGATGAGCACTTACCAGATCAAGTGTCAGCTGTTGTGGATGATCATAAAATTGTGGCAAAGTCAAAGAAAGTGGAGGAGGCTGCTGCTGAATGCTCAACCACTTCAGTCTCTTGTCAAGAAGATGATGTCCAGAGTTTGTTGCTAAACTTGAAGGCGCTTGATTTTCCCCCAGTGGTAGGAGACCTTCACCCTGGGGATCCCAGTTTGGCAGATAATAATACTCCAAAGATGGATTGTGAAGATTTCTGGGAAGAGAATCTGTGGAGCTTCACCAACTGAAGAAGGTGGTGGTGTGGTTCAATCAATGGTGCAGGGCATGCATTGTGGAAAAAGGTTTGTGCCAAAGAAGAATGTTGCAAGCAAAGTTTCAGGAGGAGAATCATCCTTGTAGTCCATCTAAACTGGAATTTGTGTGGTAACCAAGCAAATTGGGCTTTCAGAATCTAAACCTGAGCACTTCTTGCAGGTGATTGTGCATGGTTGTTGCCCAAACAGCTTACATCATCACACAGGCCACAAAGCGTAAGGAACCATTGCACAACAAACAGCAACGCCTTGATCCAGCAGAAAGTACAAGCCAAGTGCTGAAGAGTACGACCACTCCACCACCACACCGAAATGATGACAACATGAGTTTCAAGATTTTTGAGGCATTGGAATTTGTTTGGAATTTTATCTGACAAATCTTGAGATTGGAGAGCTGGGATTCCACCTCCGGAGTTTGGAAGTAGTTGGCTCCAGAAAATCAGAATCACTTCTGCTTTGCTTTGTCACCCACCTTCAAGGAAATGTAAGAATCGGTCCACAATACATATTTGTTGTAAAAGAAAGAGCTGTAACCAAGTAGTGTGTCCATTTCATCAGGGTTTAGGGTTCAAAGTTCAGACCCACCAAACTCATTCATTTTGTCAGTATCAACTGTAGCTTAGAAAAGACTCCCTTTCACAAGAGTTACAGCAAGAGAGTACAAAGCAGATGTTGAGCTCATTGCAAAAAGAAGAGTCCCAGGGGGGTACAAGACCCTGGAGTGCATGATACATATCTATTTGCGCACACTCCTCCTCACAAGCTGAAGTTGTCCCAAAATCAAGCCAGGAATATTGATGAACACTGTGTCAGTGGAAACAAACAAACAAAATTCCAGAACTAAAGAGACCCTTGAACAAAGATGTTACAAGTCTTTGCAATGGCCAATGTAGTAGGACAAATAGAAATGGTAGATATGCCAAATTAGTTCACTGTACAACTATAACTTTACAAATAGAAATGATAGGAATTCTGAAGTAGAACTATAACTTTAGAGCAGCTCCAGTAGCAGTAAGTTGTCTTGTACATTGAATTTTGGATGAATTGTCACACTACAATAGTGTCTTGTAAGTTAGCAACTGTGTGCAAATAAGCAGTGGCCTGCAAGGACATTGATTAAAATAAATGCCTGTTTTGGATCAATCAACTATAACAATTGACTAAAGTGTTGAAACATCAGTAGTCTCTTCTTTTTAATATTTGTGGCATGATTCTTTTATGATGTTTATGGGTGGGGCTGGGGCAAAATCTAATAGTCTATCTTGGATGTGTGAAATACTGAATGATGTTTAAATACACAGTGCTAGAGATGATCCGACTAAAAGAGAGATCTTCTGTTCTAGTAGGGTGAAGATCTGAAGAGTTTCCTCTCTGTAGAAGATTGAAAGGTATATATCAAGCACAATGGTTGTGGTCATTTGGTGCTACCAAATTTTCTCCTACTTCTGCAGTTTTCCTTCTCTTCCCCCTCCCTCTTTCATCTTCTTCATGGCCTTTTAATGAGGCTGCAACAACTGGATCACATTGTGTGCCACACTCTAAACACAAAAATAATTTCAAATGGTCCAGCAATGGCGAGCCAATCAGTCCAGGATTGAGAGGCTGCTGCTGGATGGAGAACAAAACTAGAGAGTGGGAAACTGGGATGGAAAAGAAAAGAAAGTGGAGTGCAGTTTTGGGTACCTGACAAGACCCAAAACTGAAAGGTTTAGTACCTATCAAGAGCTTCCTTGTCGACTGACACTTTGTGAAGGAACTGGAGAGAGATAACCCAACACAGCACCAACCAACATCCTGTATCCAGATTCCAAGGCCAAAGAAGAATTGGGGATCTAGAATCTGGTTGCAGGATTCTTCTTCTGATCTTGTGTTTGGTGATCAGCAAGCAATGGGCATGGACTTTGCAGCAAACAATAATGGGCAGCATCAATCTTGCCACATGATTTGTTTGATTCTGCCGGTGGTGTAGTTTCTTGAATGAAGCTTTCTTGTTGCAGCCATGAAAATTGCATGTCAAGATTACAATTGGCCCCCAACTCCCCCAGATTGTTATGCCACTGCAATTCACCAAATCCAAAAGACTGACTGCTGCATTAACAATGATGCAACTGTAAGTAATCTAAAGGTTGTATGTAATCCCAGACAGACATGATGAGAATGGCAATTGAGACAGCAACAAATGTGTTGAAAAGAAGCATGATCAAAGCAGAGGAGAGTCCCTAGGTGCAGGTAAAGTCTGGAGCATGCTTCGATGAGTCTCAATGTGAAGATTAGGATCCATCCCGAAGGTGAAGCTAGCAGGACACCTTCACCCAAAGGATCACGGCCTCGTATGCTTATGTGCTACCTATGTGGCCAAGAATTTGGCAGCAAAAGGTGTCAAATTCCTCCCTCTCTTTCCCTCTCATCATCTATCTATCTTTCCCTCTTCAACCAAGCATGCAAGCAGCCTACAATTGAAATGCACAGATTTGTGTTCGTCACTGCCTAGGGTTTTCATGAACCTTATTCAAGTGGGTGTTGCAACACCATAATTTCTGTAATTTGCATGCCTTGGGAGCCAATAGAACCAACATGTGTAACCCATGCCCATGCCATTTGTCTCACAAGGCAATGAATTCCTGAACCAACTGGAAATGTGAGTAGAAAGAAGAAGCATGAGACAAAAATTGCAGACTTGTCCTGGACTGCATTGAGCACCCAACTGTAGTCAGCAACTTACATAAGTTGCATTTTGCTGTTTATATAGCTTAAAAGTTCATTTTCTCTGCTATAGTTCCCTGTTTCAGCTTCCTTAGGATGATTGCAAAGGTTTTCTGTATTCTTCAAGTCATGGGATACAGATTCTAACTCCACAAGAGATCTGCAGTTTGCCCATACACATACCACAGTGCAAGAAGAAATGGATGGCAGAAGAGGAGAAGAAGCCCCCAAACCAGCGTCGTCCAATGCCTTTGCCTCCTGAGAAAGAAGTGCCTATCAAAACTGATGGCATACAAGCTATTGATGATTTCAATCAAGGGTGCGTCTAAACCCTACAATGGGATGTCATGTTTGCAGTTTTTGTCTTTACAGGAAGAACATTTGTCCTCATGCAAATTGCATGACACTGTTGTACATAGCCAGGACATCAATTTCCTTATGGAGGTGTTGTGGTCATTTTGATCAACCATTTTAGATGAATAGTGGGTTTGGAGGAGCAGAGCATCTGCAGCATTTCTGGCATCGCTGGAGCAGTGTCCACACTGCAAGAGGAAGTTTGTGCCAAAAGCATTTAAGCATCACCAAAATGCATGCACAGCTCAGAATCCAGCCAAACCTGCAGGGACGGGCCTCATTGCCAACTCTTTGTCAAATTGCCTCGTTCCTGGTGCAATTGCAGGCTCAAAACATGGCTTTGCAAGTAAGGACTCTAAAGTACCTGGAAAATTTATGAGCATCTCATGTGAATATAGAAACTGTAAATGCTCTTATTATTCAGCATGGCTGATGGATATTACACTGATTTGGTAGGGCTCAATTCCTATGCTAATATGCATTTCCTTGCAGTTGGCAATGGGGCCCATCCCAATTCCTGTGCTGTTGTACTAAGCCAGTAATATTGCACAATTGATACTAGGACAGCAGAATTGACCCTAAGGTTGCTGAATCATATGATGGTATAAATAAAAAGGATATGACAGTTGGAATTATAGTTTACATGACGTGTGTTTGGACAGAGGAACGACCTCCCACAGTGCGCCGCAAGTTTGAACAATCACGTCCAGTTATGAGGCAGAGCATTATGGCAGCACATGCAAAGATGGTTGCAGCAGAGAGCTCAGGATCCAATCAATGGGATGAAATACATGTGCCAGGAGGACCCATTCTAAAGGTCCACATGTCTACCTACACCCTTATAGAATTTTCCATATTTGCTCTGTTTAATCAGGAGATTCATAGTATGTTTTGTCCCCTTGGTCAACAGTTTACAATCATCATTACTCCACCAGGAGCTAGACTCAATTCCGTGAGATAATTATTTTGTGGGAAAATTGCTTGCATTGTAGGGTGGACAAAGCTCAAGAACTGAGGGTTTTTGTGATGAGTGTGGGAAAAAATTTGATCCGCCTGAATCAAAATTTTGTGCTCAATGTGGAACCAAAAGACAAGGTCCGTGAATAAATTTGAGATTCAAAAGACTTCAAATTTTTCCCTCAGTGCAAAACCATGACTAGTGACGTGTGAATCCAATTCAGATGAATGGATGACTTGATATCACCTCAAGAAAGACACAGGTCTTATAATGGAATTGCAACACTTGGATTTCTAGCAGAAGTGTTGAGGAAACAAAGTGGGGATTTGTGCACAAATTTGCCATTAACTATATTCCTAGACAGCTACCTTTGAGATTGTCCTTTGGGCACTTTACACACTCCTCTCTATTGTCAGGTAGATTTAAGTAGCTAGCTAATATGCTTAGATGTTACAGCTGAACAAATGATTTGATCTTGAACCACCTCACGACATGCTCATAGAAGACACCTGTAGGTGAAACCACATTAGATATCATGCATGTCTATGGAGGCAATGACTTTTGTTGTTGAGAAGATGAAAGATGTTTTCACTTTTGCAATCAAACATGTTTTTTCTAGTCCTCCAATCAACCCCCCCTCCTAAGGTTGAGTTTATAGATGACATGTGACAAAGTACACAAGTCAATCCTGGCATAATGTATGATTGTCTGGAAGTGTGTATAAATTCACCTGTTGTATGGAATGCAGCCAATCTAGACACACTTGGGTTGTGATGATTTCCACAATTTACTTATGTTCCTCTTATGTAAAACCAATCAATCACCCAATATAGTAGGACTTCTCTTGAGACAACTTCCATCAGTCCACCCCTGTAAAGATTAATGCATAGATAAGCACAGAAATTCACCTGCTTTCTCACTTTTGTTTACCTGTGGACATCTGCAAAACCCTCCCCATCATTATCAAGCTCTTGCCTCATGCTGTCACTCACTGCAAGGTTCCCCAAATCCTTGCATGTGTTGTGTGTGACAATTTTGGGGTTGCTGAATCTCTCACCAGTAAATCCTGCAAACACAAACAAATCCATATCCATACTCTTGCTGATTGTTATATGAACATTGTGTGAACGTGATGTTAAGTCTCCCTCATACTGGCAATTCAGAATGCTAAGCCAAGGGAGAAATGCTTGCTGTTGTTCTCTACAGTCTCATTTGCAAACATGTCATGTTGATAAAGCATATGTGTGATTACTTTTTGGGCAAGGTCAAGCTTCTTTGTAAAGACTACCAAACCCTACCCCTACCTTTATTTTAATTGACAAGTCAAATGCCATTGATAAAGATTACACAGAATGCACAATATAGAGTTACATCTCCAATCTCTTTCAACAATAAGTTGAATGAATCCTGTAATTTGGCAGCTAAAGGTTCAGGTGTAGTCTACTTTGATGACAGAGATTGGAGGCATTGCACACCATGACATACATCTGTCTTAAGTAGCCCAAAAACACATAACCATCAGAGAACTTCATTGCCCATCTATGCTTGACTAATAGTAACCTGAACTGTACTCCTGATTGTGTTTCACATTTCACATAAGTCACACAGATGTCTAGGAGCAAGAATGAAAGACAGCACATGTTTAACCTTGCATCCAAACTACTTCTAGATTACAAGACAACAAGGTGTAATTGAGGTCAATTTATTACCTTGCAAAAAAGGTTTAAACATCTGTTCTGACCTCACAGGACAAACTGAAGAGAGAAAATAATCCAATGCACAACTTTTAGCAAATTGAAGCCCAAATGTGTACATGTATACAGGAGCTTACGCTCATCAAAAAAATGTAGAAGATGAACTCTCTTCAAATACATATGCTAGTCCTGCCCTTGGACAACTCTTCCATCAACTCACAAGTACCAGAAGACCATATTCTAGGTCAAAAATACATAACCAAAGTGAGGGTTTTCAGCTTGGGGTTCCAAGCCAGGAAACAAAAGATTGTTGTACAAGAGCATGTCCAGCTTCTCAGGCTGTCAAATCCTGTATCTCCTTAAAAGAAATATGCTGCAGCAAACACAAGAATAGGTGAGAACTTTGGACTCCAATACTAAGCAGAGAATGACCCAAAATAGAAAAGACCAACCAAACCTGATTTCACATGGCATTTGTGATTTCCTAATTCACTTGTTTGCACTACAAAGAAACTGAGTGGAATGCAAAGAAATGTCACCTGCTCTTCACCAGCAAAATCATTCTCAGGAGTAAGAAAAAGCATGCAATGACACTCCTTCCTGCAAAAAAACTCACAAACCACCATTAATGTGAGCACTATTAGTATGAACAATATCAAATAGGATGTCTGTTGCTATGTTCTTTGAGAAGATGGTGACATTAACACTGCAAAATGCACCATAAACAGGCACTGCAAGATGGGGCAAATTGAGGCAAAAACCCACCTTTCACGCATGGGGACACAGGGACAGTTCCAAAAGCCCTGCTGCACCTCTGCAACCTTGTCATCATAATGTCTGCACCATGTCATACGTTATAACGTATACTTTTCAAGCCCAATTCATTCATGATGATGAAGTATGCCAAATTGAAAATAGAAATGATTGTCACTATTTGCATAAATAATGAATGAGAACACTCACCGGCATGGACAGAGAGGGGCTCCAAGGGTGTCCTTGTGCTCTGCCAATCCCTGAACTCCAGCATACATACTTTTAGATGCGCTGCATAAGAAGGGACAAGAAAATCAAGAGTGTCCAAATGGTCTCAAATCCTGTCTCACCAATTCATATCTATGGATTGTAGAGAAATCTCTCCACAAAATGACAAATTTCTTTCTTAAAGAACTATACTCTTCTCTTCTTCCATGAACACTTACCTGTGGATCAATCTTTCAAGACAAATCCAAGGGCACTTTATAGCTTGCATGGGAGCATGGATGAGACAAGGAAACAGTGCCTGTGCTGTGTCTACTGATTTTTTGGTCATGTTTTATGTCGAGCTCACAATCAAATTTGCAGAAAGCTGGAAGATTCAAGACTCTGCAAGATTTAAAAGCCAGACAGAATTCAAAAAAGAAAAAAAAAGAAAGATCATCCACCTTCACAACAACAGCAGTAACCCCTTTGTCTACACAAAAGAATGTTTCTGATCTCCTTGCATATTGCTCCGAAAACTTGCGCATCACCTCCAGGGATTTCTCTGATGGCTCCCCTGCAGAGATCTCAAACTGTGAGAACCAACATTTGAACTGCTACATAACTGAACCATGTGGATCATGTCCCCAGACAATACATTTTTCCAATCTTTTCAATTACAGAACACAATCGATGCGATTTCTGAATCCAGATATTTATAGACCTAAAATGTTAGCCACAGCTTTCTTCCTCAAGCAGACCAAGAGATTTGATACAGAACTGCAACAGACATTATTTGACTCTCTCTCTCGCTCTCCTAAATCTGTACTTCTCGCTCACTAATCCAACAAATTTGTGTTGTGAGGGATGCCGAGAGTGAAACCCTAAAAACAAAAATCAAGAGGCAAAAAAGAAAATAATTACCACCGGAGCGCACTGTACATGTCCTCCTCCTTGATATGGAAAGTGAGACAGCCGGTGAAGAGGAAAGCAGACCCCTCTGCAAAGAGAATGAGGCTACGCTACTAACTGGAGCTGGAGTTGGAGTTGGAGCTGGAGAGGAACCAGACACAATCACCACCATCCCTACTCCTGCCACCACACTCGCCATTTACACGGCTGCTCAACAAGCCTTGGCAACAGTCTTTTTCTTTTAGAGTCGAAGCACGATGGAAAGAAATTTCTGCAATCCTCGAATTTTTCTCTCAATATCCCAAGCCCTCGCAGCAACTCCGAGTGTTGAATCGTTGAATCCGATTCCTGCTGTGAACATCACGTTCGAAGAGGGATTAGGGTTTGGGAATTAGGGTTTGGGACTTGCAAGGAGGATGAGGAGGAGGAGGAGGAGGGTTGTTGTTGAGGTGTTGTGTATCCAACGGCCCAAAATTTTAGGTCGTTATTATCCAGAGGAAGGAAATGCATGCTATTTTTTCATAAGTGTAACTAAAGGCCCACTTTAGATGGGGTCCAGGATCCAAATTCCTAGCCAGTTAGGTATCCATACTCAACCCTCCTTTGTTATTTACTTTCAGCCAAATAAGAAAATCAGAGTTACAAAATACAAGAACAAGGGGGTGTGTCACACTCTGGCCTTGCCATTTACATTAAGAAGTATCTTAAAGCAAAAGAAGAAGAATTATGGAAACTCAAATAATTTCACCATCCAAAAATATAATCTTCAAAAAAATCCTCTAAAAGAAACCAAAATCCTTCAAGATATCATGACTCTATAACTAATCTCAAGTTTCAACACAAGCCAAAATATTATCTTTCAACAATCCTCATATAAAAATAGACCTACTATCTAGCGGCCCAAGTCCCTTAAGCTACTATACTCTATAATGAATCTAAACACAATATCCTTGCCTTGGTAGGCAAGGCCCAAAAACCAAAACTCATGTAAAGATCCTCTTTGTAAAAACCTAAGAGAAAGGCAACTTTCAAAACCTAACCTCCCATTAAAAAAATATTTTTTCTTTTATTGCTATCTATGCCCCCTACATGCTTTGAACTACCTTCAAAGAACTCCCCTTGGCTTTCCTCAAAGCTATCCTTCATCCCCCCCCCCACATCTCTTTCCCCTTCAAAGTCTCAAGGAGGAGAAAAAAGGAGTTAGCTCCACCACTATTTCACACAACAAAATAAGTTTGAATAGGTTTTGGGTGAAGTTGCCCAAATCCTAACAAGTATCAATTTCTTACCACTTCACTTGTTGACCCTTCAATTGAAATGGTTTAGGGTATGTTATCTTAAAGTTTTTTCATCATCTTAGACATTCCTTCGCCAAATTGATGGGGGTAAATGTGATGTAGCTCAATCTCAAGGATTCATGGACTATCAAGGGACCTTGTTATGGCTAGTGCCAATCATGTGTCAAAATTTTGTTTGAAATCATCATTGAGAGCTTTTCGCAAATTACATATAGTAAAGGACGTTGTGAAGCATCATTTCATCCATTTGTCCTGTCATCCATCCATCCATCCATCCGATCATCCATCTGTCTTGTCATGGTCTGTTTACTCTGAGGGGGTGGAGAAAGAGTGGAATACAGATGCGGTGCTGCGGAGAATAATATATATTAGTGTTGTAAGTTTTTATTTTTATTTTTTATTTTGGGGTTTTTGGACTTAGGTACACTCATACTGTCTCTTTCTCAACAACTGAAAGAGTTGGGTTGGGCTTTTTTTTGAAATTTTATTTAGAATTTTGGAAATTTTCAATGCTTTTTACATTGCCATAATTTTTTATTATAGTTCAATGGATGCCAAAGCGAACAACCGTTAAGCACACTTTTATTAGATATTGGCAATTTCAAGGCTTGCATTTGCCATAATAATAATGGCAATGGATGTCAGTTGCCTTTTTAGCGCACAAACTTAATAGATATATTGGTAATTACAATAATCAGATTGCCTAGAAAAACAATTTTGCCAATAATAATAATATGCCGGATGCCAAAGGTATTATTATGATGCATGTGAAAATTGGCTGCACCAGAAAACTTAACCATTATGAACAAGGAGGGGGTCTGGATACTGGAACTTATCAACATACAAAAACAAAGAAATAATTTTCAACGGATTGATACCTACTAAATAAGTAACTTATTACTTACTTATAAGTTGAACAAAGTTGGGGTATATTTGTTGTCTTCGATCTATTCCCACGGTCAGTTGTATGTTGCTATCTCACGGGTCACAAGCAATGCAAACTTCAAGATTTTCAGCAGCCAAGGTCCCCATGGATACATGTGAAATGTTGTATATAAAGAGGTTTTGGAAATGTAGTTTTTAATTGTAATTTTGTAATATGTACCATCAAATACACACACACTTGTGCATTAGGCACAGGGTTCAAACTAGTATCTTTGAAGCAAAGTCCATTCCAATGTTGGTCAATTATTGATTTTTGTTCATAACCGCTAGCTAGGGGTTTTTATGAATAAAAATAATTGGGTGCCAATTAGGTTGTTAATATTTAAAAAATTGGATGTTAATTAAGTTATCAATAATTTTTGGGTAAAATCATCAATTCTACATGAGGTTTGGTTATCAAATAATTGATTGATAATTGTTATTTATTTTGTTGTTTATTAATAATTTATTTATCAATGATAATAATAATATTATCATCATTATGGTTTGCTATTCTAAAAATTAGTGTTTTAGGATTCATAACCTACCTAGTTGAAACTAGGTCATCCGGGTAGGTTATTAAAATTTGAAAATTCAGTATTAGGCGATTAGGTTTTTATTAGGGATTTAAAAATCAATAACTAATTATGATAGGTTATTAATTACTAGTTTGATAACCGAGTCACAATTCAATATATTATTGAGTTGTGACCCAGTTATTCCAACACCAAAAGAGATCTTTGATGCCATCAGCCATGTCAAGGTCATGCACGAGGTTGGTTATTTAGGGGTGTAGGTGTGTGGGCGCAAGGTTTTGGGTGCAAAACTTACTCTGCATTCTAAAAGAATTTGTGCACCCTAAACTTTTCTTAGTTTTGGGGCACATTTATTTCAAGAACCGAAAGGGGCCACACATTTATGACACCCATATCAAGCAATGACATGGTGAAGGTGAATGGTGGTGGTTATTTTGTAAGGTTTGTGATTGATGACTATTAAAGTTATTTTCATTCTATTTTCACTATGGTCAATTTCATTTATTGTGGTTTTTTTAATAATGTTGATAGTGAACAAAATGATAGTTTTGGGTTTTGAAAGTTGGGTTGTGTTTTGTTCATTGTAATGTTTTTTTGTACTTTCTATGCAAAAATGATTGTTTTGTTTGTTTGTTGCACCAAGGTGTGGAATCATCTAAGATGGTTTTAGGGTTTTCCAATTTGGCAAGGTGAGATTTTTTTGAACTTTATATATATATTACAAAGTCTTGATCATTTTATGCATTTTTTTTTCCTACAACATCTCTAATTTAAAATAAAAATAAATTATTCTTTAATTTTAATCAACTTTAGTTAAATCACAAGTGTGACAAGACTTTCAATAAGCTTTTAAGTGGTAGTGGGTTTGCAAATTGTGCACAGTATGTCCAAACATTTTTCTTAACACCATTTTCTGTGTTGAATCTTGAATGAGGAACATAAAATCAGGTTTAGAGGCTGAAAAAAATCGGGTTTTGAATGCATGTTGAGCCTTCCCATTGGCTACATGAAATTTCTATTTCCAAAACTGTTCATCACCATTTTTGCCTTGGGCTAATACCCCCATTATAAACTGGGAGTAATTATTATTGGCAATCATGGCGAGGTTGCAATTAGTTGAAGGTTGTAACATGTGTGTAAGCAAAAACTCTAAGAAGAAGTGCCAATTAAAGGAGCTTGGAGGTGTTGGCTCAAGAGAAATCATAACTAGTTCCATAAAAATAGTAGAAAGTGATGCATGGGGGAAGTGCTAGAAAAGAACATGATAGAAGAAAGGAGGCTAAAGTGGTGAGAGGATCTTTTTCATCTTCTTTGTTTTGGATCACCAAATGAGGAATAAAAAGATAGGAAGCCAAACTTCTCCCTTAAATCCTTGGTTGGCTAGTGAGCCTTGTATTTTTACATGAGTGCAAGTTTTTTAGCTTGTAAATGTAGTAATAAGTACATGTGGCAAGCTTTTTGTGTGTTGGTTTCATGTTTTATTACACCTTGCTAGTTTCATTAAAAGCCAAAAAGAAGCAAATTTGAACTGGTTTCCAACTACAAGATTTGCAAAAAATATTGTGAATTAAATTAGTATAAGAGAAGAGGAAAAATGTTAATGTATTAAAGGGACAATTTGTTTCTTTTGTTTAGAGGTGTTGTTGGCCAACTTTTAAAATATGTTTATAAAAGCAATAAGGGTCTTTAGGCTTTCCACAATAGTTAGGAAAGGAAAAAATAGTGTGAATCTAGCCAATCATAAAAAAAAGGTCTAGTAGGAGACCATGGGTAGACTCCATTTCATCATAATGTTTTAGAAAGAAGGCAAATAGGGGCTATGAAAGGGTCTTAAAGAGGGGTTCTGAAAGTTTCATAGTGGCTTTTGAAAAAAATACGGGTTTGACATGGTTCCATTATAAAATAAAGGATCATCCATTATTCACAAAATAAGCCCATTTTGTAGTTGTAACTTGATGTGTAAATGATGTAATTACATAATTATTTAGGTAATTGTTTAAAGGGGTAAGTTGAATGGTAGGACTCCATAATTTGGACATGGTGCATTGACTTTCACATATTAATTTATGTGGAAGTCATCTGCACCATGTGACATTGTTTCCTTGTGATTGATTGTGGAATCACATGGGGGACCATGTGATTTTGTTTCCTTTTGATTATTTGGGGAACCATGTGATGATTAAGCTTTAGGAAGTTTTTTGACTAGTTTCCTTTTGGTTAATATATGAGTGGGTGTTTGTGACCATGAGAAACACTTTCACTTGTACAAAATTATGGTATGAATGCAAAGTTGTGAGAATTGAAGTTTTGGTTTTGAAAGGCTTTTGGTTTTGAATGGTTTTAGTGTTGTTTAGTTCATGGTAGGAGAATGGTGAAACTTGCGTAACCAATAAAAGGGTGAAAAAATAGTTTTGCAACCAAGAACATAAATTTCATAGCTATGTAGTAATCATACATAATTTCGATCCTAAACCCATTTGTGTTGTACATAGTCACTAAAACTACCATCTTAACCTTGAAAGTCACAAAAATATTCTTTCAAATTTTTTTAAAATTACATGGCCTACTGAAAAAAATCATTTGCAATAGAGATTGGAAGTTTGTGAGTTGATTTTGAAGTTCATTGGTCAAAATCCTTGGCACTAATCTCAACTTGAATAATGTTTACCATCCAAAAATTGATGCCCAAATTGAAAGGACAAATAGAATATTGGTAGACATGTTAAGAATGTATGTGGGAAGTAAATAGGGAACATGGGAAAACTACTTGAATTTGATAAATTTGCTAATAAGGAAGATTGACATTCCTTCATTGGTATGAACCCATTTCATGCCTTGTATGGATAATAGGATTGTCTAACATCTTCTTTTTGTTTCAACACCCATTTCTAAAATGGAAAGTGTTAATGAAATGGTTGTTGATATGCAATATACTTTGAAAATAGTCAAAAACATGTTAAGTGCACAAGAACGTGCCAAATTTTGTGTGGACAAAGATAGGACCCTTCAATAGAAACACATGACTTGATCACACCTTCAGCACTTTGAACGAGTTGCATATTCATGACGAAGCTGTTCAAGCTGTTTTCCATAAAAATTCCCAATACCCAAAATCCTTATTCTCTTTGAATGTTGTGATTTCAAGTTCCAGATATCCAATAAAGGTTGCATGTGTCTCTTCCTGATTATACTCTTTACTTTGACACTGCACTGTGCACATCCAAGGTCTGCACTTAGTAACATCCAGAAAATGCCTCTGATAGTTTGAAGATGTCAACAGTTTGCCTACTTGCCATAAGAAGAGCAGAGTGACAATTGAAGTTGATTTGAGCAAACTAGCATAGCTGTTTTGAAGAATCCCCAGCACTGCAAGATTTGATCTTCAGTAATTGGACTTCAAACACAAGAGGCTCATTGGCATGTGATATGAGGCTTCTCCTTGGTCCAAACTGCACAGTAGCATCCACACTTTGTAAAAGTCGGAAGAATTAAGCATTGTTTCAAAAGATGCAATGCTAAAATTGGACTGCTGCAAGGCCTTGTTCCTTTTAGTCAATCAACAAGTTAAACCCAGATAAATTGTAGCATCAGCAAATGTACATACCTCCTGAGGTTGGGGCCCAAGCGACAAATCAACATAGCCCACAGCTGGTGGAACTAGAGCTCTTCTCTTTCCTACTTCCCAGAAAGACGAGCAGAAATACACCCTTTGTCACTGCTTATGTCAAACATTGTCTAGTACGAACTTGGTCAAGTCATGCATGCATGCAGAGGACCAGGGACTGAATTTTGCTGAACCTAATTGGTGACAACTGCAAGCTACACTCTCACCATACACACAAACTTTTGATTGTGTTGCAATTAACAAACCTCCAGGTTTCATACCCACGATGACCTCCTCAAGCCCAGTTATGATCTGTCCAAGCCAGAGACAGGTTACAGACATTAAACGATGGTCAAATTTGCTATCTCCATATTCAAAAATAACCAGGTAATAGAAGCATAATCCAAACTTTGATTCTGCTCAACTTCAGTTGTCAGTACTTTGCAACAGAGAAATCTCACCCAAACAACATGCTTCAGAATTGTTTTCCTGCCTGAAAGAACAGAAGATGAGGAAGGTACTGGGTTCAGGGTTTAGGGTTTGTTTACCTTGCCTTCACCAAGCGGAAGTACAACAGGCTGGCTTTCACCACCAAATTGATCCACAGTGCTGAAGTACATCCCAAGCAACATGTGTCCTCATCAGCCACCATGAACTTCCACAATTACTGTCACACTGTTTCAGATATATTATTGTAGAGGGATATGGCAGAGTAATTTCAAGAAACTTGTACCTGTAAACAAAGTAACCATTGGAACGCCGACAGACATAATTGAATTCAACAAGGTCTCCATTGGTTGCCTCAAGCCCAGAGCCTTCAACGACTTCTGAGAAAAAACCAAAACTGCCAAGTTTCAGCTCTCAAACTAACATCCACAGGCCAGCCACATTGCAGAAGACATCACTGCAAACATAAAAAGATCATGTCTATTCCCTCAAGTATGTACTTCTTTATTGATTCAGTAGTACCTTGAATTTTCACTCCACTTGGCGTCTTCCGAAATCTGCATACAATAATAAGAATGCAGTTATAAGATCGCAAAGCAGATCAAGAGGAGAGGAGTAGGATTTTGCTGGAGGGAAGAGAGACCTGCTGTGCTGGTGAGGATTTGAAAGAGGCGGTTTTTCACCTTGGAAGATCTGGTTCCACCATCAGCGGAATGGATGCGGCTATTACGGAAGATGCAGCTGCAGTAAGTGCCATAGCCGCCCCCACCAGTGAGACTAAACTGCGCCTGGTGAGGATTATCACCCCGCCACGGAAAGCCTCTTGCTGTTGTTGCATTCCACAGGAAACCTCTTGCTTCTCTTCTGTTGCTGACGTTCTATAGGTCTGCACTACTGTTTGACATCCCCTGTCAAAAACACAGCATATGAAAAATGCATGAGCAGAGAGAGGAGGACGACGACACTGGCCTGGCGGCCGCAAAGAGACCATCCTCCTCCTCCTCATCATCATCATGCTCGCGGTTTTCTGCAAGGGTACGAGAGACTCACCTGACAGAGACCGCTCTTCTGCTCCTGCTTTGGTTTGCGGTTGGACAACTAAACGCTTCCTTCATGCACAGAGAGACAAATAGCAAGCTCGGAGTACTGAGACGGCGTGCTGGAGACCAAACAGCGCTGCTGCTGCAGTACACAACGGCCATGGTGATGATGATGATGACGAAGCCAAGCTTCTCCCCCCGTCCTCTGAACTCTCCAGACTCAGATTTAGAATTCGTACTAACGTACCTTCTTCTCGTTTTTGCGTATCTAGATCTCCACCAAAAAGTGCAATCCTGAGACCACAAGTTCCAGGCCAGAGATCATCCGTTCTTCCGCTTCTTTGTTGCAGATCACACATTCCACTGTCTGAAGCAAAAACAGGTAGGTCTACTGACAGAGATGTGGAGCAATCCTACAATTTGCAGTGAAAACTGCCGCAACAATAAGAAGGTTGAGAAGAGAAAGAATGGAGACAAAGGAGACAAAAAGAGCTCACAGGTAAACACAGCAGTAATGTCGTGATATGTCTGTCTGCTAGACAGGTCTTCTTGGCAGTGTTTTTGAGAAGATTAGGCACATCAAACACAGAGAACAGAAAGATGATCATCTTGATGGCTACCTAGATTTTTGCAAGTCTTAAGCACAAGAAAGTCTGATTGTGATAAAGAATCTGCATGTGTTTGAGTAAATCAATAAAAAGGAATGGCTATATGTTCGCCAATTCTTGTCTGTTTTCCTATGTCTCAGATGCAAGCCATATGTGTGTAGCTGCTGATGACAGCAAAAGATTGTGGCCTGTCATGTTTACCAACCATGGCTGTTTTCCTATGTCTTGGATTGTGAGCAATATGTGGGTAGCTGTTGATAACAGCAAAAGATTGTGGCCTGCCATGTTTACCAAACCATGTCTGTTTTCCTATGTCTCAGATGCGAGTGATATGTGGGTGGCTGTTGAAAACATCAAAAGATCATGGCCTGCCAACACCATCACTCTTTCCATCAGATCTGCTCTTATGGACCCAAGCTGGAGAGGAGTTTTGAGTACCTACCACCATTGATGAAGTCTACTTGTCAGCTAAGTCTATCTATGCCTTATGTCTTCTCTTTATCAATCTGCTCCTTGATCCACAAATATGTGATTAGTATGCCATCCTAGAACAGCAACATCAGTACCTCAGTGAGTAACATCATAGCATATGCGCATCTTGTGCACTTATTGCCATTAATAGGAACCATGTGATTCCTCACACAACAACTTGTTTTATATTGCATCAATTGTGTCTTGTGATAATTTTTGTGCAAATGGGTTCCTTTTGACATCCTGGATTTTTGCCTTGCATATTCATACACACTTAATTTGTGCCATGACCGACTGAGAAACAAAATAAAAAATGGAGTGTTTCCAGCTCTTTACTGAGATACGGGAAATCACCTCAAAACACCTTCCACACATTCATCAACGAAAGTGTAGGAGCGTGTTTGGAGACCATCACCCCCCATCTCACACTGGTCCATTGCTGTCAGAGCTTTGTGGTAAAGAGCGGCAGGAACAAAGGCCAAAAAGATTACATCAATTGTGCTGATCAGCCTGATTGATTCTGCACTCTGGTTCTTGAATCCTGAATCGTCATGCCAACTCTTTCCACATGAGCAATCCTGGTGGTGGTATTCATGCAAAGAACCAGAAATCACAAAAAGCTTCAGGGACATTGCATGCAAAGAAAAGGAAAAATCTTACTCTGCCCTTCTAGGTACGAAGAGGACCATAGATGTGATGGAATCCTCCAATGTGACACTTGGAAATTGTGTTGGAAGGGTGTTAACAGAGTGTAAGCCACACTGCCAACTTGGTGAGAGTGTTACACTGTCTGAATGCAGCACACTGAAGGAGCTTACATTCACAAGAATCAGCACACTCAAAATACAAAGGAATTTTTTTGAAAATTCTTTATTTATTTTGCAAATCTTGCTTGCTTTGCATCAATAGTCACCACAATGAGAGAAAAATATGCTGCCATTTCTGCAAGGAAGGTTTTCTCTCATATCTTTCATTCCCTTTCACTTCTCTCACTGTTTTTGTTTGTTTGTGATAAATATTGTCACTTTGTGTCTTTGACTTGGTGCTTCTGCTTCCACAATACATTTGTTCTTTCAAAGTCTGATGAGTTCAGATTGAATTGTCTTTTCCATGATCTCCTTAACAATTTTCACAATTTGTCAAGTATTGCAGTGAGCAAGGAAGACAAATTTGATACAGTTAGCAAAGACAGTTAGCTTGCTTCAATGCCTGTCATATGACTTGCCTCCAGATCAACAAACAGTTGCTGTTTAGGTCTATGCAGTTTCTTTTGCATGTGCCTATGTTTTCTGAAGATCACAATACTTCTCCATGTCTTACCATCTGACTCTGGACAATCCTTCAATTTAGTGTATGGGGATAATGTTACCTTGG
>Ga0209611_10004465_pt1 | contig 23908 bp, 15 predicted proteins | sample S1TSphgellanicum_3_FD_187693 | JGI IMG/M metagenome (GOLD analysis project Ga0209611, IMG submission 187693) | Host-associated microbial communities from peat moss isolated from Minnesota, USA - S1T2_Fc - Sphagnum magellanicum MG (SPAdes) (version 2) | ecosystem: Host-associated > Plants > Peat...
GGAGGGGGATTTGAAAAGCGATGAATTGTGCCTCATATGCCATAACCATTACTTTGTGTTCTTTGATCATGGCAACCATTCTAGGCGAAGATAAGATTATAGTTCCTCCTTTAAACCTTTTTGTTGCAACTAAACAAATGTTGCATTCCATAAAACAACACCTCCCTTAAGTTGGATGACAAAATTGCTGTGTTGAAAGCTTGTATTCCTACATAATAATTATAACACAAGCTCTTCTTTTTGTTGCATTTGGTGGGTTTTTTCCATTTGCTAGTTCACCATGGGTGTTTTGGGCCAACATATAACTTCCCTTTGGAAGCCAACTTAGAATTGTTCTAATGATTTCCACCATTGAACCCAAAGTGGCGTTTCAAATATTCATGAATATTTATGGGGTTAGACTCCATGTGTAGTTATTTAGCTTTATAAGAGATAGTCTACCTTCCTTGGTGTGAACTACTTCCATTCTCCCCTATCCTCTAATTATACCTTTAATTACGAACAATTTTCCATTAGCTAGGAGCTTTGAGGTTGTTTCTTGCATTGATGTTTATTTTCCTTAAGCTCAATGTTATTGCATTTGTAATGTGATTACACATTGTTGTTATTCTCCACAATTTTCCCCCTTTTGGCTATGATAGTTGAATGCCACTAATTGGTTTGTGAGCTTCCCCATTGCTTTTAGTTAATTTGTCTTTAACTCCAAATTTGGTGTTCTCATTGACTATGATGGGAACTAGCCAAGTTTCCTTGGTTCCCATCTTTGATGTGTGATAGGTTTAGGCCCAACCCCCCAAAATTCTAATTGTTCCAATTTTTTGCTCCTTTTGTGATCGTGATGCTTGAGTAAATTTGCAATATAATGAGCCTTTGCAAACGTAACCATTCTTGAATAACACACTTGTCAATTTTGAACTTCACTTAAGATTTAATTTTTTCATATAATCTACATAGTGTGATGTAATATACATTCAAGAATGACATATAAAGATATGAGTAAATTATATTAACATTTGATGGTGAAAAAGGGCTAATTAAACACTTGTAACTAGTCATGAGGTCCTAAGTAAGTCACATAAAAATGATCAAAATTAATCTAATTTTTTTTAGATTTGTTTCATATTCATGTAAATTGAATAATTATTAGACTTTACATGGTTTTGGATCATAATCGGAATTGACATATAAATAAATTATAAAATTCAAAATTTACAATTTTATTTCCAATAACTTTTGGATAAATATAAAAATAAGTTGTAAAACTCAAAGAAACTAGAATTTATTATGAAAATATATTCTACAAATATGTGATTAAACCATAAATTTTGTGCAATGGTTGCATGCCATCTCAATTTCCAATTTCAAGTCCTTGTCCTTTTGAAAGGAACAAAGGAGTTGGGTGTGGCTCATTATATTGTGGACTTGCCCGCTTGAATCAATGTCCTACCCCTTCCATTCTTGAAGTTCTAGGTTTCCAAATAAGTAATTGACTATTTTCAAACCTTTATATCAATTCCCACGTGTAGTATTTGTTCCACCTTTATTTTTAATGAGGTCGGATTTATTTGATTTTGCAACTTTTGTTCAATCCGAAATATTGTTTGTTCTTATCCTTTTGATTTGTTGGAACTATGATCTAGTAAGTTTTCTAAGATGTGATGAGGTTTGTTGTTGTGGGTAGACTCCTTAGATTGAGGTGTGGATGATTTGGTTGTTTGTTTTGTTGTAAAGGGAAAGAAGTACACAACCTATAGAGATGGAAAGTCTTGATCTATCAAGACATTCACTAGGAAATGTTAGTGAACTAGGTGTTTTTTTAGTTCCTATATCCTTGGTTTGGTTCAATTGTTCCCTACCTTGTTCTTTTTTTAACATGTGGGTCCAAGTTTCTGTTTTTTTTTTGTTAATTTAACTTGCTACTTTAGTTAATGGGTGGAGGTGCATTGGGTGATTAATGGCTTTACATCTTACACATTGGTTAGGAATAATTGTTGTATAATAATGGTAATTTGAATTCTTTCTCTTTGTTTGTGTAAGGAAATATTATTAATATTTGGGGAAGGTTTTCAAGGCGCATCACCAAGGCTCATATTTGCAATTTGAATGTCTTTGTTTTATACAACTTAAAGTTGTATATGAACAACACTTTGCCTATATGGTTTTTAATTATTATCAACATTGATTATGTCTTCATAATTTTGCTAAGGTCAATGACTTGGATCAAAATCTAATAGTTTAATTATTCCTCCTCCTTTGAATCATGCATTGATGTGCACATGTGGTTTTGAACTAAAGAAATAAATAATCTATTCTCCTTATTTGTGTCAATAGTGGTTGGAGGTTGTTATTAGTCATCGTTCTTTTGTAAATTGAACTTCAAATAAACCATTGTCCTTCATTGTAACTTGCTTGAAGGATTGCATAAGATGTCATTGCCCAACTTGTGAACACCCTCACGGCTAGGATCTTGCCATGGATTTTGATGACAGAAATTGTTGTCAAATCGTTGTATTGTTTTTTGAAGTCCATTGACATGTATGTTGGAAATACCACTATGCATATCCTTTCTTCCTTTTGATGCAAGGGCCCCACTAGCATGGTTATTTATTATTGATTCCATGTGGGTTGAAGGTTTTTGTTGATATGCTTTGATGTCCTCATTTGCCTATGTTTGCTTATGATGATATAGGATATCTCATTGATGTTGTTAAACTTGGGTTTTTGTAGATAAAGATGTTTCCATCAAATCATTTGGACTTCTTGTCCTTGTTGTAATGGTTTTTTTCTAAACATAGGGTGTTTTGTTTTAGCCTTTCGATGTAAGGCCACCTCTTTGACTAGACTTTTCAACCTTGTTAAAGTTATCCCCACTTGCTTTTGTTGTAGGTGGTATGTGTTTACTATACATTGATGTTTGTAGGATTGGTTATTCACGTTACTTGTCAAGTTGTCTTGATCAATTTCTCATTACTATAATACATGTGATTAAACCACTATGAAAACCATTCATTTTGTGGTGGTACCATTATAGTGAGTTTCAAATAGGCTTAATGGTTTAAGGTAGTGGTTGGTCCCCATTGGACTAAGGAAACCACTGAATACTCGATTAGGTGGTTTGGTTCAAGTTTTTTTTTGGTTTTTTTAAGGTGCCCATGCAACAAGTGTATTCATTAATGGTTCTATGGGTGGTTTTATGCAATGGTCATTAAGGTGATGAGTCAAACCCCGCTTGATTGGTCAAACATAATTTTGATTGGTCAAATTCCATGTGGCACTTAGACATTGGCCACCCAAGCTAAAACACATGGCATTTAGACATTAACCATTTAAACATTGGCCATTTAAGGTTGGCCACATGGCATTTAAACATTGGCCACGTAGGTTAGGTGCATTGGCATTTAAACATTAGCCATCTAGGTTATGGCACAATGTGGCTAGAACCTAAATGACCTAGGTTAAACCTAAGCTAGGCTTAAAACTAGATACCTTAGGCCTAGGATTTAATCCAAAGCTTTAAGCTTAGGCAACTTAGCCTTGGTCAAGGAACCTAAAACCTAAGCAATTGGGCTTATGTTTAGGAATTTAAAATAGGCTTAGATAACCTAGGCCTATCCTAGGAGCCTACATTATGTCCTATCTTAAGTTGCACCTAAAGTTAGGCCACTATATTAAACCTAAATGTAGGCCGCCTATATTAAGCCTACACCTAAACCATCTAGGTAAGAAAATCCTATTTTATTTTGAAATTGGCCTTTTAATGTTGAACCATTTCAATTGGCTCATCCCAAGTGGCCCTCTTTTTTTGAATATTTCCTATTTCTTAGATGTTTAGAATGTTTCCACTTATATTTTTCATAATTTGGAAAGGATGACAAATAATATGGACAAACTTTTGGGGAGGAGAAACATTCTCATATGGACATACAACATTTTAGTTCACACAACACCATCCTTAAGTAATTATGTAATACACATTAATGAAATAAATAAATAGATAAGGAGGTAAATAAATATGTACGTCAATTAGTAATATTTAATATTTAATTATATAGTTGCAACTAATAATTGTAACCATATTATTAATATTTAAATTATATAAAATATCAATATGATTATAATGATCTATTTTGTTGATTAATAATTATAAGCATGTTGTAACTAATTCTATATAATTTGACCCAATTAATTTTATATCATTAACAATGTATTACAATAATTAATATTTAATTACTTAGTTACACACTAATTAATGTATCTTAGGTAAATAATTTGATAACCAACTTATAATTTATTGTAGGTATGATTGTAGGTATTTAACTTAACCTAGGTATTGTTAATTAATTATACCTAGGTAAATGATGGGAGTTATAAGTTACAATATGTAGTACATATATTCAAAATTAAGTCACTTAGCCTATGTATGTAGGCTAGGGTATTAGGGAAAGGTAGGGTGGGGTATTTGGGTATTTAACCCATGTTCACTTAACCTACATATGTAAAGTAAGATATTTAAGTAACGTAGTATATATATCAAAATAGGGCATAGGATAGGCATAGGTAGGTTGGGTAGGTATATGTAGGGTACAAAGGGTATGGTATAGGTAAAGTATAGGCAAAGTAGGGTAGGGTATTTAGGTAAAGTAACTTATATATACAAGGCTAGGTATAGAGTAGGTATGTAGAAGATATGTACATATAATAAATTAGGTATGTATAACCCTTACGTACAATGCCAATAATGACCATTAGGAAAATCCACCCAAGTGGTTTGAAAATTAGGTGGATTGGAAAATTTTCAACCATGCCCAAAAGCATTTTGGGTAAAAGATTCCTAAATCACCATTGCCTCTCAGTACATGACCACTTTGGTGAATTTTTAGTGGGATTTGCCCATTCAACAAAATCATGAGTGGTTTGTGTCATGGTAAGACCACCCAAAGTTGAATTGAGTGGTTGGTTATAATGGTTTGTCCACACATTTTCTACTAGTGTTTCTAAAAAACAACTAGGTCTTTTTTTAGTGGTACAACCTATGTGGTAAACATTTAATTACATCTAAAGCAACAAGACCTTTGTGAGCAAACGAGGGAAATATTTGAAAACTAATTTAAATAGTTTAAATTCTTGGCTAGATTGAGAAGGGGTCCTAGAGCTTCAAGTTCAATAGCATAGCTAATCATGAAAGTTTGATATATGTTGTGATCATTTCAATCTAAAGCTCTAATAAGTTGGAAGCTATAATTGGGAGATCTCCTTTGCAATTACTTCAATTTACAACTACAACATGTTGGAAGCACAATTGAGAGATCAATTGCTTGCTTTGGATCCATTAATAGAATGAAAACAAAGGTTGCAAATTTGGAGAAAACCATTTTCTATATTACAATCATGAGAAGAAATCTTGTCCTTTTTCACTACCCAAATTCACTAGTTTTTAGTGAATAAAACAAAATTGATTAATATGCAACTTGTATAGTTTGATAAAAAAATGATTAATTGATTACAACATTTTTAATGAAATGGTTTTACATCATTTTGGATAATCACATGTTGCACTACATTATTTTTAATTTAAAAATTATGACATAGATATATGAAATCCTAAGTTAATATGACATGGAATGAAACACCACATCATCATATAAGTTTTTTCAATTTTTTTCATATCATGGAATCATGGATTGTATTTTTTTTCATGGCACGTTGTGACAAAATTACATATTGTGATTATTTATTTATTTATTTATTTTTGATTTTGTTAAAAAAGTTTTGATGTCATTAATCATCATGCACATGTTCATATATTACATTTAGACAAGATACATTGACGCATTCATCAAGGTTTGAACCAAAGACTTCATGGAGGCACACCATGATCTTAACAACCAAACCATTTCAAAACCTTATTATTAAAAAATTAAAAAAACTTTATTATGTGCGGCATGGAATTGTTTAAAAAATTCAAACTTTAGCATTTTTTTTCATTTTTTAAAAAAATGCTACAAATGAAAACATGATCTTGAAACTTATTTAATAAATTGTTTATATATATATATATATATATATATATATATATATATAGAGAGAGAGAGAGAGAGAGAGAGAGAGAGAGAGAGAGAGAGAGAGAGAGAGAGAGAGAGAGAGAGAGAGAGAGAGAGAGAGAGAAACACTAAAAATATCACATCATGAAAAAAATTTTAAATGGTTTAAATTGATCTACAATCTTTGCAAGTCAATGTGAATTCAAGAATGTTATTATTAAGTCCTTAACAATGTTATTTCCATTATGTAGAATATGTCCATGTTTTGAAAAATTATAATTATTTATTTTCTCCAATATCATTGGGTACACATTTTTAAATTTATTTCTACAATGCTGCTAAAATGGCAATCATCCATAAGAAGATTTAGCCAGATTTGGTTATAGACAAGTTGTGGAGTTAAAAACTTGTTTAAATCCTTTTATATTATGGCTACCTATTATAATTTATTGTCAAATATTAATGATATATATTTTAAATTTGACTAAATTTGATTTTTTTTCCTTTCAAAAATGTCCTTTGTTGATGTTGTTGCCCTTTTAAATTGGAAAAAATGGGAACAAACAAAAAATTTAATTAAGCAATCAACATAGCCATTTAATTCTCAATACCATATTTGTTTAACAACATGAATTATACACTAATATAAATGATTAATTATACAACTTGAAAAGAAAACACAAAATATTAATTTTTTTTTATGATGTAAAAATAAACTTTACCTTCATTTCATTTGGAGAAGTAAAAGTAACATAATTTGGTGAAAACATAAAATAGTTGGATCAAACCCCCCTCCCCAACCAACATGTTTTTTTTTTGTTTCAAATTTTCTTAACTTGGTAATTCTTGTTAGGAAAAAATTGGAAAAAAACGTGCAAATTCAAGGAAAAATTTAAACAATAAAAAAATTGTCAAAAATTTGAAATCACAAATTTGAAAGAAAAAAAGATTACGCCTAATGAATAAAAAATAAAAAATAATTTTAATAATTTCAACCTTAAATGCAATTCCAACATCAAATTTATTTGAAAAGTTTTAAGTTCAATCTTTGAAATAATTATAAAACTTATCCAATTTTTTATGAAAACATTAAAATAAATATTAATGATGTAAAAAATGTTTTTCTGGGTGGTGAATTTCCACAATTTTGCAAACATAAAAAAGGGCCATTGACATCAACATCACCAAATGATTTTAAATTTAAAAACCAAAAAAATAATTTAATTTTTAATGATATATTTTTATAATGGGTTTTAAGACTTTTAACAAAAATATAAAAATATTTTGAAAAATTTATACCTCCATATACATGGTCTATAACCAAAACATGGTTAAATTTTTTTGTGTACAATTTTGAAGAACAACAAAAATTTGATCATTTAAAAAAAAAATCACTTCTAAATATTTAAAGATAAAAAAATCATGTTTAAATAATAAATAGAAAATATTGATTATTTATATTATTTATACTAATATTTTAAAGAAAAAATTTTAATTTTAATTTTAAAAATTAATCATTTTTATATGCTTAATTTTTTTCATACACCAAGAGAGAAATATGGGGAAAAAATTAGGGATTATTTTTGGAGGGTTTTTTGGTGTGGCATCACGAAAATTCGTAATAATAAACTTGTCCGTGATGCCTAAAAATTAGGGAAAAACATACTTTTTAACTTACATAAATATAAAAAAATTTAATATATCAAAAAATATATAATTTAGAGGTCTACATGCATTCTAGACTTGGCATGCATAAACATTTGACTTCATTATTAACCCATTCAAATATAAATGTGAGACCTAGTGCTTAACTTTTATAAATTTATTTTTTTAAAATGTGATGAATGCAAAATGCAATTTGTGAATAATGGATTTAATACATTTAAATTGAATCATTCAACTCATGTGCAAATGTTGATAATTCAAAAGATGTGAAATTTTCATTAACTTGTTCAAGTATAAATGTGAGGCATTAAATTGTTGTGTGTGTTTGAATATATACTAATAAATGCAATATGCAACATTTGAATAAGAATTTTAATAAGTTCAAAGTGGAGGATTCAATTCATGTAAAGATGTTGATAGGTCAAAAAATGTGGAAAATTTCACTAAACCATTCAAGTATAATTGTAAAACATTGAGTTACATGTGTTTCAATATATTTTAATAATTACAAAATGCAACTTGTTATTAATGGTTTTAACATATTAAAAGTGAATGGTTTAACTCATGTACACATTTTGATAGTTGAATTTTTTTTTTAAAAAATTACTAATTCATTTTAATATAAATGTGAGGTCTTAAATTGTTACATGTGTTTTAATAAATTATGATGAGTATAAAATGCAACTCATGAATAATGCTTTCAACATGTTAAAATTTGATGGTTCAACTCATGTACCATGTTGATAGTTGGAATTTAAAAAAAAAAAACCACTAACCCATTATAATGCATTGTGTAAATAAAGTTAAAGGCTATTTCAATTTCCACATCAACAATTTTTTTTTTTTTTTAAAGTTCCAAATTATACTCATAGGTGAACAACATAGTGAATGTAACAATTATGAAAAACATTGACCATTAATTAGTGCAATAAGTCATTTACAAACTTAAGATGGCCAAATGTAATTGAAATGTAGTTAAATCAAACAATAGTCATAACGTGTTGAGGCAGAAAAAACAAGATTTCTTCTTGTGAACTTTTAGTTATGCACCTAAACTTCTAGTTGTAAAACATTGATTTTTCTCCTAATGCCATTGGTTGCACCTAACCATTTCCATTACTCCAATTTATGTTTCATAATCCACTTTTGTTTCATCCATAGTTTGCCTATCTCTTTTGGTCAAAAAACAAGTTTGTATTATGTAAGTTGTCAAATAATGAAATTTTGACTAAAACCATGGAACAACAAAATTTTGCATACACCTAGAGCTTAACAACACAATGAAATTGTTATAACTCAAGCTTACAAATTGATGAAAAAAACAACTCTTTACATCTTCACTTGTTGTTCAACATGTAAACATAACCTTCTTTCATCTTGTTTAAAAAGCCTTTTTTGTGCTAAAAACACACATTGCAAAGAATTATGACAAACAACTTCAAAATCTTAAAACTGAAAACACACACACACACACACACACACACATACATTGAGATTTTTTTATTGCTTTCATGAATGCATCACTAATAGGCAAATTGCCACCCATTAAGTTTTACAACTTGTTCCAAAATTTTGGAAACATTTTTTTATCAATATAAGAAAAACATTCCACATGAAAAAATTGACTAACTCACAATTCTCTATGACTACCAAAAAGTCAAAAAACCACATTCCAATCTTACATGGCTTTGTTTTACAACAATCCCTAAACATTGGTTTGGGTACCACACACAATTATATATATAAATTGTAGAGAAAACTCCAAAGTAACATTATAATGAAACCAAAGTTAACAAGACAAGAATGAGCATGATTAAAACCTTATTATGTGCCACTCCCAAAACATCATACACATATTAAGTACGGGGCAACAAATTATTTCATTTTCTTGACCACATTTTATGACAATCTTTTTGTGATGATCATACATTCATAATAGTGACCCATATCTTTCTACACATGATTTTTTTAAAAATGTTTAATTTGTCACCCCAAACTTTAATGTCACGGAATGACTCTCCCTTGACCATTTGTATAAAAAAAGGGTATTAAATATAGATACTTTGAATGAATGGTACATATATGTCAAAGCCAAATTTGTTGTCATAAATCTTATTGTGGAAATGTTATGTTCTTCGTTTGCATTTCAATGTTGGTGTATCCACTTTGTGTAAACAAAGAACATAACATTTCCACAAGAAGAGCTATGACTATTTTAAATACTATGAGCATATGTTTACAAGAGCTCGTAGATACAATTTTATTTAGTTTGTAGCTCTTGAATTTTTTTTGGAATTCACAATCTTTCATGTCTTGCGCTCCAAAAGAAATATTCCTAAATATTTCAATACTAACAAAGGCTCCAAGCATTGTTGTACAAGGGAAAGATGTTAGGCCGTGAAATTCCAAAGCTAAATAAAAGAATCATAAAGACAAAAAAGAAATAAATGGAAAAGAAGGAAAACAAAGGTCCATAACATTGTAAATATACTTACAATATATAACCAAAAAGACTTATTGAGAATTAAAAGTGTTAAAATCATGTGCTCTTTGAGATTTTCAATAGCCATAATTTGACCAATTAAAAAAAAATCATCATATGTTCAAGTAGGTAGTAAAAAATGTAGAATTATGCTTTCAAAAAATTAGTTTCATTTTTATCTTGTAGCCAAATCTAGCTAAAATTTCATGTGGATCGTTGCCACTTTGGCTACAACACAAAATTGACAAAAAAAGATATGATGTCTAGCGGCACATGGTAATAGGTACTTACCAAATCAATAGAAAGTCTCCACCACGTAGTTAAGGTTCCCAGATGTAACACTGCTCAAAGTAGGGCACATACAGGAGGTTGTTGTTCAAGGTCCCGTGTTGGCAATAATGCAAGTCATGTCATTGCAACCAGGTAACATAACCCCTTGTGTGATTATATGGATAAGAAATTGGCCACAAAACTTTAGTGTGTGAATGGGACTATCGTACCTACTTACCAAGTTAAGCACTTTGTTGTCTAAGATCTATCAAACTTGGGCTTGTGTTGGTACACACTACCAATGACAATGAAAGAATAAGAAAAGTTGGAAATTAAGTTTAACTGAAAATACTGAATGACATTGCATGCAACTTGAATTGGAATCAAATCCAATTGAATTCAAATTTATTTGATCTCAATCCAAATTCTATTGGGTTCATATTCAATTGAATAGAATTTGGAAAAAAAGTTCCAAATTGCTAGATAAGTTTCAGTAGGTAGCCAAAACTATAAAAAGGATTTTGGGTTTTTCCTACTTTCATATCTAGTATGAAGCCAAAATCTGGCTAAAGCCTCTTATGAATGACAAAATTGCTACTTCTGCTGCATGACAAAATTGGAAAAAAAGAACCCTTCATAAGGTGCATGTATTATTTGAGCTTCATCATTATTGTGTTTAGAGGGTTTGAGGAGCACCATTTGAGCATTGGCCATGTTAAGTATGACATCTACAGGCGCTCATGGATTTCTATTTTGTTGAAGTTGAAGTTTGAAGAGTTATCATGCCGACATGATATAATGTTTCAGGATTCATAACTGTGGTTTGGTTTAGAATGTAACCCAGTGCTCCCCACCATTCACATAACTATAGTGTTCTGGGCCATCAATTTACATTACAAGTGCAACTGACAAAACCAAAACTAGACCCAGGAGTGTCTGTTCCCTTGACCGTCATGGAGGGGAACTGTAGTACAACCCTTGTTCCGGTGGTCTCAAAATCTCCTGAGGGGCCTTGGGAAGATGCCTTGTCCTATTGGTAACCCATTCTCATGTCTTGATTAGGTACTTATTATAGGTCTTTTCCTACATGGTACAAGTGGTCTCTACCTGTTCCGTTTTTGGTTTTGCCAATTCCACTTGTGATGTGAATCAATCCTGTGAAACACTATAGTAATGTGAATCAACTGAGGGAAACACCACTAGGTTCTGGGATAGGCCTCTATTGAACCCCTCACCACCTAACGGAATGTCTTCTCACCCTACCCAGCTCAACATGTTCTTACATGGAATGGCTGAGCACACTGTGTTTAAAAATATAACAGGCCATCTACGGTAAATAATATCCAAAGTGAGAGCCTCACATGATCCTAGGCTGGGTCACATTTGGTCAGTAGACCCAACTGATGAAACCCTGCCAGTCATAAATAAACCAAAGCACCCAAAAAAGGCAGAATATAAAGAACAAAATGGAAGGACTCACATCCAAAAAGACAAAAGAACCACCAAAGAGGGCAAACCACAAGGGGAACATCAAGTTCCTGAACCCCCTCCTCTCGTGATAAGCATATCATATCGAATAAAGAACTCATTCTTTTGTTATATAGTCCAGGTTACACTGGATAGGTAACAAATGCCAAATGGACCATGCATGTTCTGCAGGAATGAACCATGACTTCATGGTCCATGGTCCATTCCCGCAGAACACGCATGGTGCATGATGTCATGGATGTTATATTGTCTGAAGCTGAAGTCGTCAAGGGGGGGGCGGGGGTGGCCCATCTAAAAGTGGATTTCACAAAAGATTCCAAATGAGGAATCTTGGCTGTCCAATTTTGACAGCTAAAGTGAATCAGCAGCACCCACCAGCACATCATGTAGGATGGATGTGGTTTGGACAAGAAACACTTTTTCACTATTAACCATCTACAAGCCATCTATCTACCTACTAGCCACCAAGTGTGTCCAATGGCAGGAGTAAAATGGTGCTTTTTGGAGGAAAGCTTTACAGAAAAACACTGTGAATATTCTTGGCACTGGAAAAATGCACATGTTCGCAATGTCCTGCAAGAGCACTTGCAGCAAAGAAGTGACTGTTTCTGAGCAATAAATGACTGTTTCTTCATTGGCCTACTACAACAATTGTTTGGCCCAGGTGCTGAGAGTTAAATAATCTCTGACTTTGTACCGTCCATCTTTTCAGGTTTAGGGTTTAGGGTGAGGATGGGGGAGAAACTAAACAATGCACACTGAATGTGCTAAGTACTGATACAGGACCCCCACTTGCTCTTATTTACGGTACATTGTAACCACGTAAACTCTTTATCTATTTACCTATGATACTTACTCCCACATACATGAAGTAGTCTTAAAGTTTTTTCCTTTGTATTTGAAAGCACCTCTTTGCATGGGAAATTTGTTTGTCAGTTGAAAGACACGCCTGCTGCTCACATGCAAACCTTCCACCATTTGAATAAAAAAAACTTTGGTGCTTTATACTAGGGAAGACATGCTCTGATGGGCCTCCCCTTATTGGTCAGGCCCACTCCCTCAAGCTACCGCCCTTGGGACAACAACCCTCAAATTAGGGGAAGTCATTGGGGACAGGCATTTCCGTATACATAAGTAGTTACCTCGATAGAGGAAATAGGAAGGTTTAAAAGATAAGTTAACAAGGTGGAACCTTGGTAACTCAGTTGTCGTTGAACCACAGCTGAGTTGGGGTCTCCAATGGATGGTGCATGGGTAGTTACTGGGCCACAAAATATCTGCTTTTTGCTTGCAATAGCTTGAGATGCAGAGTGCTAAAGCTATTTCCAGTAACTGATGACCTAAAGCTGGTTACCATACATAACCAACCATTTAGACAATTTAACCCTTTTATCGATGAATGAAGAGTCATGTTAACCCTCTTCTCAGTGCATGGAAAATCATATTTGGCTTCCTGCCCTGATGATGCATGCACAGGAAATGGAGGTCAGAGGTTATGCTTGGTGAATGTGAAATGGATGACAAATCAGAAGCTTGAGAACCTGGAGGTGATAGGTTATGACTCAGTTATAGATGAATGTCAACTGAGTTAATATCTGATTTAACCTTGGTAACCCATTCCATAAGAAGAAGGTCCTATCTATAAGTCACTAGGTAGGAAAACATGTGACCACTAGGTAAGTAGATGGTTTATGCATACGTAAAGCGCTGATTTTACTACCTTCCTATTAACAACCCACTTAGAGGTTGTCGTTAGTAGGTTGGTTGTAAAGCAAGCAACTGAGCTAAGGACTATTGTTAGCTAGGGAACTGGAACCTAACAGAAAGGGAAATTTCTTTGTCTTCCTTCCACAGTCGTGATGGCCAGTTTGAAAGTTTCATCCCTGAAAGGCTGTACTGAAGGATCCACCTTCAAGACTGGTCAATGTTTTCACATGTTCAAGAAATACAACATCAGTGTACACATGGTAAATGTTTCAGATTGCATGGACTTGCTGCCTCTAATTCTGTGAGAGAAAACTTCAATGACTTATTTAAAGTACTTACTTCAAGAATGGGGCACCTCATTGCAACTCAGTTTCAATGTCACTACTGTAACAATCACCTTAGATTAGGCTTCCAAGAAATCTTGTCTCTTAGGTGCCAGGTACACTTTTAAGCAATCAAAAGATGAACTCAGATCAATTACACTACACAGACTCTGTACTGCTAACAATATCTCTGCCCACTGATACCAAAATGTAGCCTGGCTAGGATCATAAAAATCAACATCTCATGCCAGTGAAACCACCAGTCTGTCTACTCTAAGATGGTATCAAAGAGGTGCCATTAGATTCTTATATGTAAGATAATTATCTAGCCTCAATTCAACAACTTTGCTTTCCTCTCCACTTTGCAATGAGAACAAGCCCTGAGTTTCTGAAGTTCACAAACTCTATATTACCATGAAGGTGAGTCTGCATTCAATTTAGACTGCATTGTTGATGTTCTACAATGTGTTTTGTGGAAGAACAAGAGCACCCAAAACAGGTGTGAATCAGGTCTGGCTTCCACAACCTAAAGAGGACATAAAGAACACTAAACTTGGCAGATCTATACCTTGCTTAACAATGAAACCAACACTCTTTATCGGGTGGAAACAATGTCATCTATCTTGAGAATCATGCGCACACACTCTGTTGCCAGCGAGAGTGCACTTGTACTGACCAGTAATGGCTGCACCACATTTTCTTCTAATATGTTCGTAATTTGGCCCTTCCGGACATTGATTCCTGTGTTTACCTGAGCATGAAAAATATGAATGGTCAAATTGTCATTGCATACTGCCCACAATTTAAGCAGAATGTTGCAATACACAGTCATCAGTGACATCCTAACAGCTACTGAAATGAAAGTGACAGCAATGCACACGAAAAGTTGGAACACAAAAATGTCTATGAAATACCTCGCCATTGGCATGCCGGTTACGAAGCTCAGTGACAATCAAGATTGGGTTCAATCCAGCATTCTCTGCGAGTGTATAAGGGATCACCTGTTTCAAACATCACTCAACTGGTAAATCTCTTAAGAATCAACAAATCAATAACTCTCAAGAGTATTGAGAAATCCCCATACTCAGGACTAAAGGTAATCATACATAGGCAAAAATATTTTTCCTTGAGAGGCAAAGAAAACCTCAAGGTAAGGACTATTGATAACATCCAACTTAGCAGTAAGAGATATTGGAATGAACACAAGACATAGGGGATCATGTCAATACTTGCATAATCTGGTTGAGTACATTTATCAAAGATATCACACAAAAGACCTCCAGGACATTGGTTAAGTTACAAGACGTTAGATGCACAATTTAACTCACAAGATGTTTTTAGAGTGTACACCACCACCAAAAGGGTCTTAATCCAGGCATATAAAATTCTCAAAGTTCAGAAAGTCCAGGACAGAAAGATCGTCCACAATTTTACAAACTAGGAATAATCACTGAAACACAACATGGCAGGCATTGGAATTCAAAAGATGCTTGAAAAAAATCAAATGAATAGGAAACAGGTAGAAATCTGCTGAATAGACCCTGCACAATTGGTACCCATGAGACACCAATACATTTTCTATACTAACCAATACATTTGTTAACAGATTATTTATCATAAACCCAACCAAGAGATTAAGCCTCTACAACTTTGCAACTGGGGAGGCTAATTGACCACTTTCCCTGTGCTCCTGTCTTCCCTCAGTTGATTTTTTGGATTGAATTTACAGCAGAAAAACATAACTGCTCTCAAGTTATTATGGAATCATTGGGGAGGGGAGAGTTGCTATAGATCATGCAGTGAATTTTCAAGTTGTGAGCAAGAACATCATTGTTCTCCAATGGCATTGTGGCTGAGTTTGTAGTCCCTAGCTGTTGAAAGATAAATCCTATCCTGGACTGGGATTTCCCATAGTGGGTTCGATTTTTGAGTCTTCCTTTCTTTGTGCTGTTTGGAAGCTCCACAAAAAACCACTTAAACCAAGATTTTGACTTCTCTCACAAATGTTTCTGAGTGGCACTGTGTGCCATAGGTCCATACAACTACCAAGATCAATCAACTCAAATTGTTGACTCAACATTTAGCAGAACCCTGAGAGCATATCCAACATCATGAATTGAAAGGAGACAGCTATTAGTACCACAAAAGGGGTTTTTACCTCTAGAGCATCAGCAAAAGCACGAATACAGAAACTGTCCATTCCTTGCAAAGTTTTTGCCCAAGCACCCAGCTGGCGGGAGACCTCAATCTCAGGTGCACCACCTCCTGCAAGCTCAGTTAAGTCACAAATAATCACACACAATGACTACTGCCATACAACATTGGAGATTGATAACAACATATGAGAGCTTGAGTGCCATAAAAACTTCAGAGGGGGTTCAACTTGAGAGGAATGAGCAAAACACATAACTACACAATGAGCTATAGAATGATTGTACCTGCAATGAGGAAACGCCAATTAACCAAACATCTCACCACACACAGTGCATCATGCAGGCTGCGTTCTGCCTCATCAAGAACCTGCCACCCAATGAAGCAACAACAGAAACCCTCAAATATGCTGCAATAGGCAGTAGGAAACCACACCACAGAAACTGCTAGCAACAGCACACTTCAGGAGGGCTTTAAAAGAGACAAACCAGGGCATTTGAACCTCTAACTAGCACTGTGGTTGTGCGCCCCATATTCTTGATCCCTGTTACCTTCACAATCTAAACATCATCAACAGTAATGTCATGTCAGTGATTAACATTGAATGTTAAAAAAATTATCACCTCCTGTTATCCCATGTTGACAGGTCCTCACAAGTCTTGTAAGGAGATTCATCCAAATTCAAAGTGGAATTCTCTTCCATGTGTAGAAATGCAAAAAGGTATTTGTCACACACAAATCTGCTGCCTGAGTTGTTTGACCTAGATGCATCAATGGAAAGAATTAAGAAGAAAAACAATACCCGTCCACTGCCAACTGACACTTCCTCTACCAAGTCAGCACGACCAAGCTTTTCAGTGCGGAAATGCTCTATATTGGCAATGGGAAGACAGTTCAATGTTTTGCTGATAAACTCAATATCCTCACGTTCCACATCTTTGACCACCAGAATTTTAGCTTTTGCAAGGTAATGCAGTGAGAGGTCAGTGACAGCATCTCGCAAGATACTCTTTTGGATCAGCAACACATTGCACCCTGTCACCCTAATCTTCTTGATTATTCCAAGAATATAGTTGCGCTCCTCCTTCAGAATCCTATCCATCTGTCCAATTTCATAACCATTATCAAGTCCCAGTCAAGAAGAAAGCACAAACCTGCAAAGAATGTTTTTTGACAGCTTGAGAAAGTAAGACAGTAAGCAGTAGCATGGAGCACAATTGGTGATTCACAAAACAGCAAACCTGAGTGTAGTCAGAAACAATGACATTCTGTTCAATGTCAGTTTTTGGAGGTGATATCTGAAATTGAATTAGACCAATCTTTGCATTTTCAACTCGTGTAGGCCCACCAGCCAAATGGCTTGCTTTATTGTCAAACACCAAACCGTTGATCATCTCTGTATCATCCACCTATGCCACAAGAAACCAGTATTATGATTGTCAATGAATAGGATAAACTTGGGTCAGGAGAAAGCACTTCCTCTGCCAAACTTAACATTTATACTAAAACTCGAGACAGAAAACCAGAGTCACTATTATGTACTTCACCAAAGGTGGATACATGGAGATGCAACACAACAGTTACCAGTTTTGATGGCTAAATGGACATACTGTGCCACCAAGCTTCTTTAGAACTTTGATGTCTTTTAAGTCAACAGAGTTCGGTCGGGCTGGATCTATGACATTGAGCACTGCATCAACTGCCATTGGTGCTAGCAATGATGAATACTGGCTTACAACCTGCATTGATACCATGTAATATTGAAAGCAGGTTAGAAAACCAACATATAAACAGCTAGCCCTTTTCCAAATGCACAATACAAACTCAATAACTGTAACACAAATTGAACGTAGCCACAATAAGATGTTGCGCTGGAATACAAGAGGACCCGCTGTATTTTTTTGAAATCATCAAGCCTGATAAAGCAATGTGTCTATACTTTGCTGTTCAGGGAAGTGCTGGCACTTTTCACTAGTGCCTCATGGTCAGACAGCTCCACTGGTATGGCCATGGCGGTCAGTACCTGGACATTGAAATCAACATCACTCTGAGAATTTGCCTTGGGAAATCTAAGGTGAGAAAATTCACTTCAGTCCTATACCACCCACAAATCCTTACAGTCAGCACACTCCCAAAGACTTATACTGCTCACAACGCCTTAAAGTCAAACAAACTTGCAATAACTGAAGACAGACATCCTACTTGCATCCACAACCAAATAATAAAAAACTACATCAGCAACCCAAGTTCATCTCATAGTTACACAGAGACAATAAAACAGCAAGAACAAAACTCCAAGTGCAACCTCACCTCCACCGCTTTCTCAGAAGCTTTGTGAAATGCCTCAGAGATAATCGTAGGGTGCAGCCCTTTACCAAGCAAGTTTAGGCATTGCTTCAGCAAAGCCCCTGCCAAGACAACCACTGCAACCCCAAAACAACATTCAGATATCATTCAGAACCATGCTAGACCTTTGATTGTGCAGTGTACACAACCTTCAAATCATAAATGAACCTGGATTCATAATTGCAAAACTTTTTAATCCCACAATTATAGAAAATCGTAGAGGAACACATGCACACAAAGTGCTGAGTTATTTTGAAGGACCCAGTTTGCATTAGGTTCACAATGTTCTGGCAAGAGTCTGCTCAGTTCTGGGCCAGTACAAAAAATGCCATCAGAAGACATCTAGCACAGGGTCAGTTGGTGATATACCTGTTGTGGTCCCATCTCCAGCTACTATGTCTTGTGACTTTGAAAGCTCCACCAGCATCTTCGCAGCAGGCTGTGTCACCTCCATCTGCACCACATCATTTGAACATAAAAATTGCAAATTCCAGTTCCTAGTTGCTGATCAGCTCAAGTTTTTGTCATCCACTGTCAAAACCTTCCAAGGTTCTCCAATACCATGGAATGTTCACGAGTCCATAAATCATCTCTCTCTTTGCCCAACAATGTGCTGGACGATGCACTCATTTGCAATTTTCACAAGACCACATGGGATTCGAATTGCAGGCAAAGAAAAAAATTGAGAAGAAAATTATAAAAGGGCATGAGTACGAGAGAGAAACCCCAACAGAAAGAAAGGAAAAGAAAAGAAAAAAAAACGCACCTTGTTCAGGATGGTAGCACCATCATTGGTGATAATGACATCGCCATTTGCAGAAGACAACATCTTGTCCATACCTCGCGGACCAAGGCTTGTGCGCACAGCATCCGCCACCGCCTTGGCAGCCAGAATGTTGGCATATCGGACATCATCCTTCCTCTTTGTATCTATATACTTCTCTGTTTTGGCTCCTGATCTCGTTACCTGCTGCTGCGCCCCTGGCATGACTGTACTCCTTCCTCTCCCTGTACGTACCTCTGTCTACTTACTCATAAACCTACAAATGAAGCGCTTGAAAACCCACCCACACTCCCTCTCTACTCTTACTACTCAAGCTTGGGCGATCTCGATCTTGATTCCGAGAACAAGCAAAAGTCTAGAGAGAGAACAAGAAGACACACAAAGAAGGAGGTTCTTGCAGCAGCGTTAGGGTTAGGCGCTCTCTCTGGGGCCAAGAAAGGCAAAAACCCTTAGGGTTTTCTTAGGGTTTTGGCGGACCTGGATTTTAACCACAAAAGTCTGCTTTTGACCTAATTGAAAGGGACTTTTATGAGAAAATGGCCCCTATTCGCCAGATGTTAGAGGTATCCGTAAAGTAACCCTGTCTTCACCCTGTCTTTGGGCCTCCTTTCACCCCCTATTCACTCTTTCAGTGGTATCCGCAAAGTAAGGACATTTTATTAAATCTCAGTATGAAATGCTCCAACTGAGTACGAAATGCTGAAACTCAGCATTTAATGCACAAGCTTCGAGATAATTATAGTGGTTGTACAGGTAAGAGGAGTGAAAATAGGAAAATGTTAAATCGGCCATAGAAATTGATTGCAATTAATACGAAAGTACTGCTGCCATTTTTTTCCCCAGTCTGCCCTTTGCCCCATTCATATTTTTAAAAACAAATTGGGTGATACCCGGGCACGTTTTGCACCTATAACCTTTCATGTTATGGATGTTGCAAAGGGCACATAACATGCCCAGTGACATGTTATGCACCCCTAATACCCATAACATGCATAACATGGACCCTAAACATGATTAGGCATCACAAGGTAAAAACAAACGGGGCAAAGGGCAGACTGGGGGAAAAAATCGCAGCAGTACTTTGTGTACTGACTGCAATCAATTTCTTTGGCCGATTTAACATCTTCCGTGAAAATATATGTAGCAGCAGTGGAGGCGGTCAAGAAAAAGGAAAGACACGATGAAACTCAGTTTACCACCAAAATTGATGGTATTCTGAGTTTCACGCCCCCCTTGAATGCTAATGTACTTTTTTTCAGGTTTTTTTTTAATCTCACCTTCTGTATGACCGAACTCAGGGTTTTGGTGCTGTGTTTGTCTTACTCTACGGATAACTCTATTATATATTTTATGTATCGTCAGAATTCTATAAAAGTTTCCAGTAGGTAGCCAAAAATATAGAAGTATATGCTTCAATTTTTGGCTTTCATTTCTAATTTATGGCTAATTTTCACTAAATTTTATTATGGATGATCATCACTTTTACAACATCACAAAATGAACCAAAAAGGAAAAAAGAAAAGAAAAAATGATTAAAATGCGTAGAATTTGTATTTGTGCCATTAAATAAATTTGCTTGCTATAACTTAGCATTTGGTTCAGAAACTTTTCACATCATCCTGTTTCCCCTTCCTTTCATGATCTCAAAATTATGTGAAGTGACAATTATTTCAACATTGTGGACAATTAGAGTGAGCATTTTGTCCACTCTATCTTTTTTTTCTTGTGATATGAATTGATAATATAATAAACTCACAAAACCATATCAATCTCAAACAAAGGAATTAAAAAGGAATGAATTTTTGTTCAATGTGATGTGTCATGATTGAATTCAAATATGTTTAAGAATCACTTGGAACATCCAATTTTCACATGGGATGATTGAAGATGATGATATGAAAAGAGTTCCAACGTGGAATTGACATTCACAATCATGACCATTAATGGAACCTATAGCTTAGTTTTGATGTACCATTGTTAGTAGAATTAACATATGTGTTGGATGTTCATTGTTCTTACGAAATGGGGAGGATGGCAAAGATACAATTCAAAATTGGGTAATGTGGTTATAACTCATTGACCTAACAAGCCTTATGCAAAATATGCATCAATGTACAATGGTATTGACACAAATGCTTGCTTTGAAGTGTTACTTTGAAAGTTTTTTATGCAATCTCATAGACATAAAAGTTTAATGTGTTGTTCAATTTGGTTGTAACTATAATAAGAAACAATGGCTCTACCACAAGAGGTTCTCTTTAAACTAATGATTACATGAAATCCTACTAGAAGATGGAATGTAATTGTTTTCATTCTATGAATTCAAATTAAATTGATTATAAAAAAAAGTAGGACTAATGTTTATTTTCCAATTCCATGATGTAGTCAAGGTCACAATCTTTTTTTTACACGTGGAGGATAAGCATCATGCAATCACTTGATGGTCTTTTTTAATCTAGTGTGGGGGAAATGCATGGGGTGGCTACTCAATGGTCTTTTTCCTGGATATGGGAAGAAAATCATCAACCAATGATTTAATGTTTTTCTTTCATTGCCCAAAATTTTAAAAACATTGAGCAATTGCCCAATGGTCTTTTTTTTTAATGTGGGAGGAAATGCATCAAATAGTCACCCAATACTTTTCTTGATTCTATGGGAAAAATGAAAAAATAAATTATCGAAAAAAACATTGAACTACTACCTAATGATCTTTTTCCGAAATGTGGGAAGAAATGCATTGGGCCACCAATTCTTTTCTTTCAAAATGTTTATATATGTTTAACTTGATTTTTTAATAATGAAAAAAATTATGTTGCATTTTTTTGCAAAATTTGGCACAAATTAGTAATTTAAAAATATTTGCAAAAATTTCACAGAATTTCAAAAAATTTGGCTTTGACCTAATAATGTTTTAAAATTCAAAGCTCTTGTGACTTCTTTTGAAAATTTTCCAAAAACACACATTTTCTCAAACATGTTTGTTGTAAACTTCACACACCAAAAGAAAATTTCCTTTCCTTACCACATTCTTGAAACAATTATATTTAGAAATTCAAGTACATAAATTTTAATTTCAAACTAATTACATGAAACTATAGGTTTGATACAAAATCTTAAAAATAATCTTAAAAAGTTTCTTTCATACTAACACATGCATTTAACACCTCAAACAAGTAACAAAGTTTAGTCACACACCTTTACACAGGTGCCCATGGAATCATTTCCATTACAATGCATGGCAAGCTTCGCACATAATTACATTCTATGGTCACCCTTTCTTTCTCACAAATGAGCAAAAATGACACACCATAATTATACACACATCCGCACAATCACATAAAAACACATGCAATTATTCTCATTTTTACACTCATACATAAAGTTAACATCTCACACAATCATTTGAACTTTTCTTTTTTGCACCCCCACACGTACTTTCACACACAAATACTTACAACCATGACACAAACATTGAAAAACTATTTGAATTGAAAAAGAATGCATGAAAAAAAATTACATTGAAAAACCTATTGAATTAAAAAAAATCTTATATTAAAAAATTTCTTGCATTGAAATATTGCTTGAACTACAAAATTACTTATATATATATATATAGATATATAGTTTTAAATAGAATGTAAAGTTGATGTGCAATTTTTTTTCTTTACTTAAAAAAACTTGTGGAAATAATAATACTAAATGGTATTCAAATCAAAATTGTGATCCAAGTAATTTTCACATATATAAATTACTTGGAATAAGTACAATGATAGAAAGAATATTATTAAAAACTATCGATAACATCATTAAGTATTTAAAAGATTTTTTTGTTGGGAAATTGATTTTAGATCATCAAAATCAAGGTTACATTTCACATTACATTGCACAACATCTATGGGAACAACTATCAAAAGAACAATAGCCAAATCCCCATCATACAAATTATATTTTGTGAATGGGTTGTAAATTACATTCATAATCTAGATGTTCCACTCCAAGTACCATTTTATCTTTCTTCTAGGATTAGACAATGTGAACAACAACTTGCAAGTATAATGTACCATAATAAAATTGGACTTGTTTCATAATTGCACAATAGAATGTCAAGTTTTAACATGACATCCCCAACTCTATAACAATGTTTTTTTTCTTGGTGATTTGTTGCTAGATTGTGATAGCGAAAAATGTTCAATGAAAATTTAAAAAGATTTTTCGTTAAAAAAAAGCCATTAGAAAACCCCCCTTTAGTGACATGTTGTCACCTTATCAACTCCCTAAATTTTTGCCCATCGCTTGCACTTTGTGAGCTGTAACTTTTTGTTGCTACCATTAGCACCAAAGGATAAAAGAATGATCACCATCATCACAACATCATCACCATTGGATGTGCCAAAGTCGTTACCTCCTCAACTTTCAATGTGCCAAATTTATCGCTTCACAAACTTCAATTTGCCAATCTAGTTATCCACAAAACCCAAGATCAACAATAACCCACTATTGATTACAAGAAAATCGTTAATCCCCACTTTTGAATAAAAGCCAAATCACCATAACCCTTCACTACATTTTTAATTATTTTTTAATTATGATTTTCCTTTTTAAGCATTACAACTTCCTAGCATCTAGGCATGGTTTTTTTTTTTTTTTTCTT
>Ga0209611_10004466_pt1 | contig 23908 bp, 14 predicted proteins | sample S1TSphgellanicum_3_FD_187693 | JGI IMG/M metagenome (GOLD analysis project Ga0209611, IMG submission 187693) | Host-associated microbial communities from peat moss isolated from Minnesota, USA - S1T2_Fc - Sphagnum magellanicum MG (SPAdes) (version 2) | ecosystem: Host-associated > Plants > Peat...
CATTCAGGAACACCCTTGGGTGTTGGACAAGCCACGGGCACTTTTACACACAAGACTCACCATGGCCCGGACTTGGGGGAAGCCACCACCTTCCCCCATATAATATACTCTGCAGCTCTCCGTCGAGGCTACATCCAAATGGCTCTTTTTCCCGGGACTCCCAAGTTGAAGTCCCGAAACTGTCCCGGGTTGGAGTCCCAGGACTTTGGACGGCCATAGCTCCTCGCCCCAAACTCGGATTAGGACGAGTTCTAAACCAAAGTTATAGCTCTCGTCGAGAGCTTTCCAACGCCGTGTCACACTCCTTAAGGCGACGTCGGGAAGAGGTCGATTCCTGACTTTTAGTGGTCGGGAGTCAAACTGCCAGTTTGACTCCCGGCCCTTCTTTTGCCCATAACTTGGGCTGCAGATGTCCAAATGGGCAATGCAAGGCCATTTTGAACATGTACGCTTCAAGAGATTTCCATTGATATAAAGAACGCACCAAGGCGAGGAGATTTGACCCCTCAAATCGTCTTCTGAGTTTTCAGGAATCATGGAGGACTCCATTTTCCCACTTTTGGGAGTGTGAGTTGCCTTCTCACATTTAGCCCCAAAGTGGGGTTACGACATCCCAAGCCCAAGCCCCGGGCTAGTGTAAATTGACCTTTAGTTGTTTGTGTAAAGCTCAAAATGCTTTGAATCTTTTGTAAAACAAGGGGTGTGTCACATTGTGGCCTTGCCATTTACATTAAAAAGCATTTTAAGGAATTATTATTATTATTATGGAAACTCAAATATTTCACCATGCAAAAATATAATCTTCAAAAAATCTTCGAAAATAAGTCAAAATGAGTTATTCCAAACCTTGCAACAATGAAATCGTGGAAAAATGAGAGACTGTTGCTTCAAATGAGCGAAAGATATAAATTCGTCAATAGCTTTAGCTTTGTTTGAAAAAAGAAATGAAAATGTCTTCGTTATAATAAATAATAAATAATTCAGAAGATTCAACAAGTACAAGCTAATTTTACATTCCAAGAGGCTCCAATATATATTTTTCAAAATCACTTGGTATATTCTTGTTTTTTTCAAAATTACTCCCACCCTTCTAGAGGGCCCCTTTCAAGATCTTATAATTCTATAACTAACCTCAAGTTTCAACACAAACCAAAATATCATATTTCAAAAATCCTCATATAAAAATAGACCTATTATTTATTACCTAGGGGCCAAAATCCCTTAAGCTACTATATTTTATAATGAATTTAAACACAATATCCTTGCCTTGGTAGGCAAGACCAACAAAGTTGCGAGTCAATATGATATTTTTCCACCATGCCATTTCTTTTTTTGGATTCTTGAATTTCACTACATGACATTTTCCAATTCAAAGTTAGTGTCAATGGAAATGTCATTGTCATCACTTTCACCCATTTTTCATTTTTAAGCTCCAACTCAAGATGTCAAGTGTGTTAGTTTAGTCGTTCAGTTAGGTTGACATAGCGGTGCATGACTAAGATCCTTGTTAACTTGTGAGGAAAACGAGTAACAAATTCTAAAGCAAATGGCATCATTATCCAAAGATGGAGCCTATCCAAGATGGGACTTATGTGTAGGGTAAAACACTAGGGTGCAAATATTTCCATAATATGGGGCTTAGGACAAGGTGGTCTTTGAGTTTGGCCCTACATTTTCAAAATGTCCTTCACGCATGGGCTTTCACTCTTGATGAGGAAACATAAGACCTCTCTTTCTTTTAAGAGACATATTGATGTATATAAAGTGCCTTCTCAATACACATGGAAAATTCTCCACTTGTGCTTTAGTGATTTGAAGAGACTTGAATTCAAATGTGTCCAAGTGTTATGTATAGGGTAATGCCCTAATAGTAAGGCATTACACCTTATGAACCAAGGATGTAGTTTGAGGTCTAGGGTGTAATGTCTTATTACCAAGGCCTCATTTGGCACAAGGACCAAGGTAGGCCCATATGGTAAGAGGCCCCACATATAAACCCACTTCACATGAGGGCATTTCATTAAATAAAAAACCTTTTATAGCCCAAAATGCCATGCAATAAAAGTTTTGGGAATCTAAATAACATTGTGGAAAAGGGAGGTACTTTTATACTCTAAGGGAAGGGGTTTGTGTGTATGAAAAAATGTGGATTGGGGTTGAGAGAAATAGTTTTTTTTTTTTTGCAAAAGATGGCATGATGAGTTGTTGAAGATGTCATTCTTTTAGAAGAAAGCAAACTACATTGATGAAGAAGCCAATTGATGAGAAAGCCTTTGGCAATAAATACTTTGTTGTATTGTGTTTGTTTTTTTTGTGTTCAAAGGTGAAGGTTGTTGTTTTTAGATATGTCAAGTTCAAAAAGATAATGTTAATTCAATGTGTTGTTCCAAAAGGCAACAAAATTTTTGTGGTGTGAAAAATTTGATGGTGATGAATAAAAATCTTTTGATGCATGGTTGGAAAGCTAAGTGGTCTTAAGCCATCTATATATTCTTAAAATAAATACATTTATACACATGCCCGTAAGGCATAAGGTCATAAGCCTTTTGATCCGCTAATGAACAAAAGGGGGTGGGATTTGAACCTAAATCCAATTGCAACGATCAAGGCCTTGGGGTAGATCTTTTCAGGCCCTTTGTAACACATAGTTACATTGCAATAAAGGAATTATTTTAATCTTTGTTTTTCCTTTTTCTTGGCCCAATCCTTATTTTCAATCTTCAACTTTCTTCATCATAAAGATTTCAAAGGCCAAAGACCATAGAACCCATATTTTTAATTTTTTTTCTTTGATGTGGGTCATGAATTAAGGTTTTTTTTCTTTGTTAACACCTCTTTTAGGATACTTTGAGTACACATAATATGTTCTTTTATAAAAACATCAATAGTTTTTAATTGAATTTTAAGGTTTTCATTGTCAATGTTTGTAATGTTTAATGTTTTTCAAGGTTCAAAAAATTGCATTATGATCATGGATCAAATATTTGTTAGGAGGGTTTTGGTTTGGGTGTTATTTTTAATTACCTTGGTTATTCATTAGGTAATTTTTTGTTATGTAAATCACAAGCTAGAAAATTGTTACATATCTTCACTATTTTTTCTTGAGCCAATTTTGTGAGCTTTGTCAAAGAAAAAACATTCTTTTCAAATGTTTTGGATAGAATTGAAACAAATTGTAATTCATTGGCAAATGGTAGAAGCTATTGTGTGGCATACAACATTGGAAAGATGAAAGATACAAAAAATTGATGCATTATAAAATGTCTTTTGATATTTTAAATAATTTGGTGGAAGAATCAACAACATTTTTGAAATCTATGTTTATTAATCCAATGAGTCCACAATTAAAAATTCAAAAGGTTGTTACAATTTTGTTTTAATTTTGCTCATTCATTTGGTCCTAAACATATGTTGGACAAGTTTGATGTGGATAGATCTACTATATGCAAACATATAAATATAGTTTGTGATGTCCTTTGCGACAAGAACAAACTTTTTGGGAAATACATCAGCACCCCATTTACATATCACATACTACACATTATACAACAACTTTAAAAGCTCACAAAGTTGCCATGTTCATATGTGGTGCCATTGATGGTACTTATATCCCATTAGCTGAAATGTCAAGTAGAAGGTACATCATAAATTTATAAGTTTCATGGGTTCATTCTGAATTTGTGTGAAATATGTTATTTCATAGGTTCGTATTGTTTAAACACAAATGTTGTGTAGTATTTAAACACAAAAGTCACTAGAAAAAAATAAAAAATTCCATTGGTTTCTACAACTAAATTTTAGTCGCAAGCAACATTTGTGACTAAAATCTCATTAGTTGCCTTGGACAAGTTGCATGCAATATTAGTCACAAATCACAAAGGATATTGGATGAAAAAAAAAATCAACAAATATAAGTTTATCTTTTGATTCCATTATATATGTATTATCACATGCGATTAAGATGCAACTATTTTGGTCACAATTGAAAGTAAATGATGTGTTGCCACATGTTCTAATATTTAATTATTTAAAACAGAAATATTATTATTATTTTGAAATAATATAGAATGTTCAATTCAAATCCTTGGATGATTTTATATTATGACATGTGGCCCAATGTAAATATGCAATGTGGCACTTCTAAATGAATTTAATACAAAATATTAATATTAGGTTGGTAAGTACTTAGGTAGGTATGGAAGTCAACCTAGGTGGGTAGGTCAAACCAGGTACGTACTAGGCAATCAAAAAGCTTAACCCGAAACAAAAAATAAATTATGCACAATTGAAACCACCTACCTCCCGAACCTACTAACCTAGTAAGTTGGGGAGGTAGGTGGTTTAAATTGTGCATAATCTACTTCTAAACCACTTACCTCCCTAACTTATTAGGTTAGTAGGTTCGAGAGGTAGGTGGTTTAAATTGTGCATAATTTATTTTTTGTTTTGGATTAAGCTTTTTGATTGGCTCATCCCATGTGCACAATTTTTTTGATGTGAAATTGGATGGCCACACCCTTTGTTTATATAATGTTCAAAATAATAGGAATGGATAAGTTTTGAAATTGCAACTTCCTCACAAACTAAGTTACAACCCCAAAACTTTCTTCACACCTTATGTTCTTAATTTTTATATTTTTCAACAATTGAAATACATGCCTCACTAAATAATTAGATAATCATTTAATTAATAATTATTTAATTTAACGTATATTTAAAATATAAACTACACACTACAAATATTAAGTATTCATTATCAAATATTTAAATAAATAATAACTTATTATATTTAAATAATTAGCTATTTAGTTATTCACAACTTGTAAATACATAATTCATAGATAAATAAATAACTAAAATATTTTATGACTTTTAAAAATCTGATCGAATTATAAATAATATAATTGATGTAAAAATATTTTAATTAATGTAATTCTAAAATTAATTATTTTTAAAATTTCAAATGATATATAATGAAATAACAATAATTATTAAAAATTATATTCCTACACAATTGTTGTAAAAGCAACATTAAACTAGTTACATTAATTACTATATAATTACATTTCTTAATGTAAAAAAATTTATTGGTCAAATAATATTTTTTTCTCTATTTGTAATTATTAACTATATATAAAATAATTTGATAAAAATATCATTAATTTTTATAATTATAATAAAATTGCTATAAAACTATTTATCATAGATAAGTAATTACAGATTTTTTAAAAAATAATTTATAATATTTCCTGAAATTACAATCCTTGCAATAATTATTTTATATAAATAATAATTTTAATTCATATTTCAAGCTATAAATTACAGATTGTGAATAATTATGTTCAAATAAAAAATAATTATGCATATACTATGATTAATTCTTATCTAAGTAATTACAATGATTTTAAAGTAAGGTAATAATAATTACATTAATTAATTTCTTTTACTGTAAGAATATAAAATATAAAATATAAAAATCTATGTTGTAACAATAATTATTTAGTGTAATTCATAATTAGTAACTATAATAATTTATAATTATTTATAAAAGTGATTTATTAGGGATAAAACTAGTAGAAAAAAACTTGAAAAATCAATCAATAATTTTTTACATTGAAATATTAATTTTAGATTCCAAAAAAACATTCAAAATTCAAATATCAACTTTTAGATCAAATAAGTCTGTTGAAGTTAAATTAAAAAACTCAGAATTGAAATATAATTTTTCAAATCAATTTTTAAAAAAAAATAACTTTCACATTGTTCCAAAAAATTCAAATTCAAATAATTAAAAAGTAATTCCAATAAAAAAATTTAGAATAAAATCTCAATTATCTAGATTCAAATATAATTTTTCAGAAGTGAAATATCAGTTTCCATATTTGAATAATGAATTTCAAAGTTCAAATATGAATTTTTAGATTCATTATATGAACAATATACATACATATGCATAATTAATATTCAAAAAATATATATTTATGATGTACGTAATATATCATAAATATAATTTTAATACATACATAAAAATACACCCCTATGTCACCATAAAATATTTGTAGAATGTGACTAATTTGGTGACTATTGTGAATAATGGGACATATCGATCTATTAATGGATGAAAATAAATTTTAAACCATCTAACCGATAGGATGAAGTTTCCAATAGTTGCATCATAATTGTAAGAATGACGAAAATAGTTGAAATTTGATCTTATAGCTATAAATATTCCCAAACTTAGTCACAAATGACAACAAGTCACATGTAGTTGCAAATGGAGTAGTTACATTTTGGCTGATATTTACTAATGAGTCATGTGAATGATTTTGATATGTAAATAATACAAATAGATATATAACATATGTGTTTAAACAACATGAATAGGCATATGACATTCGTGTCTAAACAATGCACATGACATCGATGTTTAAACAATACAAGTAGATGAATGACATTTGTGTCTATTCCATATGAACTTATAAAAAGCAAATTTCACATGACTTATTATTGCTGAATCGTGGCCCATGAAGTTTGTGATGAATATTTTCTCATATTGTCCTATAAGTTATATATGATGCACAAAAAATGTTTTAGAATGTTTGTGTTGGGCAACTTAAAAGAATGTAGAATGGGGGTCAATTTAAAACTTTTAATTCGGAGAATGAATTTGGACTCAACAAATTTTACAACAACTAAAGATTAATGTTCAAGGCATGAAGGTGACATTTTATTTGATTAATGATTTTGTTTATCCCATATGTACTTATTTATAAAGAAATTGGAATTCTTATCATCCAAATGATGTAGAGAGAAGGAAATGTGATAGTAGCATGAAATCCAAAAATGTCATCATAAAAAATGTTTTTAGGCCTTTGAAAAATAAATGATAGATATTGAAAATTTTCAATTCTAATGCTAACAATGCCAATGTAGTTGAAGTACCTTGTTGTGTATTACACGACTATTGTTAAATGTACAAAATCTCATAATCAAGTTATTTGAATGATGCAATAAAGAAGGACAACTTTGTAGGATTTAAAGTTGATAAGTTGCCAATTTTGAAAGATGGAAAGCATGCAAAACAAGCAAGAAAATTAATGAGGAAATTTTGATTTGAAATATGGTTGAAAAACCACTTGATAAAAGTCTGATCTTCCACATTGTACCTAAACATGGATTGAAAAAGATTATTTCATTTTTTGTGCACATAAATGTTGCAAAAATGTAATGAAATCACACGTCGTTAGTATCCATCATTAATAAGATTGCAATTCATGTAAAGAAGTTTAAATCATGTTAGGATAAATTTATAATAAAATGATTCACACCCAACTCCTTTTCCAAAAGCACAAAAGTAAAGAATTGATATTGGAAGGTGACATGGTGTGAAACCACTACACATATTTTTGAATTTTACATTTATCCAAGGGTTGTGGGAGGGAAATATGAAAATTTTGAATTTCACATTTTATTTTGACATGAATCCATATGATGATCACAAATCATCCAAAGTGTAATAATTATTTAATTTTCATTAATATGAAAGCTTCCAAAACAATTGGGATCAAATTCTAAAATTATATTTACTCAAGACTTCAAAATCAGTCACAAGTGTTAGATTTTTTCTTTTTCACCTTCAATTGTTAATAGAAGTGATTCATACTTTTATGTGTCATCTTTGAATGTATATTACATCACAATACATAGGTTATATGAGAAATATTTAATCTTAAGTCAAGTTGAAAGTTTACAAGTGTTATTCAATAGTGGTTACATGTGTAATGAGTCATTTTATCATGAACTTACCCATTATCAAATGCTACCACGTAAAGAAAAGTTAGGCCTTGAAGGATTTTTGAGCTTTAATACTTTAGCAAAAAAAATAACTATCTATAATTATCCCTCCAATTTAGTAATTTCCTCCCTACTTGCTCACTTTCAAATATTTGAATTGGAATGTGCTTTGTCTTTTGCATATTCAAATCCTCATCTTTATTGCAATTTGTGAATACTCTTTGATGGCTTTTGCAATTGATGGAAACCCCCCAAACCTATGTATTTTTTCACTCATAGTTTTCTTCTTTGGTTTGCCTTTAATACTAGGCAAATGACAAGCCCTTGTCTTGGGTGAAACTACATTAGATGTTTGGTCATATGCTTGACCGAGTGGACATCTTCATTCTTATCAACAAAGACTAGGGTTTGATGTTGTTGTGTTTCTAAATAATGTCAAAATTATTTAAGTTTACCACTTGAGGACGAGGTAAGCAAAAAGCTTGATATATACCTTTGCTTACACCTATCATTTTTCTTGTGCTACCTAGAATGCTATGCTACCTCTCATACCATGACCAAGAGGAAGGAGGAACACCTAATACATTACACCTTTATATTCTTCATGGTACCTCTTTCATTTTTGTGATTTTATCTTAGTACTATTTCCAAGTGTGTGACACCTCATTGGGGAATGTTGTATTGATTCAAACTACTAACTATTTTCAATCCTTTGTAACCATGGGTTGCCTATGGTATTCCCAATTGTTCTCCTCCATAAATTGATCATCATTTGCAATTTCTTATGGCTCCATAACCTCCTATCAACTTGGGGGTATCTCAACAACTTTAGGGAGCCCTAAACCAACATTCACATCAAACCCAACCTTCGGGAAGAAGGAGAACTGGATGCTTCCAAAAGATATCCCATGAAAAGTTTTGGTGCAACATATTTGAGGAAATTGCCTCCTTTTTTGTTACACCACCCCAAGGTTATTAAAAATGTGGGTGCTTTTTGTTTCCCATTTGTTTTCTACTAATTCTTTTGGAAGCTGTTACAAACCTATGTAAGGATAAGCATGTTGTATGAAAGGGATATAAAGTTTTAGCATGACTAAGATGCTAAAATTTTCAATTTTTTTTTAATGTTGTCACAATTATAGATGTGCATTTAAAAAAGTGCACGTGTAGTTATGTTGAATTGGGAAGTGAAGATTTTTGTGGAGGTGTCAAAGGAGCTAATTAAATTTGATTCATAGCCTTTTAAAAAAATTCCAACAAATCTAATGTACCTTGGTGGCTTCGGCACAAACTATTTATTTTTAGAAATGCAAAAATTTTCAAAAACCTTTTTTTCAAAGAATAAAACCACAAAGGAAAATGAAAAATCTTTTGAAATATTCAAGAATATTTTAAGGTTTACAATGGAATCTTTTGAATTAATTAATTATGAACAACAACCATGTGTTGAATTGCCCTTATACTAAAATAATTAACTAGTGGCACATTAGCAATTTAACAACTAATGGGGAGCTCACATGTGGAAGAAACTTTAAAGTATGAATACATTTGAAAAATGATTAATAATTAAAATTATTTTGGACGTTAGATGTTTTTTATTATTATTATTGTATCCTAGGGTCAACTTTCACATTGAAAAAATCAGGAATTCTTTTTTCATAAATTTGAATTTATTATTTTTTCATGATCTACTATGATATTGTCATATGAATGAAATTATTCAAATTGTAGCTTGTGATAATTATGACGGTTTCCAAGTTCCAACACCTCACCTTCATATTTTTTCAAAAATTAATTTCATTATTTTAAAGATTATTTTGATGAAACTAACCCTAGGGTAAAGTATGTCAAGACTCCAAGGTTGTTCAAGAGAGTAAAATGACTAAAAGTGATGGAATGGCACAATATGTATGATGCATGATGTCCAATGAAAAATCATAACTTGGAAGGTTGACATGTTAACTTCATTGATGAATTTATTAGTTGAAAAATGTTCCAAGAACATTAAAAAATTGACACATTTTTCTATTTTTATTTGGGCAAAATGTTGTGTGGAATGCAAATGGATTTTTTTTCATAAATCCTGAAATTTTAATTGGGAAGCAATGTCTCCCAAGAGCTAGATATAAGACTATATTCAAGAAGAAGAAAAATGATTTCATATATCTTTCTTAGTATACGGCTAGGAAATTTGGCCATATGGAGTTCAAATTGGTGTTGGGCAAATACCCCATTTGATTAGTTAGAAGCATTGGTTCCAATTTAATAAACCAAATTAGAACTATTTAACCAAAAAAATTCAAGGAAAAAAAGAATATAATTGGGGGCTAATTGGAGGTTAACCATCGATTCCAATTTAGGTTACTTAGAATTGAACCAAAAACAAATTCTCAATTCCATTTATCTGTGAGAGTAGAACCAAAACCATTTTATTTAATTTTTTTGAACTAGAACCAAAGGTTTTTCATAAAAGTAAACAACCAACCACCAGTAATTCAAAGTTCAAACAACCTTGGCATTGATCTTTTAAAAAAAGATTTATGGCTAAATTTTAACTTCTATTCACATTGTGCAATGGAGTTAGTCAAATTTCTAGGATGTGTTTCAACATGATCATTATTGGATGAACTTGTAAATTGCTACTTTACATTGACTAGATGCAGTCAAATAGCCAAAATGTTAGTCTTTGTAACTATTGAATTCATCACCTATTCATTGTTGAGACCCTAGGCCTAATTTCCTTTAAAAGCTTTAAATGTTTTCAAGAAAGCCAATTTACTTTCAAAAGGTGGCCACATTGCCTAAAGTAGTGTCCCAAAGTGTAAGCTTTTCACCATATTAGTGTCAAATTCCTTTAGTGTAAATCATTGGGATTCACTTTTCTTGTAGTTGGGATCACTTGAATCTTCTTTTTCATGCACATTGAGTAAATTATGGAGAATGTGATGAGGGGTGAAAACACACTACAAGGGACTTTTTAAAGCACTTTTGGGTTTAGTATTATAATATGTAAAATATAATTGTTTCAAAAATGTGGTGCATCTAATTTTGGGTTTCAAATTTGGTGTTTATGCTTTATAATTTTGATTTTTATAAAACTAGTGTTATCTAATATTACTTATTAGAATGAATAAAATTAATAATTCAAATTCTAGGGTCCATGGATATATTTTTGAGTACAATAGAACTAGTTTTTCATTTTAAACTACATATACATCAAGGCTTCATTACTCATTAAAATAAGCATTTTCAATGAAATTTAAAACAAAGCCACCTTAACTATGCTTGTCACCTTCCATGTGAATGTGATTATTTTTCAAAATTTCAATTTACCACACATTTATTGCATCTTTCTTGAAATGAAAATTTTCAAAATTTTCACATGGTTCACAAACATGGCTCAAACCATGTGGAATCACATGGTTCAATATATCCTCAACTTTCATAAAATTAAGGTTTAAAATAATTTGGATTTTTTGGGGAGTATTTTTGTGTTTTTTAATATAATTTTATAAGTATTATTTTTGGAAAAAAATATATATAACATCACATAATATGAAATCAAAGAGTGTTTTTATTTAATGATTGACTTATTTATGCAATGGGCTATCATAATATTAAACAAATAATGAAAATCCTTCAAGTAATAATAACATTGTTGAAGTTCAAAAGTGCACCACCTAGAAAAAGAGTATACAATGATGCACAAAAGGGGTCCTTTGTAATGTGCTATCACCCTGGGTGTACATCACTTTTCACTATGTTTGAAAACTAAAATGATGACTCCCGAATCCCAAGTCCCATTCAAATGCATTCCAATTTTGGCCATTGTTTGTTTTGTTGAAGTTTTGTGAAGCTTATGAATGTTGTGCCATAATCTAAATGTGCTTATGGATTTTGTGCAAAATAACGAAAGTGATCATTTTAGCTTTGAATGATGTTAAAATTGGGAATTTAGAAATAACCAAGTGAGATTTGGTTTTGGATTTGCAAAACCAAGTTCAAGGTAAATCCATTTAATTCTAATCACACCTTCTTCTAAAGTTCCTTTCTAAGTTTCTAATACAAGTTTAAGGTTTAGTGGAAGTTCAAACCCCTCCACGATGTTCTCATATGTTCTTCTTTTGGTTTTTTGGGTTTTATTTTTCTTTACAATTGAGTTTTGTTTCTCTTGGTTTACAACATTATGGTTTGCAAAACACAATGTCTTTTAATCTCAAGCTTTGTCCTATGATCACCATGTCTTCTACGATTTCAAATATTTCAATTCCTCCAAAAACCTTAATCTTATCATGCCATTGTGCCTTATATCAAATTCTATTATGTTCCCAAGTTTATATAACTTTTCCAACGGGTGAAAATCATCTCTAGCTAAAGCTTGGCTTTAATCCTCAAAGTCTATAATCAATTTAGTTGATGTAACTAATTACATAATGGTCTAAACCCTAATCTAACTTAGTGATTCTTGAAGTCCTCCTTGAAATCCCTATTGTTGATATAAATCTTGGGAAAATTGTGGATATATCAAACTCCCAATCATATCCTTGGTTTGACCACCCATGGAAAAAACAATAGCTTGGTGTGGATGGTGATGTAAATAAGGGCAAAAGATCATATGGTACATTATAAAGTTTTAGGCAAAATGAGCAACAAAGTTGCCATGGATAAAGGGTGGGGTTATCCATAGTGCAAGGCGTAGGGTCTACTCCTTAATTGAAAAAATGACAAAAATTGTTGAGCGCAAATGGGATACATTAACAAAACATGTTAGTTGTAGAATTGTCATTTATGATTTGCCACAACTTGAGGTGAAGAAATGTGGGGAATACATTGTAAAAAAGTGTGCCCATTTGGAAAACATGAGGTTGTGGGCACAAAGGGAATTTGAATTATGTTTTACAACAAGTCAGTAAACCTTTAGAGGAAAGGGGAATCAAAAGATGGTTTGATTCAAGTTTTTGTTTCACATTCTTCCACATTGTTGCATTATGCTAAAATATGAAACAATGTATGACTTGTTTATTAGCTTGAAGGTTTCACATAATTCAACCATGCATTGGTTTAATTTTGCAAGCTTGACCCTTGCTAAAGTTATGTTCTAACAAGTCCAAAAGGCCATTATCCATGCCACACAATTTGCTTAATTCCTAGCTTTTTCCTATGACAAGGTTACAACAATTGATAATGATTTTGGGATATGTGTTCATGCATACATGGTTGATGGTTGGACTAAAATACCAATTTTGGTATACATTGATCAAATTGTTGATGAGTTCTTAAAATCTCATCAAGGTGATTATGAACTTTATGATGAAGGGTCAAGGGTTGAGTAGGGAGGAGTTATTTAAAAAGTTCTTATGTTATGGGGATGATGGAATGAATGTGTTTCAAGGGGAAAAAACTAAAGTGACAACAAATCAAGGATTCTTGGCCACCATTCTTGATGGGTGTTCATTATGTTGTTCATCACACAAATTTGATAATCTAACCCTTGGGGGATTTGACTTTCATTGCTAATATTGAAAGTTTTATGTTGAACATGTATGGCTATTTCAACAATTCATTGAAAAGACATCTAGAATTCCAAGGACTTGCTCAAACCTTGGAAACAAAAGGGAATAAAATCCTCAAGAATGTGAAAACAAGATGGATGTCCATGCTAGAACCTTTGAAAGGATCATGGTAGAATATTGCCCTTTGTTTAAAATGGTGCAAGTTGGTTACATTACAAACTAGGTGCCAAAGATAAGTAATTATAATTTTGTTATATAGTTCTGAAATCAAACCATTAGATGGTCCTCTTTTTATTTTTACTTCTATTTTTCAAATCTATTCGATGGTGGTCCTTTTGCATTACCTTTGTCTTTTAAATCCCAAAAATGAACGTTGTGTTTTTTGTTGTTAAATTTTTTTGCCACCTATGCAACAACCCATGTTTGGAGAAAAAAAATGTTGGTTCTGTTTTTATTACATCTATTTTGTTGGTTTAAGTGATTATCCATGGTGGTTTGTCCTTTTTCTTTCCTTTATTTCACAATTCCTAGATATCATGATTTCCAAGTTCGTTCCTTTAATTTGTTGTGTACAAAATGCACAAATGGACATTTCTACTTTGTTCGGTTTCAATTTTGCCAATGTTGAATGACCTTTTTTGTTTTTTTGTTATATGTGGCACACCAGTCTAGGCCTTCTCTTTAACATTCATTTTGTCCTTGGCCTTGCTTGTGGTTTGCCACTTATGGAAACCATGCAATTTTTCCTCAATTTTGTTCAAAAGGGGGATATCTTCATATGTGATTTCATAGTTGTAGTGATAGTATGCCAAGGTTTGATGTACATTTTGTATTGCAATACCACCTTATCATTCCAAAAGGATGAATTTTGGTCTTGTTGTAGACTATTATAAGGTGACCATAATCAAATCCATATGAAATGAATTATTGGTTGCAATACAAATGTATTGAACATCTTGCCTTTGATATAAATGGCGAGAAAATATGGGTTCACTAAGGTGTAGTTTGCCCAAATATAGGTGTTATGTTACTTGTGACATAAGTGACATTTGCTAGTGACATAAGTTCATGTGGTGGTTATGGTTCAAATGTTGTATTTTTGATAAACAAGTGTTCATTTCCATTTACCTCTATTTTGTAAAGCCCAACACTAAAGCTTGATGGTCTTCTTGTCCTTTTGTCAATGTTTTACTAACCATGGTTATGAAACATTGTGGTCCAAGTCTTCCATCGATTGTTTTGTTTCGTGTTGGATGGTAGAAATTGCAAAGAGCCCAATAGCCAAGTTGGATGTGTAGTCTCCCAAGCAAGTGGTCATGGATGCTATGGGGATTATTTATCCCCAATATTGGTTGAAAGCATATGCAAAGGTGACATTTCCTTTACATCTAGAAGTGCTGAATTTTTTTATTACAACCCACATCCATGTGGACAAGTCAAGGAGGGGAAATTTGTCCCTATGGTTCTTGCCATTCTTTTAGGCTTGAATTTGGATGCTCAACAAGGCCTATTTAAGTTGACCATGAAATCCAATGCCACTCAAGCCATGGTTAAAGTTGTGACCCTTGCATCCAACAAGGTTAACCTCATCAATGTTAATCCTTTCACACATATGTGACAAACGATCTGTGGATCACAATTGTTGTCCCATGCTTTTCCTAGGTACTTAAATGTGGTAGAGATTGCCATGGTTCATGTGCTTGATTTTGTTGAAGACTAAAGGTGTTTTAGTTTTTTGCTTTCTTGAAGAACAAAGTCCGCAATTGTGTCAACAATCATATGCAACTAGTTGTTTCGATGTGTGCATGATAGAAGCTTTTCACACTTGACAGCTTTACATACAAGGCTACCTATGAGATGTGATCTAATGTTCAATCGGCCTGAGGCTAATATGCTTGAATGTTGTTTGTGATTTTGTGCCCCTCTTTTCAAGTGCTTGTTGCTGGATAACACTTCTTTAGCTTAGGCTTATTGCCAGATTGTTTGTTGACATCCAATACACATAGGTGGATAATGATGGATTTGGGGCTTTAATAGCCAGAGGATATAGCCAGAACAATGGGGCTCGTCACAATTTTACTTAATGGCCCAAGGGCATTTTTATAAAGATGGCACATGTGCCAGATAGTTTTTGGAAACATTTCTCTATCTTTGCCACATATGCATTTTTTTGCTGGAATGTTTTGCCACATGTGCAACAACCCAGATTTGGAAAAAAAAGAAAAAAAAAAGGCTACATTGCATAGTCCAAGTATCATGCTCAAGAATTGGGTGGTGCAGGGGGGAATATGATAAATGAACAACATCTAATAGGAGGGTTAAGGAACTGCCATGACAATGAGGACACGAATACTAAATGGTAGTGTTGTAATCCTTACTTATGGTTTCTTTATGTTGAGAGATGGATGATGAAGTACATCAAATATCCATAAAACTTAGAGCCTGCAATATAGGTTGTTTTACCTTCTCTAGTGAATATGTTTAGTGTTGAGCTGGGTCATACAGCCTCCACTAAAGGTAGGAAGGGAAACCAAGCCTATGTTTAATAATTGGCTCAACTAGTTTCCTTATATCCTTGCAGGTGGGTATTTTGTTTTGTGAAACATTCCCAATGCCCATGCAGGATTTGGCCTGCATGGCCAGAATTTTTAAAAATTCCCACCATATGTGCATATGCCCCCTTGTGCAGCTGGCTTGCCTTGATCCCTACATCGATAAAGGCCCTTTGGGCAGGGGCATTACACCTCAGACCTCAAGCCCCAACCTCAGTCCATAGGATGACATAATCAGCCTCCAGGGCATTACCATATGCATAACAACCTTGGCTGAAAATTACAGTGTAATTTTTGAGACCTCCTTGAGTGCAATTTGGGCTTTAGACTGGCATAGGAGGTTTCAGGAATTCCCTTGGAATGGAGCATTTTGCAAGGATGAGCAACCTCAATTATGGGAGTACAGAGCTTGCTTCAGCAGCAAGGTGCCTAATAATTTTATTTTATTTTGTCAATGTTATGCTTGGCAGTAATAATAATCATAATGTTTTACAATGTCGCATTATATTAAATAGTGAAGCTAGTGTGCTTGAGTTTCTTTCAGATTTTCAGCATGGTAGGGAAGCATTTTTTAAAGAATTTTCGACAATGTCAAAAAAGAAATACTTAATGCCTAACCAGGGTAGGTCTTACAATATTCATTTGGTCCTCAGGGAAGGCCTGTTGTCAAGGCAACATGCTTCTCCCCTATACTTTCAGTCCCCCCATCATCAAGCTTCATCCTAGAGTTCTTAGAATTGATAAAAATGGAAGAAGAATTATACCACTAAAAATAGGTTCTGGGTTCAAACCTGCTGGGGTGCACGTGAAAACCCTGTTGTGACTGCCGAGTAATAATAAAATAATGGCCGTTTGTTAGACCCAACTCAAAGTTACCTCATCACATGGCTGGGTCCTCCCAATCGGGATTCCTTTGGCAGTAGTACATGAGTAATGAGGACAAGGCCTCTTTCCTTACAATCTCTTTCCTTTAAATTTGGATTCCACAGTTGGCAAGATGGGGTATAGGTCTCTCTCCTTTGCCCAAACTTCAGTGCATCCTCCCCATTCCGCAAAAGTTGGATGGGGAGGATTTTGTGCTAGAACTACAAATTTGCTCCAGTCTAAACTCCACAAACAACTTGTCGAATTTCAATAAAGGAATAGACACAATCCATGTTATGGGCCTTCCCCCAGCAAGAGAACACTTTTGTTAACTCTCTTCCTAACTTTTGTGTCCATGTAATGGGCCTTCCCCCAGCAAGGGAACACTTTTGTTAACTCTCTTCCTAACTTTTGTGTCCATGTTATGGGCCTTCCCCAGCAAGAGAACACTTTTGTTGGTTGTCTTCCTAACCGTCACATGGGGATGAAGCACATAGTAAGAGGGAAAGTGTATTTCACTTACTTTCCGTATTCGCCTTATTGATCTCAGCCAGCCATTGGCCGCCAATGCTCGGGTCACGCTTTGCCTGCTGTTCTGAATATATTGTGCAAAGTTTGTGCAAAGCTCATTGTACAATAATATGAGAGCCATCCATAAAGTACCTCAAATTGGGGGTACCGGGCCCCAGTTTTGTCAAGATTGAGTACCAAATCAAAAGTCAGGATGAAAGCAATACACATTAGAGTTATCCGTAAAGTAAGAAAAACACAGCACCAGAACCCTGAGTTTGGTCATACATGGCGAGATTAAAAAAAAAACCTGCAAAAAAGTACACTAGCATTCAAGGGGGAATGAAACTCAGAAAACAATCAATTTTGGTGGTAAACTGAGTTTCATCCTGGCTTTCCTTTTTCCTGAGCGCCTCCACTACTGCTACATATATTTTGAATGCTCCTTATTGTACAACTACTATAATTAGTCTCGACCCTTATGCATTAAATGCTGAGTATCAGCATTTCATACAGAGATTAATTAAAATGTCTTTACTTTGCGGATACCACTGAAAGAGGGGATAGGGGGTGAAAGTTGGCCCAAAGACAGGGTGAAGAGAGGGTTACTTTAGGGATAACTCTATTGGAAATAGGAGAACCAACTGGTTTTCTCACCCCCAAACTGAGGACATGAGTGTCAACACTAATTTTGGATTTGCATTATTTGCACCTTCTGGCCATTAAATATTGAATTATTTCAAATTGTTCTTGTGAAAGGAAAATCCTGCATCCTTGTAAACTGATACCCAGTTTCATGAAATGGTACCCAATTCCGCTCACTTTGCATTGACCCTCAAATTGGGGATGATTAGGTTTTAGAGTGTCAAACTAAGGCCCAAAGACAGGGTGAGTTTATAAATAATTCTAATATATTCATTATTGTTACCTTTTGCTTGGAATGTATAATAAGTTTCATCTCAATAGACTACACCATATGCTATACAATATTTATGAAGCAAAAGGCGCCATGGTTTGGGAGATCTCAACATGACAAACAAAACAAGCAAACTACCTTTCTTCATAGATAGATATTGCACATTGGTGAGCTCCCAAGTGATTTTTTTCGCTCACACCAGAAAATTAAAGTAATGATATTGCACCTTTGTGGGCCCACAAGTGCTTTTTTAAAAATTCACATGGTCTAAAAAAAGAAAAGGATATTTCACATTTGCAAGCTTGCAAGTGATTTTTTTCACTCACACTTGAAAAGAAAAGAAATGATATTATACACTTGTGGGCCCATAAATATTGTTTTATATTTACATAGATCATGGGAAAAAAGGATATTGCACTTTTTTGAGCTCACAAGTGGTTTTTTTCTCACACCGAAGAAGAAAAGAAATGATATTACACCTTTGTGGGTCCACAAGTAATTTTTATTTATTCACATAGTTAGAGAAAAATAATGATGTTGCACACTTGTGAGTCCACAAGTGGTTTAAGGTTATTGGCAACAAATGTTGATTTTTTTTTCACAAACAAAAGAAAAAAAATGATATTGCACATTTATGGGCTTGCAAGTGGCTTTTATTTAATGACATAGGTGGAGAATTATAATGATATTACACACTTAGGAGCCTACAAGTGCTATATTTATTCATGTAAAAGAAGGAAAAAAATGGTATTACCCACTTGCAAGCCCACAAGTGGTTTTACCACATATGCTAAAACTTTAGGTACCTATGTTAATTGATGAGTCAATTTTGTAACCACAATAACTAATTAGCTAGACTTGAAAAAAACTCAAAAGTACAAATATCATCTACTAAAAATTGTTGCATCACCACATGTTCATGTAATGAAATTTGGACGTGGATGTAAAATGGATTGTTGGTTCTTTACAATGGAGAAATATATGTAGACCATTTATCATACATCCCAATTTTTAATATCATCATTTTATGCTACCCAATTGTTTTCTTGGGTGCCAAAATCCTAATTCAAAATAATGCAAGGTGCCAACTATACCTATGAAAAAATCACATTGGTTGCCAAAAGTGCCTCTTCCACCCAACATGTGTAGCCAACTTGCAGACACTCTTTGATTGTTTATCCAAGAGTCAAAGTGGGTGAATATTACTAGAGTTTTGAAAGCCAACATTAAAAAAAAAAGATCCATGTTATCCAAGGTTTAGAGTTAGTTATGCAATTGGTGTTAAACGGAAGAAAGGTTGAAAATTAAATATATATATTTTAAATTTGTGACAACATTTCACCTTCTGAAACATGGGAAGCCCATGATAAATTTTGAACATAATATGGAGCTCTTTGAGTTTTTGAAGTTTACTAATGCCCCTAATAAACGTTGGACATATTTGAATGGGTGGAGAATGATAAGAACCATGCACAATGTGATTTTGAAATAAATGAAGGTGGTTTTGCGACAAACCAGATTCATTTCCATTAGTTGTGACGAAATAACCACTACAATTAATCTTAGGTTTCTACGCATGTGTATGCTATTAAAAATTGGAGAAGAGTGTCAATCCTTTTGAATCTTCAACAAGTTGTAAATGGAGCCACATTTGATAATCTTAATGTTGCCATTGTTTGTTTTTTTATTCATTTGGGTGGTATATTAGGGTTTACGAAGTTGTGGGTTTTAAGGCCAACCATGTAATAGTTTTCCAAGGCTTGAAGACATGTGTTATTGTCCAACTCATGAACAACCATAATGCTTACATTGTTGGTTCATTGTATGGCACATCAGTGCAACTTGGTTGTCCAAACTCTTTCATCCTTGTTTCAAGTTGCAAAGATTTAGAGTTTGTTTACTTCTATGTATATTAATATAGTTAGTCCCCAAAAATACACCTTGAATGCACTAGTTTTATTGAAGTGATTATGTCAAGGGTTTTGAAAATTTTGAGGAACATTAAGACAAGGCGGATTTCCATGTTGGCCCCTTTACATGAGTGTTTGGAAAATACAAAACATTGGTGGTCAAAATGAGTGATGATTCTATTGGATGCTAGAAGTAACTATGTTTTATGTGATGTGGAAATTGTTATGGGCCTTACTTGTATGTTGCTTATGTTGGAAGTAGTGCAAAGCTTGAACAAGCTTATTCAAAATAAAGACACTTTCATTTTTTATTTTGTTGTAGCTATCAAATCATGTCAAGTTGATATCTACACCATGTATGTGAATATTGAGAAGCAATACTCTTGTGATTAATTCCAAAGCTTTATGGATTTGGTGATGTTTCAAAATGATGCCCTATGCATTCAATGGTGGATTAAGCCACAATCAGAATTGGAATTTGTTGTTTTTTTCTTCATCCAACATCTATACATGTTGGAGAAAATTATCAAGGCCACTAGATGGTGTCAATGGTGGCCTGAAATGATTAGGCTTGCGTTGCCCAAAATGTAAAAAATCAATGCACTTCTATTGTTAGATGTTTGATTGCAAAATTGCACAAATGGTTTTTGACTTAAGAATTGATGTATGTTATGGGCATCATCTATGCCCAATATTGGTTACAATTAGAAGCTGCCACAATGTTGCCTAGTCATTTGTAGATTTAGAAAACACACTATTAGCATGTTAGACCACACAACCAAATCTTGTTTCACATGGTCCATTGTTGAATGTAATTTTATTTGAGCAATAATAATATTATTTTGTTACCACAATGCAATCCAATTGCAATTCTATCATGTTGCCCCTCATGATTGTAATCCAACCATTCTAATGTGGAAATGAATGGTTAGTAGTTAGATTTTGCAGTTCAAGATTTTTGAATATTTCAAACTTGTTGAACATGTTTTCATTATGGTTTTGGGGAGTGTTGAGGATGAACATGCATTCTCTACTTTTATTTTCATGAAATCAAAGTTGAAAAATTGACTAACCATTCATTTTGATGTTGTGGTGAGAATGTATGCACATGATTTTTTACATTTTAGAATTTTCCATTGTAACATTGTTTTCAAGTAATTGTAGTATAAAACTAATGAAGTTTTTTTTAAAATTCCAATTCCATGTGTATGCAAAATGTAATTCAAAATTTATGTTTTGTTGTTGTATCCATGTTTTTTGTCAATTCTATTTGTAGATAGGGATTTTGGTATTTATGTGTTTTGTTTTATGAGTCCCCCTTCCAATGAATATGGCAAAATTAGGGTTCAATTCCTTTGGAAGGTAGTTTGATGGCACAAATTGTTACATGAAAGGGTTTGCAAAATCTAGATCTTTAGTTCTCATCATGTGTTCATTGAATTTTAGGTTTAGGGTATGTAAATTCATAACCTAAATTTTTATGATTCAAATTTTAACTTGGCTTATAATTTTAGCTTTGTACAAAATGGCTTGTAACTTTTAGCTTATGTATTTTACTACAAGTTATTTTTCTTGGTTGCAATTTGATAAGTAGATACTTGTCAAATTTCTAGCATGTTTGCACTTTATTTGCACATTTGATGGGCATATTTGCATAATTCACATTTGCACATGTGCCATGAACTTAATATTTTGATCACATTTGCTTTTATGTTTACAAAATGAACACGGTGTTGTGAATTTTTAACCTAGACGATTGCCATCTTGTTAAGACCCAAAATAACATATAGCCACATGAACAATACATTACTTTTAGAAATTGCCACCTAAAACTACCCTCCTTAAATATGTGGAGGCCAACTATGCAACATCAAGGATCACCAAAAAAAAAAATTGCTCTCCACAAGTTAACTAAAATCAACATCTTCATTAACATTATGGGATGCTTATATAAAATTCCCATGTTTAAACCTTTGGAGTTGAAGTGAAGCTTTCAACTCCATTTTTGACTCAACCCCACATTATTCATGTCTTTGTTGCAACCTAAAGGCAAGGATTGTGACAATTTGAATCATTAAAATATTTAAATAATGAAAAATCTACAATAATTGTTAACCTTTGTGTAATAAATTCAAATATCAACATGAAAATGTTTTATTTTTGTATCTTTTGAGTTTCAAAGTTGAAACATGAACTTTGTGGGTCAAGGTTGTATATTTGAATATTGGACCTAATCAATAATAGGATAGGAAACTTGCAAATTTGGGCCAATCATTGATGTACTTTATTGCATCCAAACTTCAACATGAATCCTAGTAAAGCTATTCATTACAAACTTGTAGTTTTTAATAGTGCTATGTGTTTCTCGTTATGCTTTTGAATTGTCATATGCGCTAGTCAAATGAAATATTTGAAGTTTTCTTTTGCTAGCATGTGAATGACAAGTCTTATTCCTCACTCTCAATAATTTTTAAGGTTTCCCACAAATCCCTTCATAGGAAAAACCAAAACTTTTAATTAACCATGATAGTGAAATTCCTTGGGCAAGGTGTCTTGTAATAGCTCATCTTGCAAGACCTATGTCCTTCCCATGTTTAAATTCAAGAACTCCAAGTTGGTGACATATAGTTTTCTAAAGCTTCACATAGTGATGCACACATGGTAGGATTGCAAGCAAACCATGCCCATCAAATGCTTTGGACAAGAAAGGCTTATGAAGGATGAAGCTTAAAATGGAACCAAAATAGAGCTCGCTAATGGTGAAAGGAATTTGAATGGGTGACCTCTAATGAATCTTGTAGTGGGACCTGAGAAAGCAGAATTGAGAGAGGGAATGGGGAAAAACCAACCCTAAAGCCTTAATAATGCCAAAGGGTTTTGGAGGTGATGTCATCCCAACAACATCCATTCAAGGGGTGTGGAAACTTAGCTATTCTGAGGGCCAATAGAAACCATAGTACCTTACACATTCCTATTTTTGTCAAAAAGGGTTCCATCACGTGTGCCATCTCTTCTTTAAAAATAATAAGCCTCTGGTCCCAAGTAGAGGGTTAGAGCACCAAAGAGTTGTACAAAGATGGATGGTCCCAGAAACAAGAAAAGGAGAGGTGAAGAAGGTGGGTGGGGTGGGGTGGGGTGTGTTGGGCACTACTTGTCCTTTGGCCAATTGGGACTCCCAATATCTCCGCAATGCGTACTCACTTGTACTTGGATTTGTCTATCTAGTATGACCTAGTACAAACTTTTTGTTTAAAAGGACTACCTACCTTATAAGCCCAAGTTCCAACTCACAAGAGAACCTAGCACCTGCCTTCAGAAAAGACTTAGCTGCTAGCAACAGATCACTCACTTTTGCAATGAAAAATAACATATGCCTTCTCAAAAACTGCATTGTACAGCCTACTCTAGAAGTTCAATATTGCATAAATTGTTTCAGGGTTCTTGGTAGGTCATAGCACAAGAACCATTCCGCATTTGAGATCATGAAGGTTGTGTCAAGGTCAGGTGTTGTATTTCTACCCAAACCCATAGCAAGATTAGCTTTCATATTTTTGACCCCAACCCATAGTGATCTTCACTTAACAAGAAACAATGAAAAAAAGTGGACCTGAAATGAATTGATCTTAGGACACTCAGCCACATTTTAGATCATGAAAGAAGTTCCATGATCTCGCCATTGTCATCCTCTTGTAAAATGATAGGAAAGAGAAGATAATGGACAATGTGTACTGTAAGGGAGACTTGGGAGGACCTTACACATTTATGACCAAGAAAAAAGATCAATTATTTGCAATGTGTGAAGTAAAGTACACAACATCTATCTATTGAGGAAGGTACTTGTTTGTTGGC
>Ga0209611_10004468_pt1 | contig 23905 bp, 11 predicted proteins | sample S1TSphgellanicum_3_FD_187693 | JGI IMG/M metagenome (GOLD analysis project Ga0209611, IMG submission 187693) | Host-associated microbial communities from peat moss isolated from Minnesota, USA - S1T2_Fc - Sphagnum magellanicum MG (SPAdes) (version 2) | ecosystem: Host-associated > Plants > Peat...
CCCCGCCCCCCCTCAAAAAAAAACACTGGTACTCGTATTCAACCACCACGTGCGTGAATACGAGCGCTGCTGTGCGACAAACTTCTGACTTTTAAAAAAATTAATAAATTCCCAAAAGTTCCTCGCCTTTATTCTTTCACATACGGTACCTACTTACCGATTCTTAAGGGTAAAAAAGATTGGGTAAAAAAGATTGGGTACTTAATGATTTTGTCTTTTTTTCCTCCACTTTTTCACCCTTTTCTGTTCTTGGTTTCTTGTGTTTTTATGGGGTTTTTTTTTTAAAAAAAACTATTGCCTCAAGCTAATTGTCACACTTGTGTAGATCACAAGGTTTTTCATATCACTATGAAATGTAGAAAACAATTCATATAACTAATTTTTTTAAATAAAATGTTTCTGATAAAACATACAAATTATTAATTTCAATTATTTTAAATCTTATTAACATGAGATTCTTAAAATTTTGATTTGAAAGATTATGCACGAATTGATTAAAATAAAACACGTCAATTTTAAAATAAACATAAATTTTAATATAAATTTCGTTTTTGAGATATAAATGATTTGTTTGATGTTATTTTCAAAACTTCAATAAGGCTTTGATGAACATTTAAATAACAAAAATCATAATGAAATTGATTTTTAATTGATTAATTTGTTTGTATTGTTGTTATTTTTTATGTTATAAAAAATTATTATTTCCCTAAGATAGTAGACATGCATATATGATTTTACTAAGCATGTATTGGGGCAAATACAACTAGTTGTTGTTGGCACAATTTTGGGAACATTTGGTTTTCATTTTGGAACCCCACGCTCCTCCGAGGAATGTTCATCTGGGGTTGCTGAATTGACTTGATTGTGTGTTGCCTGTGTATTAAGTACAAATTTTGAGGAATCTTCACTGGTACCCAGGGTTGGTGTTTTTTCTTTTTTTTGGGGGGGGGGGGAGGTTTCCCTTCAATTTTGTGATACAATTCAGGGCAATTTTTTCCCAAAAAAATCAACAAAATTACTCTAATTCACACTAGGAAAAAATATTAATATTTTTCTCCAAAATAGATAGTATTCACAAGGTATTACTGAATTGAATTAACTGATGGTAGTATGAACTAACTACACCAGGTGTTACTCAAATTGAATTAAGTATGCGTGAGTGTGAATTAACTGTGAGATTATTTTTTGGAGAATTTCATGGATCATTTCCTATTAAAAAGTCTTCCCCACTTTGGAACAATTTAGTGTTTAGTTGGGTCAGAGCCGTTTTTTAGGAACAATCACTGGGTGTTACTTATTTCATTGTGAATTAACAGTGTGTTCACCTTCTGTGAATTGACTTCTATCGAGTTCATTTTTTGAGGACTTTAGGGAACATTGCCAAGTTCATTTTTGGAGGACTTCAGGGAACATTGCCAATATAAACTTGTTGTCGCTTGGTGTTGAATTTTGTTGTGAAGGAGAAGTTTATTTTCAGTCTCTTTTCTGCACTTTCATCCTCCGCTTCTTGAGCCAACTATCCAGTCATCATCGTCCTCATCCTCAATGACAGTTGAAAAACTTGTTTTTCTTTTGGTGCAATCTAATTGATGGTTTGACTACCTATCGATCCTCACTTTCAGCAAAACCCAAGATTAAGTTCGTGGGTTTACTTGGTGTTGAATTTTGTCATTAAAGGGAAAGCTTATTTTCAACCTATTTCTTGCACAGAAAGCATTCATCTCATTTTATTTTTCTTTGTATATTTTGATCTCTCATTGGGTTGAAAAAAAAATTGTTCGCTGACATTTGCAGCATTGTCGCAGTAACATTATTTTACACTATCTGAAATGTACTCTCCAACTTGTTCAAATAACTGCCATTGGGTGAAAGTTATACTCCAGTTTATCCTTTCTCATTTCCGTATCACTGGAGTGTTGTTCAACCCAGAGACTATTGTCATACTGACATTTTACCGAAAGAAAAGGGTCTACTGATAAACCCTAAACCCTAAAAGGGTCTACTGATAGAGCCATATTCTGTACTTTCACCCTTCACTTCCACCCTTCACTTGCGGGCCGCCAACTATGGAGTCATCCTCAATGACAGTTGAAAAACTTGATTTTCCTTGGTGCAAACTCTTTGTTGTCGTTTACAGCAAAACCCAATCTTATGCTCTTGGAGGTACTGACTTTCTGGATAACTTTATCGTTTCTGGGTCCCTTGTTGGTGCACGGGTAAGTTCCTTATATTTTCCTTCACATTTTCGAAACACTTCCCCTATCCCAAAACATGTGTTGTCGTGTTGGGCTGGGTCTTGACATGTATGAAGAATCTACAATTCCTATACTAAAAAAATAAAATTAGAGTGATTCCAGTTCTAAGTTTGTATTAAAAAACAATCCGGATTTCAATTCTGGGTCTGGTTTTTCAAAAGATTCCAATTCCAGTTTTGGCCTTGCTTCTAAAAATCAGACCTGGGTCCAGGTAACCTAGATCCAAAACCAGTAGTTAACTGTTGATTAGCCTCTAGTTAGCCCTTGGTTCTAGTCTTTTTTTTCAATTTTTTTTAATAAAAAATCTTGGATCTGGTTCAAGTTCTTAAAAATCTAAGATCTTGGTTCTAGTTCAGTTTCCCAATCTTTGAAAAAACTGAAACCTTGGTTATGGTTCCAAACCTAGTTCCAATTCGATTTTTACTAACCTAAACTGAAAGCTAGGATTCAAACCAATGTTGGTCTAGTATGTGTAAGGTTTCAACAGGTATGTAATTAGGTATGCACCCTGGTGTGCAAAACCAGAATTAAATGGTGCCATTTTATGAAAAACCCAAGACATACCCAAATTCATTGTTTGCCTCCACCAATGCTACTATTGCACTTACCCATACCCAAATCTTTCCTCTTCCGAGATACTCAGCATTGAGTTGTTCCTGACATCCTTCTATATTTTTGACTACCTACAGGAACTTAGGATGAAATTTGGTGGTTTTTTAAATTAGATTTTTTCAAATTGTGGTGACTAATAAACTCAAAAACACAAAATTCTTGCCATTTTTTTTTAATGCCAAAAAAAATGTTAGTCTCTACAAGTGTATCAAAATCAAAATGTGTTTGGGGATGCTTATCACTTTGGGTCCATCACAAAATTGAAAATTAATTGATTGCCCTAGACCCATGTTGACAACCAACCTTTGTTCAATAATTGATCAACATTGTGTTAATATGAATATTCAATACCTAGATCCATATCTCATATTAGTTGGTACGAGGTTATTATTTATTCATGTTCACACTTGAGATCCACTCAAAACATGTAGGTTCGTATATAAACCCACCTGATGTGCCCATTTCAAAAGGATTTGAAATCTCATGTTCATACCTAGTGTCCAATTTGAAAAAACCTTAAAATTAGTACCCAGCTGGTATGTTGAAATGGACATTCCTAAAACCTTTCAAAATCTGGGTTCATTGGAAATGTCATGTCTGAAATAATTGTTTGGAATTCCAAAGTCTTCTTTATATCATCATCATGTTTCCTTAGAGCGCAAACTTCAAAGGGTGGTCACTGGCGGGGTATATAGATCCTGATTTGCTAAAAAAAATTTGTTAATTGTAAGCCATAAAAAGATATTTCCACCACAATCTTGGGACTTGTTGGGGTTTGTACAATCTGGGATTGAAATTTGTTTTTTTAAATTACATTTGGATCTGACTCTTGCAAATGCAAGAGTTTTTGCAGCTTTTTATATATGTTGGTTCGTTAGGTGGGTTGAAGAATTCTCAACGTTCTTATTAATCCGCAGAGCATCCCCACTTTGGATATATTAAATAATAAAAACTTGTTGATTTGATTTTTTAAATGACAAAATGTTTGCACATGATGCCTTAGGTAGACTTCTTGCAGGGTCTTCTTCTTCATCCTTCTGAACATCCACTTTCAGACGATGAAAAAAGTCGGGGAAAAGTTGGATCAGACACTCAAGCTAAGTTGCTTAGGTAGTTGCCGTGGAGTAAGGCCCAAGGGGCAAGATGTTTTTGTAATCTTGGTGAAGGGTTTAGTGTTGGACATGGAATAGGTAAGTCAAGTAGTAGGTAAGTTACAACTGCCCATTCTGGAGGAAGGACCCTTATTCACACATTCAATTTGACTATTGGTGTCACATATTGGCTTTCCTAAATTGAAAATGGGTTGTGTTTGTACTCTCAAAGCCTACATCGGTAGTCTACCGGAATCAAACATTTTTGGCCTTGCCTACCAAGGCAAGGATATTGTGTTTAGATTCATTATAGAGCATAGTAGCTTAAGGGATTTTGGCCCCTAGGTAGGTAATAGGTCTATTTTTACATGAGGATTTTTGAAAGATGATATTTTGGCTTGTGTTGAAACTTGAGATTAGTTATAGAGTTATAACAATATCTTGAAGGATTTTGGTTTCATTTAGAGGATTTTAACTCTATCTACACACCCCCCCACCCCCCCTTCCCAAGAACGAAACCAACCGGACCCCTCATGAGTGCATGTTGAGCTTTCTCATTGGCTGCATGAAATGTTTATTTTCAAAAACGTTTGTCACCATTTTTGGCCTGGGCTAATGGCAGGGCCACAAACTGTGAGATTATAATAAAAACGTGCTCCGACAAAGCTACTCAGGACTAAAAGCTTAGGAAGCAAAAAATTCACCTCTTGGAATTACTTACTATGTGACTACGGAGTGCGAGAGTCCTCACCTCGTCCGTAACTTTGCATATTAACCTAGTTGCATAATATTGTTCATCCATCAGCACCATCAAACCACATAATCCCATAATCACAAAACCATATTTAAGGTTTACACCTCCGTGATGACCTTGGCACATTGAAGCTCCAATAACTGATGATGGTATCCAATAGCCCCAAGGACCCATCATGGCTATTCACACAACAATGCATAATTGGAGTTGTTTCTTCCATTGATTTCAATCTGAAAACAATAGGCTTAATGGTTGCGATAGCAACCTAATATGATGTTATAGAATCCTAGAAAAAGGTTGTCATTCCACTCCCTAAAATCACACATTGTGCTTTTAAGACTCGGAATCCCTTAGAAACTTCATACTAGAATTTCAAAACCTCATATGAACCATTCAATGATACAAGAAAAAAAAAAGTTGATGGTGGGTAGTTGTTGGCTACAACAACAAGAAAATCACAACACTAAGAACCAAGACTATAAGAAGATGAAAAGGAGGAGGGAAATAGTGGGTTGCAACAACGAGAAGAACACCACAACCACCAATCGCCAACATGGGCTATGACAATGAACTGAATATCATCACAAGCATTAAAACGACAAAATAATCGTGAGGACAATGGTGATGGTGTAACAAGTAACAACGAGCGATGAAAAGAACACAACCAGATAGAAAAGCTTTGACCTTTGAATTTGTCACCCATAACTCCTAACCCTAAATTGGCATCAAAATCAAAAAATTGCTCTGGTTCCAATTTTTTAAACAAATTCAAAATTGGGATTGGTTTTGTGGTGGGTTGTTGTCAAAGCTCGAAATTTATTTTTTGTGGTTGTGTTCTTCTTTTTGTTCATTACTACTTGTTACACCATCAACATTGTCTTTCTGATTCTCTTGTCATATATGTGTTCATGGTGGTATCCGTTTATTGTTGTAGCCCATGTTGGTGGTTGGTGATTATGGTGTATTTCTTGTTGTTATAACTTGCCATTGCCTACGTATCACCCTTCTCCTCTTCATCTTCTTATGGTTTTGGTCATCATCGTCATGGTCTTTTTGTTGTTATAGCCAATAGTTGCTCACCATTGCCTTCTTAATCTTATCATCTCATGGTCCTAGTCTTCATAGTTGTTATGATCTCCTCATTGTTGCAATTAGTAGATGTTGCCATTGCCTTTCTAATCTTGATGATCATGTGGTCTTTTTCATTAATGTGATTTAAATTCAAGGATGACAAGATAGACATGTCAAAGTTGGCCTACAAATGCATGAGATAAAAAAATAGGAAATCAATTGACATCAAAAAATGGTACTAATCCATTAGAAACTATTAATATAATTTTAAAGCTTAAGAATAAATTAGTTTCACTTAATTTGGCCTTGTCAAAGCTTTGTAACAATCTGAAAATTTTTATAAATAAAACTCTTCTCTTTTTTTTGCATGGTGTTTGACATCATGGAACCTAACCGAGAAATTACCTAAAACCTACCCTAGAATCAAGAACTAGCTTGATTTGAATTTTTGACAAAAAACTGAAACCAAATCTGAAACCGCCTCTCAATTTTTATTTTTAAATTTATGACCTAACTGAAACCAAAACCGGCCCCATAACTTTTTCCAAAACCTTCGGTTGCTTCTAAAACCTAAGAACTGCATAACACTAGTATGGAAGTATGTAGCTTAACTCAAGCTTTGGGATAATGGAAAAAGTGTGACTTAGCACAAGCCAATGAAAACAAGGGCAATTGAAAGGGGATTGATTTCCTGGTAGGAGGGATGGTGGAATGTTGAACTGGAACTCACATGTAAAACACATGTGCTTTCAAAAGGCAGAAATCTGCCCTATTTTCCTGCACTATATTGTATAATAATCAATGATGCTGTCACAATGCCTATTCTGGCTCCCTTTCTTGCCTATTCAAGAACAGGAACTTACTTGCAGCCAAATCTTCTTCAAGACCCCTACTTATAATACAGTAGTCATAGGCCTAGCTATTTCTGGACTTCCAACCCCTTTAGGACACACCTCCCATCACCACGGCCAACCTATTGCAAATGATCGATTTTTGACTATGGAGAAATATCGCCAACCTATTACATGCGATCAGTTTTTGACATGAAGAGATTTTGACATTTAGTTTGAGCTAACTTGATGTCCTGATTTTTCCTCTTTTTTTTTTCTTTTTTTTGGTACATTTTCCCAAATTTTTCCAATCTTGACATGGAGAGATTTTGACATTTAGTTTGAGCTAACTTGATGTTCTGATTTTTCCTCTTTTCTTTTCTTTTTTTTTGGTACATTTTCCCAAATTTTCCCAATCTTGACATGGAGAGATTTTGACATTTAGTTTGAGCTAACTTGATGTCCTGTAAATTTTATTTAATTTTTTTTTTCCTTTGTACATTTTCCCAAATTTTGCCAATCTTGGGTGTTTTTATAAATAAAGTTTTGTAGGGTTGCATCATCAATTCTGTCAGGTATGTTGTCACCAGGCTGCTGCCCATGGAGGGCTTAGGTAGCAGAATTGGTGAAGTCCTGACCTCATGCGTCCTGGGAAGAATCAGCCGTCCACCCCCTCAATGGCTTACCTGGGAAGAATCAGCCGTCCACCGCCTCAATGGCTTACCTGGGAAGAATCAGCCGTCCACCGCCTGTCCTCTAGTGTTTAGTGGATGCAATGCCCGGTGTTGGGTACAGCCTCAGGGGGCGGGCCTTACTGGAATAAGGGCTGGCGTGAGGCGGAGTCCAGGCCCTTTTATCAAGCATAAAGACCTTCTCTTTTTTCCTTTTTTTTTCCCCCCTTTTCTTATGATATCCAGTGGGTATCACAGGAACAATGTTTTTTTTTGGGTACCGAATTTTCGCTTTCTTTTACCAAAAAAATCTGGGAAATTTTGGGGAAATGTGTTTACTAGTGTGATTTTGACCAAATTTGCTAATATTTGGGGGAAAATTGCACCAAAACTTCAACATCACAACTATGGGAAAAAAAAAATTTAATTAAATACACAGGAAACAATCCAAAAATGGGGTTTGTTTCAGAAAATAAAATACCAGCTCCAATGGGACTTCACAAAAAAAGTGAGCATTTCAGTTTTTGAAATGCCCTCCAAAGGAGCAGAAAGAAAAACGCACTAGGTAAAATGCCCAATTAATTACACTGTAAAAAAGTTTGGGAGCAGGTCTTTAGTCTTTACATCAGAGTCTCTGGGGGGACTGATGGATTGCAGCAGAGGTTACAGTCTACAAACTAAAAACACAAGAACTTGGAATGTAAGTAGGCTAGTTAATGAGGGTATGGAAGTAAGGATGTGTAGCTATGTCCAAGAAAATTCCCCAGGAGCTTCTGGTCCAGTGACATGCAATTGCTCCAAATAGATTCACTTCGCTCAAAGGTAGACTGCTTTTTAATTATTGTCTTACATGTTGGCGACGTAACAGACTGCTGCCGCTGTTGCTGCACTTCGAGTATAAAAATAGTAGTAGTCTAAAGTCTTGTGCTGCAATCCATCCAGCCATTTACTTTCTTTAAACTTCCAAAACAACACACACTATCTGGGAACAAAATGAAAGAAGAAGGAAATTCAACACGAAGTCTCAAAGCAGCTTCATCTAGCGCCCCCCGCGCTCCCCCAACCCACCTCCACCAATTATGTTTACCAAATCCAAGATAGAGTGTTTTCTTCTCATCTCATCACCACTCATTTATCCATGAAGCAGCAAGGAAGTTTGTTTTGCTTTGTCACTCTGAGATCTCCCAAACCACGGCGTGCCTCATGTTGCGCTCTTGGTATCTTTGGAAAGCTATGGAATGAGTAGGGTTGCACCCACTGGTGTTTGAGACTGTCTGGACCTACGGTGTGGAAGCTATTGATTATTGAATCGTTTTTTCAATGAAAATTAAGTAAAATCCAAACTGAGAATTGCATTGGAATTTTGAGATGTTCTTGGTGTTGTTGGAAAGTGATCAGCAAATCAGATTTAATAGAGTTTATTTCACAATTTTCAAAGCTAAGGTGTGGAAGATATTGATTTTTGAATATAGATTTTGTTACTGGAAATTCAAACAAATTGCAAAAATTGGGTTTGGAAGGAAAAATCAGTTGAGCCCTCAATGTGTTCACATTATTGAATTTAGAAATTTTCAATTCTGAAAATCTGAAAAATAAAGAATGTGTTCACACTTGGGCCAACAGCTTGGGTTACACTTAGTAACTATGAAAACATGACAAAATGAAGTGAAAAACTATATAAATGTCACCACTTGGGTCAATCATTATGGCAAGCTAATCAAAAGTAATTACTTTCTTTTATTAGATCTTTTGAAAATAGTTATATCCTTCAAATGTTTCTCAAACACTATTGCATCCAAAATCATTTCTGCATTGCCATTTTAGCATTAACAATGAAGATTGTTTTATATGACACCAATGTAAGAATTTGTTATAGTCCTTTGTCTTTCATGATGACAGGCAAGGATTGAAATTGCCTTTTGTAAGGACATGAAACTTCAAAAAATGCCTTTCACATGAAAATTATACAAATGAACTTATTTCATTCATGGATGAATTGAACAAACTATGATTTGCAAGAGGAAATTACAAAAGTTGAATTCAAATATGATTTCTACAAAAGCATGCCATGGTATAAAGCTTCGACAAACAAATCCTAACCTACTACAAACGAGTCTAGATCCATCATCATTGTGTTCATTCTATGTTAACACATCATCTTGAGAAAAATAAAAGTCAATTAGTTCCATAAGTGAAGAAAGATTGACAATTCACATTGTTGTAATAGATCACAACATGTGAAACTAGAATCATCTTCATTTAGTTTCAGTTTAATGTCAATACATATGTAAGATTAAAAAAATTAAATTACAAGGAACAACTTTACAATCATAGTCATAAAACACGAGGCTCACCGTTAATCCGATGATATAATTTGGCAATTTTTATTATTATGTCAAATATCAAAGATTGTCTTACATTCCATATTATAAACTTTAATACCACACAATGGCACACACATAAGAGCATCCAATATGCCCAAATTCAAATGTGGTCGAAAGTAACTCTTTATACCATATTGTTTGAAAAATGTTAATTCACACATGGCCATCATTGTCAGAACAACAAGTACCTTCCACCATAGGTTTAGTAATGGCCAATTGATATGCCAATGATCTCTATGTTGCAAAAATGCCATGACTTGAACATCTTTTTTTTCTCACATCATTTTTCAAAGTCAATAAGAATTCAAACAATTTAACCTTTCACAAAACAAGTTTAGTCAGACATAGTAAGTTCAAACAAATGAACTTCATTCTACAACTAATTTATGATGTGATTAGCAAGAAGAACCATGTTTTTATAACAGCGATATTTAAGTTTAAATCAACTCATTTTTATGGGTTGCAAGATATGGGAAGTGTGAAAAGGTAAGGTGACCATATCTATCCCAAATTCCTATGCTTATTCTATGGCTTTTAACATAACATGTGAACCATGCTCGTGTAAAACTAGTACATGTTGATTTGATTGAAAAAATTCCCTTTGAATTGACCTTTTTAAAAAATGAAATGAATTCTTTCAATAGGAAAAAAATTTATCATGCTTTTGTTTGTATTGCCAGCATGTCCCTAGTTTGCAATGTTTGATATAATCTTCTTTAATCCTTTAGTGCTCTTAAATATGTAAAATCCAAGCAAGGAGCCCTAGCTACATTCATAACACAATTTACTATTAACTAATTATTGAATCTAAGAATGATGTTATAAATTTGGTGTGAACCCCTTCTTGCCAAAACCCTTGCCCCAAATTGTCACCTTGCCCAAATGTTTGTTTTGTCAAAATTCCAGATATGATCGACACTATACTTGTGTTGAGTGTATATTGTTTGAAGATTATAATAAAATTAGTTACATGACTAACTTATGAAACCTTTTGCCATGCAAATTTCAAGTTCTTCTACAAGTTGAATAATGAGTTTTGGATTTTGGTGCTTAAACCAATACCACCAACTATTTCTATGCAATATGTTTTTAAAGCAAGTATGTCTAATGTGGTTAAGTTTTACCACCTTTATTTTCAATTGTTACAAGGTAATGGAAAGTCCAAAATCTTGCATACAAGTAAAACCCAAACTACAACTACTTTATCTTCCTTGCCCATTAGCACACCTATTGGGCACACCTACCTCGACCTTGTCTTGTCATTTAAGTAATTTGAAAATCAAGTTAATGGTATGTGCCAAAACTTGCTTGTTCTCCAGGAGGAGGTTTAACCTTTTTCCACTACATCCGTTACTTCTTCCAAAGCCTCAATTGTTCATCTTCCTTATTGGGTTAAGGTAGAAACCTTGTTTCTTCTTATTAATTTGTTTGTTTCTTTTGCAGTTTTAGGTGAAATGTTTTATTATCTATTGTTGTTTGTTCATACAATCTGCTTTGTTACCTATGAAGTATATTAGGCATCCACTAAAAAAAAATTGTCATTTGTAATCAAGGTTTAATTACAAGTGAAAAGTAGTTGTAAATGACATTTTTTAGTTGCAAAATTTGATTGTAAATGATAATTTTTCTTCTAGTTATCATGACAGCCCTTTGCCTCTTAGCCCTAACCTACAACAACTTGGCAATGTTTAATCAAGACCTATAAGAAGTATGAAGTTTAGCCTCTTATAACTATCCCAAGATTTGAAAGAATAGGTTAATCTTGAATACTTGAGGAATTTGTAACTTACCAAAGCTTCACTAGTAGAAATCATTGCATCAAAAACTATGAAATCCCAAACCCAACTGACATTTGTAGTTGATGTGCAAGTTGTAGGTGTGAATTTAAACTTCAATTAATTGTAAATTGTAATACACAAAAATATATTGGAACTAGATCTCCTTGAGCTCTTTGCTATTATGGGTATTACAAGCCCTTGGATCCAATAGTAACATAGATACTTGTTGTACTTTCCTTGGTAGAGTTGATATACATAAAAACTTTCTATTTCTATAATTAATGGTTGTGTAGGTTGATGTAATAAACTACCTTGTACTTCATAATCTTGTGAATGGGTTCTTATTTTGACATGTCTTTCCTCTTCTCCTAATTACAAATTTGTTTGCCTCTCACCTAGATTAGCTATCAACAATTTTAGCCTTAAAACATAAAAATTCTAAAAACCATTGAATTTCATCTAGCATAGCCTTAGAATGTTCTAACATTCTCAAAACAATGATGGGGGATCTTGAGAAGGTTGAAAAATTATTCAAATGGATGTTTTTTTTTGCCTTAACTTGTGATTCAAATGCATGGCTTTGGTGGGAATCCAATGTGCTTGCAATGGGGGATTTGCATGTTTTTTGGGGTCATTAATGTGTTTTGTGTTGGAATGTAAAGATGTTGTTATGCATTGAATCTTGAAATCTTGCTTGTTCACTCAAAAGATTATTTGTACCACAAAACCTTAAATCTTATAATCCTACATTAAATCACCCCCATTACCAAACAAATCTTTTGATGGATTGAAATAGGCTAGTGATCTATTGTGTAGCTTTGCATCCTATATAAAACACTTGGATTGTATCCTTGAGTATAATTTTGGTAAAATTGTGGCACTTTATACCTATGACCAAACATTTGGCTTGTAAGCTTGGGCAATAGGTTTTTTTAGAACTGCAAAGGGTCACTCCCATCACCAAACATATTTTTATTTTAAATGTTCTAAATTTATTCCATGGCCAAACATAAAACAATTTGTCCAAGTGCAAATTATTAAAAACACCAAAAACAAATGCACACACATTATTGTAATTAAGGTGTATTGACCAGCCTATGTCAAAACTTTTGCTTAGATCAATTATAACCTATTTTCAATGATGGGCATAACTACCTTAATGAATAATGAATTAATTTTTTTGGCAATTTTTTTCAAAGGGCAACACGTTTTTTGGAAAGAGAATATTTTATTGTAAATTATTTTTTTTAAAATCAAAATGTTGCCAAATTCTGGTAAAAAACTAACTTTTTGGGAAACTGTCGCCACAAAATTCATGTGTATTGGCTATACACATTGATGAGTTCTTTGGAAAAGAGTGGCCAATTAAGTTGAAATCTATTTGGGGATGTTCCCTAATATGCTCCATGAAGGAAATGAAAAAAATCATTCCTAACGAGTCCATTCACAATTGGGGTACCAAAAAGGAGCGTCTAATTAGAAAAGGACTACAAATGACAACTTTGCATTTTTACTTATCTTACATTATTGCAATTGTAATGGATTGTTGTAGGCTAGTAAATAAAATGATGTCTTTTTAAATTAATAAAAATATTTAAAAACAATTTGGATACTATGTAAATGTCATTAGGAATCTTGTAATTTAAAGTTATCAAGTATTTAAATTACTTTTTTTTTAAGGAATCGAAAGGAACGCATTTAAAGTCATACAATTGATTTCAAAAAATTTGCACAACAAGAACAGGCCTCCTTCTATGAAAGTACATGTTCATTGGATCAACTTGATGAAAAACCAAATCAAGCAAAAATTTCAAAGTTTTGAAATTTTGAAGGAAGGGGCTACAAGGTGAAGGACTTATTTTTAAAACCATTTGATTAAAAAATTATGTTCAATGAGTTTAAAATGTCTAGCTTTAAATGCAAATCACATGTGTAGAAAATAATCTTGCCAAAAAACATGTTTGATTATCCATTGAAACTAATTTTGGGATTTTTTAGGATTTTTTTGCATTTCTAGCATTAAACCAAAATATTCATACACAATTATGTATGAATGTGAAAAATCACCATTAACACATGAATTATTTCATATTGGACTATTCAATTTTTCTCACTTAAGTTTGTTTCATGTAAATGTTATTTGTTAAATGTAGCTTAAAAAAATCCTTGAGTCTTTTTTTCCTTTTTGGTACCCCAACCGTGAATGGACCCTAGGGTAGAAAGGTTGGTGAGTGAACACTTAAGAGTTAAATCTCCTAGAGTTTAGTAACTATGTATTTTTTGCAATATGTCTTCCAAGAGTTTAGATGCCCCTTCAACCATAGCATTACTAGGCCTTTATAGCACTTGATTCTGAACTCAAATGAGAAAGTTATGACCCCCCAAAGTGAGGGGGGTCTTGTTGTTTGAAAAATGTTGTATAAAACACATTAAGTCTTATCTTCATACATTTTACTACCTATGAACAAACATTTGAAACCTTATGCCAAGACACCTATCCTCCTATAGTCATGAGATTAATAATTTAATTAAGTGTAGACTTTTTTTTATTATTGTTTAGATTTTTTTTAAACTTGTAATAAGCCCAAATATTTTGCAATAGCAACCACATAGTCAGGGGGCATTTAGGGTTTTCAATTAAGGATCTTATGAACAATAGCTTAATACCTTAAGATCAACGACCTCGATGATGCCACTTGGCGTAATTTGTAGTTTTTTCCTTGGATTTGAGAGAGAATGTTGCAATGTTGCCATTGTAGTTCTCTCTAGAATCAAAACCTCTCCTTACCTCTTTCTCTTTCATCTTTCTCTGAATCTATGTGTGTCTAGCTCTAAGAAATCATCACGTGTGTCCAAGTTTGTGTGTGTCTAGGTTTAAGAAACCATTGCTTGTCTATCCAAGTATGTGTGTGTCAAGGTCTAGGAAGCCATCACCTTTGTTCTACGTGTCTTTGCTTTGTGTGCCTCACCAAGAAGACAATGTTTACCATTGCCCATACCTTTGCACCTCTATGCTATGCATTTCTATAGGAAAACAACATCAACACCACCATCACCAACCTACGCTAATTACGCCTTTGCTATGTGTGCATCTCTAAAAAGATAACATCAATGCTGCCATTGCCAACCTACATTGTCTCCACCTCTGTTCTGTGCACCTTTCTAGGAATATGCCATCAATGATGCCATCACCAACATTGCTCAAGTCACCAAAGCAATCAACTATTTTTTACTCTAAACCATTTTTTTTTTTGACTTATTGTATTCGCATGTTGTTGGATTCTAGCTTGCAATTGAGGATGAAAGTTGTTTCTATCTTGTGTGCATACCTACTAGCCTTCTACCAAGGTTTTTATTAGGATTTGGTCTACATAGTGTGTGATGAAAGAAATGTTGGATTAAATCGGCAACCTAGATCTTGAACTATTTTGATATATGCAATAAGAAGGTTTGTAAATAGACTTTGACTCTTATGGTGGTGTTGAATGCATGAGCCAGTGTAGGTGCACTTGAAGAAGGCATTGTGCTCATGAATAGATTATTAAAAACAGTTCAAATGTCTTTGTGGGGAGTAGCCTAATTGACATATGCACAAAATGTGGGAGCATGGAGGATGCATGTAACATGTTCAACAAGATGCCCTTGAGAAATGTGATTTCCTGGAAAGAAAGTTAATGCCCAATAAAAGTTCAAATGTTATCTTCTTTTTCAAGTACACTCATTGGACTTTTTGATTTTTGCAATATGAAACAAGATACATTTGATACTTTTGAAAAAATCATAACGCACATTGGATGATCACCTCTCAATGTTCCTTTTGTTGTTTATCTAAATGAATATAATATTTTATGCCAATCCTACACCTCTCCACCTACAATGTCTTATATAATTAATGCATATGTTCCTTATTGTAAAGAATAATAGGTTATTCATAATCATCATTTTTTGGGTTTGTGGATTCTATAAGTCATCTTTTAAAAATTGTTTGATCATTTGCCCATATATTTATTCACAACAAAACCCCACAAATAATTTTTTGTCACTAAAATCAAGTTATGTAATTGACATATTTATGTTCATATACTGAAAAAATTACTAGCAAATAAACATGTATTTTTTTAATGTTTGCCATTGACATGTTTATTTGCTAGTAAATTTTTCATTATATGACAACATAATGATGTTGACAATGATTTGCTAACACCAACAGTTAAACTTTAATCATTAACAATGCCCTAGAATGTTAATGTAGATAAATACAAGAGATGGAATTTTTGTTTCCAATGTTTTCATTTGGGAAGAATGCACAATTTTTTTGACTTGTATTGTCAAAAGTGTAAAAAAAATCTTTTAATATAATTTGCCTCCTCTTGATTCCATGCCCATTATTTAATAATGATTTAATTTGGTCCAAAAATCATACATTATTAATATTTTTGGCATGTATTTTTTTACCTTTATTCACAAAGATTGCCTGATTTATACACATGCAATGAAAAATTTAGAAAATGATAGATTTATAAATTTCCCACCATTTTATTAAATGCCTTGCATTTCACAAGATTGTTTGATCTTTGGATTTGTGTTGTCACAAATCCAAAAATCATGCATTATTGCTTCTCTATGTTGCATCTCTTATGATATTCATTTTAAAGAAAGCTTGATTTCCAAACTTGTGTCGTCACAAGTCCAAAAATTGTAAGTTTTTCTTAATTTTGGGGTTTTTTTTCATGGCCCTTATTTGTGTAGAAAGCCCAATTTGTGGACTTTCACTGTTACAAGTCTTTAAAACAAATGTTCCGACAAGACTCCTATTATTCCACAAGATTGCTCATTAATATGGGGGCTTGCACTATTGAAAGCTTTAGGGGCATGTAGTATTATAATTCCTTGATTTTTGGAATGGAGTAAATTGGTGGGGAAATTGCCCAAATATTAAATGTGTAAAAAAAATCATGCATAATTTAGTAATATGCACATGAAGATTTTATATTATTAAAGTTTGGCAAAGGAAGCCATCAACATTAATATTTGCAATTTTGTTCACCATGTGGAGAACTTAAAACTTAACCATACATTGTTTGATTGCATTTTGTTGCTTGTGTCTCATTATGAAAAAGAAATTTCATTACTGCCAATGGCATGTTCTCTACAACAATCACATTATGGTTTGTCATATGTGCACCCTCCAAAATAATTGGAATGCCCTATAAAGCCTACACTTTTACTTTTAAATGGATGGATGCATGTTCCATAAAAAAAAAAAACCTTGTTATAGTTTAAAGTTGGTTGGTGAATGAACTCATCTATCGATGGATTACAATGGGTGAATGTAGGAATATTGTGAAAGAAAGGAAAACGGGTGGATTGCAAACATTTATATTAGATATTTTTCCAATTGTGACCACATATTCATTTGTGTTTCCAAGACCTCTTGTTTCCAAAGTGTAAACCATTCCATAACCTAATGGTGGAACCCAAGTTGAAGGCAATTTCAAACAAACATTCATGCAAACAATGGTTTTCCATTTGTTGTTGTGGTAAATTCCTTGTTGAAATCAACAAACATCCTTGTTGTATCATGCGGTCAGGTGAACATTGGCCTTCAAAGGGTGCCCAAAATGAATTGCAAGGCTTGTTTCAAAACCTCCAAAAAGTTAATGTGGAATAAGGTCATTTTTTTTTTGTCAATGAAAATCTTACATCATAAAGGTGATGCACCTCTTCTTGGTTAAATTTGTTCCTTCAATCACAACCCATATTGAAAGTATCAACAATTCATCCAAAACATCATGTAGCTATTTTTTATCCATGACAAATTTGAATTTATCATCTACACAATTTCAACATTGGTCCAATCCATGAACTTTGAGCAAAATCAAATCATGGAGCTTTTTTTTGGCCTTTGTATGTAAGAATCAAGGTTTCATTCTTGGTGAATTTGTAAACATGAACTATACATCACACTTTTGATGTACTTTGAATTGTCGAACATTGTGTTTGAAACTCACATCATGCAATATGAAACACCTCAACACATTTAATCTTTGATATCTTTTTTCCATGTCTAGAAAGAGAATATAATGGTGTTTCTTGAAGCACCACCAACCTTTGAAGTTGGGATAGATGAAGTTTTATTTTCTTGCACTACTTGATCCCCAATTTTAAGCTTTAAAAAATTCACTTTATTCAGGCAATGTGAATCCATATTTAAACCTAGTGGTGAATCCACTAGCCTCTTATGACAACCAAATACCTCTTCACTTTCAAGGTGTAAAACTTTAGAGGACATACCACTACCTTAAAAAATACAAGAAATGACTTCAACAATCTTATTGGGGTCATGACTTCTTGTAATAGCTTAAAGTTTGAGCTCAAGTTTGTCATGTCCCTTTCCAAATTGCCCACCACAAAGGAAACCTTTGTAGTTGGTTGATTGTGCAAACATTTGAACCAAATCATCATAAGTCACCACATACATGTTATGTTGTATATTGTTTTGAAAAGGTTGCATGTTGGCATATCTACTAATTCATTTAATGTAAAGTTTTGCACAGTATAATATATTTGGTGTTAGCCATGGAAACCCCAAAAGAAGCATGTATTTTATAATGTGAAATGGGAATCAAATATCAACCTCTTTCTTAAATTATGCCCATTGTGCAAAACATGAGTGCCAAAATCCCAACCAACCATTTAATGCATTTGTTTTCTTCAATTGTAGGTCCATTAAAAAACCACCATGCTCGGAGTGTAGTGCAATGGCTTCCATCTTGTGTATGATGTTGGATTCATAGTATTGATGACAAAGTTTGCAATGTTATTTTTGAAAGTTAGTCTTAATCAACTTTTTTGTGTGTTTCTCCATGGATTGACTCCAATGAAAGAAACATATACATTCTTTGTCAACCATTAGAATTACATGGTTCCCAAAAACAAATATCTTCCACATTACATTGAAATTGGCCTAACCACAATTGCCCTTAAATCCCTTGAAATGAAAGCCATTTATTCCATGTTTCCATACAACATTAACAAGCAATGACCATAGAAAGCATTGTGATTTGACATTTTTTAACTACATGTCACACACAACTATAGTTTAAAATTTGCAATATTGAATGTCATATACATGATAGGCCAAGTGGTCCACCCTTGAACATGTTTCACATGGTCAAACATGATCCATGCATTATATTTATCTCTTACAACTTACATATGTTTCACAAGATCAACACCATTAGCTAGTTCATGTGTAGACATTTTGAATAAATATACCTTATTTGACCCTTGCCTAAGGAAGACACTATCCTATATGAAGTCATCTCGTAATTTCCTCTTCAACTCAAGGATGTTGTTAATGTAGCCATTCCTTGTGCAAACAATCTTGAAGTTATTGATCATGTGTTGAATATTTGGTGAGTTAAATATTGAGAAATTATGCATGATTTTGTCAAATGAAGGACTTGTCACACTATAAGGAATTTTGTCCATACCAATTTGTGTGTTAATTTGCAACTTATATCCAAATCAACCATTTTTGAAATTGTTGATGCAATTATCCTTTGTGGCACCATTTAATAACAAAATGTGATTACAAAATGGTTTTAAATTGCACGTGTGATTATAATTTGCAACTACGACTAGTTCAAATGAATATATATATATATATATATATATATATATATATAATGTTTTTAAACAAATGGGATTGTTAAATTCAATGGTTTAAATTTGTTCTTAAAGTTATTTAAAATGAAACACCACTTCGATGTAATATTTATTTACAAATGAAAATTTTACACATTGCAATATTTACATTTATTTCTTTGTGTATTTTTTTGTTTTAGCCAAAATAAAACAACCAAGGTTTAAATAACCTAAAATAACTGACTTGGTGGAATAACTTAGAATATCTAAAAATGGATTAAAGTATAATAGCCAAAAATACCTTAAGTTATAATAACTAAATACAACCAAAGTTGAAATAGCCTAAAATACTCAATAATGATGTAAAATAACCTAGGGTGGAATAACCTAAGATGGAACCTCTAAAATAGTTGAGGATAATTTAAAATATAATTGCCTATAATAACCCCATGGTGGAGTAACTTAAAAATAATAAAATATATCCTATGGTATCTAATAACATAGAATAAATTGAGGTGGAATAATCCAAAATAACTAAAAATATTATAGGGTGAAATAATCTAAAATAACCAAAAAATAACTTAGGGGAAAATAACATAAAATAATGTAAGATGGAATAGTCCAAAAAAACTAAAAATATTATAGGATGAAATAGCCTAAAATAACATAAGGTGAAATAACCTAAAATAACCTATGGTGGAATAATCTATAATAGTCAATAATAACTTAAAATAAAATAATTTTAAATAGATAAAGGTGGAATAGTTTAGATTAATTGACAATAACTTAAATTAACCTAAGGTGGAATAAGTTAAAATAATTGATAATAGCCTAAGGTCAAAAAGTAATTAATTAAATAACTAGGCTAGGTAATTATTAATAAGTAATAAATAGGATAAATAGTAGGTAATATGTAGGTGGGTTAAATAGTAGGTACTTTATTGTGTTCATATGTGACATTTAATTAATTAGGTGCGTGAAAACATGGTAAAATATACATACAAAATAGTGTAAGCAACAAAATATTAGGGTCTCCAAATAAAAGGACTAACAAATAAATGATTTTATGAGGATAATAATATTAATTTTGGGCACATTATTTCATGACTCTTGTTTGCATGGACTTCAAAAGCTAAATTGTTGTACTCATGTTTTTAAAAACTACTTGCAAGTATTTAAATTGGACTTAAAGTTTGTGGTAGTTCGAAAAATAAAGTTCAAGTATTTGAAAATAAATGAAATTTTTTTGCAAGTATATGGTTTTTTATTCAAGTGCCTCAATAGTGATGTGATGAACATTCTAATATTATTTTTGTGGTTAATGGAATTTTTTTTTTCATAACTAAAATCATCCCCAACCTTTGAAAATTGACATAATTGTTGGGGATACATTCGGGGTACTTTTTAAAGTCCAAATGATATGACACAAATTGCTTTGAGAAGCTAGAAGGAGGCTAGAAATGCCCATAAAAAAATTAAAAGTTTCATTTATTTTGAAATGATAAAGGAAAGTTAAAAGTTTTAAAAACTTTTTTTGTGTTTTAACGTAAAAAACAAAGTAAGTATGTACAAAATATTTTACTTGCACTAAGGTAGGTTAGGTAATTGATCTATTAAATTGGTTAAGTATTAGGTAGTAAATAAGTAAGCTAAATAATAGGTATTTTATTATGTGAATAGGTGATAATGTTTTTGTTCATAAGACAAAGGATGTGATAACGTTACATACTGTGGTAATGTTTCCTTTTCATTAAAATTTATCTCATACCTTTGTTTACAAGTTGAATTATAATTAAATGAAAAAAATGACTACTCATGGTATGCACTATAGAGATTCAAAGTGCATGTGCCATTTGGGATGAGTTAATAAAAAATGTTTATGACCATGAACAAAAACATTCTTGGATCCTACCTATCTAAACTTATAATTTACACCTACTTACTTATGTTAAACCTACCTACCTACTTACACCCATTTACCTATTCTCACCTACTTGCCTACTACCTAGCTTATGCTAGGTTTTTTTTATCTTAGCTTAACGTAGCCTAGGATTATTGGATGAATTATTACCATTTGAATACATCCTTGCCTATTATGAAATAACTCATGCAACTACACTTTTGAATTGTAAACTACATTTCTTAGGCGTAAACCTAGTTGCAAATGACCATGTCACATTATCATATGCAATTACATTTTTTTGTTGTAAAGCCAAATGTAAATGATGATGTCACGTAGGTTGGATGTTAGTTAGATGAAAAGTTGGTATTAGGCACACCTCAATGCAATGGCCATTTCAACCAAGTGCCATGTAATGTCCTTTGCAATTAAGATTCTTATGTGACTTGTCCAATGCAACTAAATATTGTAATAATCATGTGTAGCATTTGCAATCAAAGATTAATGATAAAACCAATCATTAATATGAAAATTTCTTGTAGTGTCAAAAAGTCAATAGGTTCATGTTATCCACAAGTATTGCCAAAAACTCCTTGCTTGTAGCCATTTGAATCATCAAATTTTTGGTTTTGGGTGATTGTTTGATTTCATCCCATATCAATGAATTAAAAAGTTTTGTAATATCCTTACAAATCCCTTGCCACACTAGGTGCTTATGTTCATTGATATGGATGTAGGCACATGACATGTTTTTTTTATCATGAATAACGTAGTAAATCCAAATGTCACATATCACCAGGCACAAAAGAGCCAATTTGCAAAAGTTACATGTCAATTTGGATTTTAATAGTGGGGCATTAATTTCTTGGAATGAGTGAGGAAATTGACAAACCACCCCATTTGGTTCATTGTATTTTTGCATAGGAAGTGGTTACATGTTACATTTTCACAATGCAAGTGCCTAATGAAACAAAAACTTATGAACATGATGTCATTTGTGTTCTTGATATTGGTTATCTTTGTAATAGTTTAAACATGCCCATCATCCTTATCCATGTTGTGCATGCCACTCCCAATGGTTGGGGCCTTGGCATGAACTTTGGTTGGTAGCTTGAAAACCATTGTTCTATCAAAGACAAACAATAAGCAATTAAATGTTTCAATGATGACATTATCATAATCTAGTTTTAAAAACTCCTTTATGTCCTATAGGATTCAAGAAATGTTCTAAAAACATCTATGACACTTTTAAAAACTAGTGATATATCACATCTAGAGGTTGATGCAAGCATATTTTTATCAATTTTGCCTTTCAAACTTGCACTTGACAATGCAAACTAGGTCTCAAAGGAATAACAAGAATAACATCATCATAAGAAGAACTCACCTAGAAATAAAACGATTGGTGAATCGAAGCCTCTTCCTTGATCTTGATCATCACATTATGGCCCTGCACAATTGGATTTGTACTGCCAAGAATAATTGTGGAAGGTTACAAAACTATTGAATTTTTTTTCCCCAAAACTTTATAAGTCCTTGCATGGGCTTTCCATTCAAGCTTATCCTACATGTGACATCTCTTTTGGAAATGGTATTTCATAGTATCATTCAATCTCATTACCATTTGATTAGACACCTATAAGTAACAAAAAATGTATAGATGAAGTTTTGGAACTATGGCAATACCATCATTATCAATATTAGTAAGAAATTGAGTTGGATTACCATCTACTCTGAACACGACCATTGGAATCACAACACATAATATGAATTTGAAAAGTTGTTCACATAACTAAGGGTGGGATAGGAAAATGGATATGAAAATACATGACTAGGATTAAACAAAATTTGTATAAGTTTTTTGAAATGTTGGGTGATTCCATCATTCCATATTGACACCAAAGGATATTCGTGCTTGTGAGACACATCTTTTAATGCCAATGAATAAATGGGAAAATAAAAGAGAAGCTACATTACTAGATTCAAAATATGGATTAACAATTATAGTTTGAATTGGAGGGAAGATCTTCATCAAGGATAAATGTGTATCAACAATATGCCAAATGGAAAGGATTCCTCCTTGGAATTGAGCTAGTTTTTTTTCCCTACATAGATTTCAAATTAACTAAGGATAAGTTTTTACAAAACCACAATATGTGTGGCTGGTGGATAAATATGTGGCAACATGCTCATCAAAAAAAATTTAATGTGGGCCAAATGTTGTTTAATTGTTCATTGAAAACAAAATGTTCGATACAAAATGGATTACAAACTTGACCCTCTATTGGACAATATTTACTCTAACAAAGAAGGAGAATAAATTACAATGATTTGATAGAAATGTTTGTGTGAATGGTGGCATGAGCAAACCAAGATGAATACATATGGTGAGGATGGCACAAACCTTTGTTTGGAAAGGATGTGAGGTTGTGCATCGCTCTCAACATAATGTCTAAGTTTGGGAAACAACACTGGCCATTTAGGGGATGTTTCATTGGGAATGGGTCTTTCTTGCAAAGGTACTTTTGTACTATTTACATATGTTTTCCTTGATTGCCAAAATTTTCACCCGATGTGATAAATAATCCTATACCTATAACTTGTGTATGGGCATCTTCCATTTATTTGTGACAAAAATAACAAGAAAAGATCAATAGAAAGAGATGATCAAATGTAAACAAGGAAAAAAAATGTGAACATCTTTTGTACATTGAAAAATGGAAAAATGGGATAGTTCATGCATCAATTATTGAGTTATGTACAATGCATGCCCAAATTATTTAGTGGTTAAAAAGGATGAAAGTATAATGTACTTGATTTAAAATGTAGAAATTGATTTACTCTTATTATTTCCAATGCACCAAAAAAAGGATTATTACCCCCAATAACCGGCCAAGCAAGCAAGAACC